>Ga0265294_10002303_pt1 | contig 25153 bp, 19 predicted proteins | sample MunlanPumphouse3_FD_192504 | JGI IMG/M metagenome (GOLD analysis project Ga0265294, IMG submission 192504) | Groundwater microbial communities from a municipal landfill in Southern Ontario, Canada - Pumphouse #3 | ecosystem: Environmental > Aquatic > Deep subsurface > Groundwater | place... | reverse complement strand
CAAAATGAAACGATTTTGAGAATCCTCTTCAGGAATAATTAACGAAGACATTATTTTTCTTACTGCATCCTGAGCTTTTAAATTACTAAGGGGGATACTATCTATCTTTTCAGCAAATTTTTTAAACTCATCAGGGGGCATTACAAAAAGACATCCGCTTGTTCCATGCAATAAATAATATTCCTCCCCAATTAAATTTCTAAGTTTATTAGGAATTCGCATTCTATTTTTATCGTCTAATTGTAAATGATATTCGCCAAAGAACATTTTTATTCTCCTTCATAATATGATTATAGGCTAAATATTTTCCACTTTCAACCACCAAGGTGTATTTTTCTATGGTTTTTTGCCAATAAATAGGGATTTAATAGATTTTTATTGTCTAAATCTAAAAAAAAAACGGGACTTAGAACAAATGTTCTAACCCCGGTCAAGTTTAACAATTTTAATCTATTTTTTAATAAATTAAAGTAAGTTTATTATTACGTAAGTCACAGGAAGTTAAATAATACTTAATATTATTTTTTTCTATATATAATGACGTTTTGCTCGTTTTTCCATGCAAATGGCCGTATACCACTGAATCAACCTTATATTCTTCAAAAATTTTTGTAAAAATTGAATCATCATAAGAAGAATTAAAGGGAGGAAAATGTATCATCAAAATTAATTTATCTTCAGCCTGCTTTTTTAGAAGAGCATCTTCTAGGCTCATATTAATTCTTATTATTTCCCTATCTAATATTTTCTTATCCGAATTAGAGGCTGTAATTCCTTTCTCTGGGATGGTCCATCCTCGGCTTCCACATATTACGTAATTTCCTATTTTAAATGAATCATGTCTTATTATATTAATATTTTCGGGCAGGGAATCTCTTATTTTTTTTATTCCTGTACTAGATGAACACCAATAATCATGATTACCTCTTACAAAAACCTTAATCCCCTTCCTTTTAGAAATTTCCAATAAATCTTTTTCAGCTTCTTTCAGAGATAGAGCCCAAGACAAATCACCCGGGATTAAAACACAGTCCTCTTCTTGAACTTTCGAATCCCAATCCATGGATATTTTTTCCCAATGTTCGTTCCATATTGGGCCAAAAACAAACATTGGTTTGTCCGAAGAAAAGGATAAATGTAAATCACTAATGGAATAAATCTTCATTTTTTCAAGTGTTCCACTTATCTAATTTATATTTTGCAAAGCGTCTAGTTGCTTTCCAATCCTTGCCAAAATTTCTGCCTTGCCTATTTTGTATTTTGCGGATACCATAATAATGTTATCTGCGCCTATTTTTAACTGATTCGCAATAATTTGCTTCTTGGTTGAGAGAGTATTTTTTTGTATTAAATCGCATTTTGAAATTATAACTGAGAAGGGTATTCTGTTTTTATAAAAATACTCCATCATAGCCGTATCGCTGGAAGCAACATCCCTTCTAGCATCTAGAATAAACAATGCTAGGCTTTTTTTTGCAGTTAGAAAGAATCTGTTTATCAAAAAAGACCATTTATTTCTTGTCTCTTTAGAAACCTTAGCATATCCATACCCAGGAAGATCTACTATAAAAAAAGCTCCTTCATTACAAGAATAATAATTAATTGTTTTTGTTTTCCCAGGATCTTTCGATGTCCTAGCAAGTGTATTGCACCCACACAAATAATTTATTAGAGAAGACTTTCCAACATTTGACCGACCTACGAGTGCTATTTGTGGTTTGTCAATAAGTAGAGGCTCTATATCTTCCATGATTATTTTATAAATCTCTGCTTTTATGGAATTCATTTTACTCTCTTAGCGCATACAAAATTTTATACAGCCAAATCATTTGTGCGGCTTACCAATGGTTCAGATTCGCCTAAGATACTTTTTTCTGTGATGATAATACTTTTTATGTTTTTATCATTAGGGACTTCATACATTAAGTTTAGAATAGCATTTTCAACTATAGTTCTAAGGCCTCTCGCCCCAGTTTTTAGTTGTATTGCCTTTCTCGCGATTGCCCTAATGGCTGCTTCCTCAAAAACTAAAGCCACTCCATCTATACTCAATAGTTTTTGATATTGTTTGACTATTGCGTTCTTAGGTTGGGTAAGAATCTTAATTAAAATATCCTCATCCAAAGGATCAAGAACTGCTGTAATTGGAACTCTTCCAACAAACTCTGGAATCAATCCATACTTGATGAGATCTTCTGGACGTAACCCTTGTATCATTTCAGAATAATTTTTATCCGATGCATGCAGGGAAGAATTAAACCCAATTGATGTCTTATCCTTTCGATTATCTACTATTTTCTCAAGGCCTACAAAAGCACCTCCACAAATAAACAAAATCTCGGAAGTATTAATTTGAATAAATTCTTGATTCGGGTGTTTTCTACCCCCCTGAGGAGGAACATTCGCAATTGTGCTCTCAATTATTTTTAATAAGGCCTGTTGAACACCTTCACCAGAAACATCTCTAGTAATACTAGTGTTTTCTCCTTTTCTAGCTATTTTATCTATTTCATCAATGTATATAATACCCCTTTGTGCTTTAGCTACATCACCTTCTGCTGCTTGAAGCAACTTAAGAAGCATATTTTCTACATCTTCGCCAACATAACCCGCCTCTGTCATTGTTGTCGCATCGGCGATTGCAAAGGGGACGTTTAGAATTCTTGCCAGAGTTTTAGCTAGTAAAGTCTTTCCTGAGCCTGTTGGGCCTAACATTAGTATGTTAGTTTTCTCTAATTCTACGTCTTGATATTCTTCATTAGGGATACCTAATACTCTTTTATAATGGTTATAAACAGCAACAGAAAGAACTTTTTTTGCCGAATCTTGTCCAACAATATATTTGTCCAACTCATTTTTAATTTTGCTTGGGGACATTAAATTTATCCCAGAATACAAAGAATCAATTAATCCTCTCTTTGAATTATGGGTAAAGACAGCCAAAGCTTTTTTTGCACAATCATTACATATATAACATTCTAAATTAGGTGATTTAACCAGCTCCTCAACCTCATTTTCGCTTCTTCCACAAAAAGAACATTTTAACTCTATTTTATCGTATTCCATCTTACTCCAATCTATTTTTTCTCTTTCCTTGTATAATATACTTTATCAATTAATCCGTATGAAACGGCTTCTTCCGCGGACATATAGTTATCCCTATCTGTGTCTTTTTCAACTTTCTCAAGGGGTTGACCAGTCTTTTCGCTAATAATTCTATTAATTTTGGCTTTAGTTTTAGCTATATGTTCGGCAGCTATTACGATATCACTGGCTTGCCCTTGCGCTCCACCAATAGGCTGGTGAATCATTATTTCACTATTTGGTAAAGCATATCTTTTTCCTTTAGTTCCCGCTGATAATAAAAAAGCCCCCATTGATGCAGCTAATCCAACACAAATAGTTACCACATCACATTTTATATAGTTTATAGTATCGAATATTGCCATTCCTGCGCTTACCATTCCTCCTGGACTATTAATATATAGAGAGATGTCTTTTTCAGGATCTTTTGTCTCTAAAAACAAAAGTTGTCCAACAACTAGATTAGCAACTGCATCGTTAATTTCCCCGGTTAAAAAGATAATTCGATCTTCCAAAAGCCTTGAATACAAATCATAAGCAGTTGTTCCCCTATTATTTTGTTCAATTACAGTCGGTATTGGAATCATATAATTTTTAATATCCATTTGTATCGCTCCTACTCAAAAGTATTATTCTTTCTCAAAAAGTCAAATAATTTATCTCCGATTATTTTATTCATAATTCTAGCGATTTGATCTTCTTTCATTTCATTTTTATAATCATTCATATTTTTCCCAGAAGATTTGGCTAGTAGTTCCACTTCTTTATCAACCTCTTCTTTCTCAACTGTTAAATTCTCATTTTTTATTATGGCTTCTAAAATTAATCTAGCTTTTACAGATTCCCGAGCCTCTTCTTTATGCTCATTTTTAAATTTATCCATATCTGATCCAGTATACTTCAAATAGTCTTCAAATTTTAAACCAGAATAAGCCATTCTAATAGAAAAATCATTAATCATTCTTTGAATTTCTTGCTCAATCAAAACATCTGGGATATCAATAATTGTATTTTCAGCTATTTTTTCAATTAAAAGATTTTCCTCCTCGTATTTTGCCTTCTCAATTGCTTTCTCTTCCATAGATTCTCTTATACTTTTTTTATAATCCTCTAAAGTTTCATAATCCCCTAAATCTTTAGCAAAATCATCATTCAACTCTGGGAGCTGCTTTTCCTTGATTTCATGAACGATGCATTTAAAAATCGCCTTTTTGCCAGCCAAATCCTTGCTGTGGTAATCTACAGGAAAAGTAACTTCAACATTTTTTTCTTCTGCAATCCTAACGCCAATGAGTTGCTCTTCAAATCCCGGAATAAATTGTCCACTTCCAATATCCAATGTAGCTTTCTCGGCTGTTCCACCTTCGAACATGACTCCATCAACAGAACCAGAATAATCCAGAATAATTTTGTCATTTATTTTTATTTCTCTATCAGCTATGTCTATCCATCTAGCATGAGATTCAATAACCTTTGATATTTCACTGTCGATTTCCGATTCTTGGACACTTGAGCTAACCTTTTTGATTTTCAATCCCTTATAGTCTCCTAAAGTTACTTCAGGATAAATATCCGTAGTAAACACGGCAGAAATCCCCTCTTCACCTACAGTTTTAACATCAATATCAGGCTTAGAAATAACCTCTAAATCTTTTTCTTTTTCTAGTATTTCTGAATAATATTTGTTTAACGCATAATCCAACGCATCCTCGTAAAACATCTCAATACCATACCTATTTACCAACAGCTTAAAAGGGACTTTTCCCGATCTAAATCCTTCTATTTTATAATTATGTTTATTCTTATCGTAAGCTTTAGCAATACAATCATTCCATTCATCCTTTTCAATTTTAAAAGATATCTCTACTTTTGACCCACCAATTTTTTGTACTGAATACTCCATTTTTATCCTCCATTGGAAAACTTGCTACATTATGTTATCACAACAATCCAATTAAATCAATTATAAACTATGGCTAATAGTACTGTTTATAGTATAATGAATATAATGCCAAACGATATTATCACGTTAACCCTACTTTGCCATGAATTAAACTCTGATCTTGTTAATGGAAAGATACAGTCCGTTTTTTTAAGCAAAGAAAAATATATATATTTGGAAATATTAACGAAAGGAAAAAAAATTGTTTATTTGGTTTTTTCGGCAAAGAGGCAAAACACAATTATCTTTTTAACTAAGAAAAAATCACAAAAGAGTGAGGATAACGCCAATATAGTCCAAATTTTAAAAAAATATATTACTGGGAGCAAAATAAAATCAATCGAATTATCTTCCAATGATAGGATTATAACTATTCAAACTATCCAAAATAATGAATTATATGAAGAAAAGCTGTTAAATATAATATTTGAAATATCACCTCAAAAACCCAATATTATACTTGTGAATTGGCAAGGTATCATATTAGGATCACTTGAAATATTAATCAACGAAAAACGTTCTATTACACCTGGGGATATGTATATTTACCCTAAAGTTTCACTTTCTCGAAACAAAGATTCATTAATCAATCTCTTTGGAAAAGTTACAATGAGAGAATATGATTACTTATTAAATACCAATGGGAAAGAAACAACCATTAATTTATTCAGGGATTTTCTCAATCTAAAAAAATTATCTTATAAGCCCTGTGTAATCTTCAAAGATACTTCACCATTGGGTTATTTTTTATATCCATATGAAAGTATAACTAGCAAAAATGATAATGTGAAAGTTGAATATTGTTCTACTTTAAGCGAATCCATAGAACTCTTTACTAATAATATTGAATCTTTAGATAATTTTACGACATTTCATCCTAATGAAAAAAAATTTGTAGAGAAAGCTTTAAAATCTTATCTTATTCGCCTTGACACCATAGAACAAAATATTAGTCAAATCCCTATTTTAGATAATTTACTAAATGATGCGGAATTATTAAAATGTAATCTTCATCTTGTAATCAAAGGCAGTGAATTTATTGACTGCTGGGATTTCTCTCAAAATAAGACAGTTAGAATTATTCTAAATCCTCTAATATCTCCTTCTCAAAACCTTGAACAAAAATTTAAAAAGTATAATAAATTAAAGTCTACAATCAACTACTCCATTAAAAATAAGGAGCTAATCGAGAGTTCAATATCCCATTTGCAATCTATAAGCTTTTTACTTACTCTCTCCAACGATAAAACAGATATATCTGCTATTATAAAAGAACTTTCGGATCATTTCAATTATAAAATTAAGGAAGAGATCAAAAATACCATCATAAAAAAATCGATTGATAATTACATTCAATTTTTTCAAGATGGATTCAAAGTACTAATTGGAAAAAACAATCTACAAAATGATAATATTACTTTTAGAATTGCAAATAAAGATGATCTATGGCTTCATGTCAATGGTGCCCCTGGGTCACATACAATAATTAAAAATGCTGGCAAAAACATACCTATATCTACAATAAGCTCGGTTGCTTGTTATTCAGCGTATTATTCCTCTCAAAGAAACAATAATAAGGTAATGGTAGATTACGCAAATGTAAAAAATTTAAAAAAAGGGACAAGTCCCGGAAGCGTAATTGTCAAGGCTAAAAACTCAATTATAGTATCGCCTGCTTCTCCTAATATAAATAGTTCAGATTAGCTTTCTCATCAAAAGAGCATCTTCATCCTTTCTATAATAATTCTTTCTTCGCCCGTCAACAATAAATCCATTTTTCTGATATAATCTTATAGCAGACTCATTAATACAAGATACTTCTAAGATTATTGATTTTATGTTCAAATTTCTAGATTCAGCAACTATTCTGTTAATCATCAAACTAGCGAAACCAGCACCCTTATACGCACTTTTTACTGCAATTCGCAATAGCTCCAAAACATCATCCGTACTTCTCGAAAAAGAATATCCTATAATGGTATCATCCCTTATATCCTTTATAACCACATTTGTGGGATTGTTTAATTCAATTTCATCAGATAACATTTTTTCTGACCATGGATCTCGAAAACTAGCTTTCTCAATATCAGATATTCTATCTATATCCTGTGTTGATGGGTTTAAAATTAAATAATGATCTTTATCTCTTTCTTCCCTGTCCGCTGAAGACTCTCGTAAGTAAAATGGTAAAGCTCTTTTAGAAAAGAAACCTTTATCTGCTTTCTCCACAAAAGCACGTAGCTTATTTTCAGGAGAAACTTCTTTAGCCGGAAGAATATCATATCCTTCATAATGTTTTAATTCATTTTCTGATAGTATCCTATATCTACAATCATTCTCTGAAGTCTTTATTAGAGAGTAATAATTTCCATTCAAACAATCAATAATAGAAATAACGTTCTTATTATGGCCAAAAGTAGCTAACTCTAATGAATTTATAGATAATATTGCTGCATTTAAAGACTTTGAAAGAGCATTAGCAGTTGAGATACCAATTCTTATTCCAGTAAAAGAGCCCGGCCCAATAACGACACCTATTTGGGATATATTATCTATTCTGATATTTGAGGAAATCAAAAAAGAATCTATTTTTTGAAGAAGGGTACTAGCATGTTTCTTTTCTGTCTCTGTTCCAACATAATAGAATGATTCCTTCCCCATTTGAGCCCCAAGGATAATATTTTTACCAGTCGTATCAAGAAAAAGAACACCTCTAACTCTACTCATAATTAATTATAATCCTTCTCGAAATGTCATTTATTACTTCAATAGAAACTTTTATCAATCGTTTAGATTTTATAATACTCTTTTTATTCCATTCAATAACTACAATTGAATTCCCTTCAAATATTTCATCTATCCCAACGTTTTCTAACTCATCTTCTGATTCAATTCTATACATATCAATGTGAACAAGCGAACAATGAGGCGCATGATACTCTCTTAATATGGTGAATGTGGGACTAATTATTTCATTTGGAATGCCCAATGATTTTGCTATTCCTTTCGTAAAAGTAGTTTTTCCCGATCCCAAATTACCACACAAAATAACAACATCACCATTTAATAACTCGCGACCCAACTCCTCCCCTAAAAAAAAGGTGTTTTCAGCCGAATTGGATAAAAAAGGACCTAACATTTTCATAGATGTAAAAGTTTAGATACCCTTTTATATAGTAAAAAAGTAATCAATGAAGTTGATATAGATTTTATAAGATTAAAAGCTAACCCATATTGGAAGGAAAATTCAATTCTTAAGTCCATTAACATTGGTAAATAAAGTTTTGCGTACATGGGAACAATAATAAAATAATTACTTAAAGAAGATATAAGTGCATTAGAAAGAACGCCTATTAATAAACCAATAATAGCGCCCTTAATATTCTTATTATATTTATAAAAAAAAGTTGCGGGAAGAACTAAAGAAACGGAAACAATGAAATTACTAAGCTCTCCAACAAGCCCAGTAGTAGATGTTATCAGTTTAATAGAACATTTAACAAACTCTATTATCACTGCAGCCATAGGGCCTAAAGCAAAGCCACCTAAAAGACTGGGTATAGAAGAGAAATCCATATCAAGTACATTATAAGGAAAGATTGGGAAAATCGGAAATCTCGCGAAAAGGTACAATACCACTGAAAGGGCTGTTAAAATAGCAACTTTTGTTAAATAAGCTGTAGCAACTTTTCCCTTTGTCCTGGGTTTTCCTTTGTTAGGTATATTTCTTTTTGATGAAATATCTTCCTCATTTTCAGAATTATTTCCTAAAATATTTTCATGAAAATTATGATGAGATATTTGGCTTTCATTAATCTCAATTTTTTTGTTCTTAGACAGACGAGAGCTTTCTTTAGGCTCAAAAGGTTCATCTTTCATAATATCCCCTACTTCCAAAGCTTTTCAAGACAGTAGTAATCTCTTGTTTCAGAGTTAAATATATGCACAATAATATCAATATAATCCAATACTACCCATCTACCATCAGAATAACCTTCCTTTCTTGCAGCGGCTATCCCCTTTTCTTCAAGTTTGCTTTCAATATAATCCGCCAAGGCTTTTACGTGCATAAGGTTCTTCCCCGTTGCAATAATGAAATAATCAGCTATTGATGATTTCTTACTAATATCAATAGTAATGATATCCCCCGCGTTTTTTTCTTCAAGCAAATCTTCAATTAATTTTTTTGTTTCTTGTTTATCCATATTACCTTCCTTATTCATTCACGTTATTGTACCATAAGATAGTTTCAAGGGTCAATTTATCCATATCCAAAGACTTATTTTTAGTATAATTATATCCACTCATTAATACCGTTAAAAATCCTTTTTGTAGATCTCTATCCGCCAGATTTCTATACTCAAAGACTTTTTTATAATGTCTGTTAACTTCTAATTTATCAGCTAGAAATACAATTTTTGAGAGAACACTCATATTGGGTTTTCCAGTTGTGTGATATTTAATGGAGTCCAAAACTTCCTCATCCTTTATCCCAAAAAAACGATTAGCCTTTTTTGCACTTTCATATTGATGTACTACTTGATTTGGGATATTCGGATATAATGACAAATCATAACTATCTTCCTTTGCACAATCATGTAATAATCCAGAAAGAAAGGCACTCTCATAACTAATATCGTTCTTCGATGCCAACCTTGCTGCGTATATAGCTGTCTCTGCAGAATGAAGAAATAATTTTTCGCTAATACTTCCCTTTAATTTTTCGATAATATCATCAAAGCATCTATATAAGCCATTTTTTTCTATGTAAATTAATACTTCCTCTTGTAAAAATAAAGTTCTTCGTTTAATTCCAGTCATAATCATTGCCCGAATTTCTGAACTTGAGATATCTTCTAATTCGCTATTTAGCGTATAAATGTTACAGCTATACATTTTTTTTAAAATTTGTGAAGTTTTAAATATATCAGGGTATCCTTTTCGGGAAAATACGGCTAAATCGGTTTGCTTAGTTATTAATTCTGGGTATTTCCATTTATGAAAATTTGTTAAACTATCTCCACCAATAATTAAGGCATAAGGTCTTCCATATTTTTTTATTAATTCTTCTAAAACCAAATAAGTATAACTATTATTAAGTTCGAGGCATTCCTCAATATTATCTACCTGCGCCCAAGGATAATCCTTAATTGACAATTTAATCATTTCCACTCTATCCTTAAAACTTTCACAAAGTCTTAATTTATGGGGTGGATTAAATGAAGGGACAATTATCAATTCATCGAGATCTAATTGTTGATACGCATTCTTGATAATTTTTATATGCTCCATATGTATCGGATCAAAAGACCCACCAAAAATACCATATTTCATATTCTACTCGAAATACTCAAATTCAATATCCATAATTATAATTGAATCCCCATTTTTTAAGCCTTTATCTAATAAGCCTTGCATTATACCCTTATCTCTCAATACTTTTTGAAACCATCTAAAACTATCCGGATCTGAAACAACCACTCCTCTTACTAAATCCTCAATAAACCCTCCATACACATAAAAGTTATGATCAATCCTTTCAATTTTAATTTCAGTTTTGTCTATATCCTCATATACGAATGGAATAAACTTCATTTTTTCTTGCTTGGGAATAGCCTTTAATTTTGAAGTTAAAACATTTAAAAGATTGTCTATCCCTTGCGTAGTCGCGCATGATACAGGAATAATATCAATTTTTAGATCCTTATTTAATCTAAGAACCTCCTCTTTATAATTATTGATTAAATCAATCTTATTCCCAACAACTATTTCAGGAAGAGAAGAAAGCAGCCCTGAATAATTATTTAATTCGTTTCTAATAACTTTATAGTCCTGTTCAGGAACCCTTCCCTCACTCCCGCTGATATCCAAAATATGTAACAACAAACGCACTCTTTCTGTATGACGTAGAAATGAGTGTCCTAATCCAGCGCCCTCTGAAGCCCCTTCTATTAATCCCGGGATATCGGCTATCGTATAAGAATAATCGTTATGCGTAACAACCCCTAAATTAGGAGATAGCGTTGTAAAATGATAATTAGCTATTTTGGGTCTAGCGGCCGATACAACCGATAAAAAGGTGGATTTTCCAACATTAGGAAATCCAATTAAACCAACATCTGCTATTACCTTTAGCTCAAGGCTGATTTTTCTTTCTCGAGTTAGCTCCCCTGTTTCTGAAAATGCGGGGCTTCTTCTTACAGAATTTGCAAATCTAGCGTTTCCTCTTCCACCTCTTCCACCCTTTAAAAGCACAAGTCTGTCCCCATTAGAAAATAAGTCATCAATTATATTGTTTGTCTCAGCATCTTTAATTAATGTACCACAAGGTACCTTTATTACTATATCCTTTCCTCTTCGACCCGAGCAATTCTCCGCTTGTCCAGGTTGTCCATTTTCAGCGTGAAACTTTTGGGTGTATCTAAAAGATATGAGTGTATTAAGAGATGAATCAGCTTCGAAAATAATATCTCCACCCTTTCCACCGTCTCCCCCATCTGGGCCTCCCATGGGGATATATTTTTCTCTTCTCCAGGACACAACACCATTCCCTCCATTCCCGGCTTTACAATGAATAATTGCTGTATCTAGAAACATAAAGTAAATTTCTCCTTTTATAATAAAATATATATTGGTTAAAAAAGCTTAGATTTAAAATGAAAGCACTCCTGGGATAATAGGCATCTTTCACATTGTGGCTTTTGGGACTTACAAATATATCTGCCATGAAAAATTAAAGAATGATGTAATTTATTCCAATCACTCTTCTCAAATAATTCCTTTAAATCCTTCTCAACTCTATCTGGTGTACTTCCCATTGAAAGCCCGATTCTATTAGCGACTCTAAAAACGTGTGTGTCTACCGGAACAGCAGGTATTCCGTAACCCACGGACAATATCACTGAAGCAGTCTTTCTACCGACACCAGGAAGACCAATCAATCCCTCCATTGAATTAGGCACGACATCATAAAATTTCTCGTGAATAATTCTTGATGCATCAATAATATTTTTCCCTTTATTGGAATAAAAACCACAGCTATAAATTAATGGGGACAAATCCTCATTCCTTAAATATGCAAAATCTAAAGGCTTATTATATTTCTGAAAAAGTTTATCAGTAATAATATTAACCCTTTTGTCTGTACACTGTGCGCTTAGAATAACTGCAACCAGTAATTCAAAAATAGAGTTATAGTGTAATTCACAACCAGCATCAGGGTGCATTTGATTAAGGAGGCTCAATATTCTTTTAGTATTTTCTATATCCAATTTTCTATATTCCTATATTAATTTTTATTTGGGAAGAAAAATCTGACCAAGGAAATTTTTCTATGGGCGGAAAAACCTTGAAAGTCATCAGGTCCTTGTTTACTGGATGTGGGAAACTTAGCTCACTTGCCCATAAAGCTAAATCATCATGTCCAACCGCTTTTCCGTATTTCTGGTCCCCCCAAATTGGGCATCCAATATTCGCGAGTTGAACTCTTGCTTGGTGAGATCTTCCAGTTATTAAATGAATCTCTAATAATGACAAATCTTCTTTTGCCACAATTACTTTATACTCAAGCTCTGCCATTTTAGCCCCTTCTGTTGCAACGGGAACACAGTATACCTCATTTTTTATAGTGTCTTTGCTTAGTGCATTTTTTAAAATAGCTTTATTTCTCTTTGGGATTCCTTCACAAACGGCTAAATACTTCTTATTTACATCTCTCTCTTTAAGATTATTAGCAAGTCTAGAAGCAGCCTTACTTGATTTAGCATACAACATAACTCCACCAGTAGGTTGGTCAAGCCTATGGACTAATCCAAGATAAGCGTCCCCAGGCTTATTGTATTTTTCAACAAGATACTTTTTCATTAAATCCAATAAATTGGCAGAGTTTGATACATCCGGACAACATGGAAGGCCTTGAGGTTTAACAACAACCAACAGATGATTGTCCTCATATAAAATAATAATATCTTTGTAGTTATAATTAATCATTTAAACACCATAAAAGCACTTGCCCCACAAGGTAGCACGACCTCTTTTTCATTAGTTTGAATTCCTAGTTCATAAGCTTCACATTCATGGGGAACATCACTATATACCTTATCCAATATTACCTTCATAGAAGTTGGTTGTAAACCAGTAGTATAACTATTAATTAAAAAAAATAAAGGTTTTTTTGATAACAATTTTTTTGTTTTTTCGACTAGTTCATAAATCTGTTCAGTAACTTTCCAGGTTTCGCCCTTTGGTCCTCGGCCAAAACTTGGTGGGTCCATAATTATAGCGTCATATTTTTTCCCTCTATTTTCTTCTCTTTCCACAAATTTTATACAATCATCTACAATAAATCTAACATTATTCAACCCTAAACCACTAACTATAAGATTTCTTTTTGCTCGTTCACACATAGATTTTGCTGCATCTACATGGCACACAGATGCTCCGGCAAGAATACAAGCGGCTGTTGCTCCGCCCGTATAAGCGAATAGATTTAAAACCGATATGTTTTTGTTTTGAGACTTTTTTATCGTCTCAATTATTCTTGCCCAATTATATGCTTGTTCAGGGAATATTCCCGTATGTTTAAACCCCATAAGCCTTAAAGAGAATGTTAGTTGTCTCCAATGCACAAAGAATTCTTCAGGGATCTGGTTATTTGACGTCCATCGGCCTCCACCATCATTGTTTCGAGAATAAAAAGCATCACATTCTCTTTGAAAATCAAAGCTTGGAACCGCTTTCCATATTACCTGTGGGTCAGGACGTAAAAATTTATACTCATGGGAATATTTTTCTAGCTTATACCCATCTCCAGTCCTTATTATTTCGTAATCGTTCCACTCGTTATTAAACCTAATCATTATTAACCTACACTATGTTGATATGCAAATTGATTTCATCAATCATAGCAGAATAATCAGTGGCTGTATCAATAGAAGACAATATTGTTAAAAACTTTTTACTTTCAATAAAATCTTCTTGTTTAGCTAGAGCCCGAACAAGTCTAAGAAGATTAATCGTCAGCCACTGTTTAATATTGTTTCTCTCAACTTTAATATTTTCGTAAGTTAAGTCTGAAGCAAATTCTGCTTTTCGAATTTGTAAAATTTTATTCATAATAGATACTTTCTTTTGAAGAAGTTGTTCTGTGTTGTACTTTTGCATCAATATTTGCATTTCATGATAATCAGTATCGATTTTGTCTATAGATAGAATGTACTTACTATTTACATAATCCAGTTTAAAAGACACACCGTATTCATTCAAAGTATTCCTAATGATATTGTTTGTCGTTTTTAAATTATTAATCGCAGACTCATATAAATACCCTTTCCAAAGCATATTTATTATAATATTTCTATCTATTCCGATACTGCCAGCAAGTATATATTGAACAAACAAATCTTTTGATTTTCTTGTCTTCCATTTTAATTCTTGTCCATCAATGAGAGTGTTAATGTTTCCAAAAAAAACGACTTTTATCATATTTGAGGGTTTTTGCATACTTTGTTTTTCCACAATAGCCTCTTCGATTTGAGTTATGTAATCTAACTCTATCTCTTTCACTTTTGCAAAGGAAATAATTGGGGCAAATATATCATCGGAATAATCAGAAACAATCATCTTCATCCCATAATTGTAAGAAGCCTTCAATAGGTTTCGTACTAAGGAAGGCGCATCTTTTAAGTCACCTTGAGTCAGCATAATGTTTGTTACAATGCCCATACCCATAAGCCAAGCAGCAGATCTGGCAGTGCTATTCTGTATGCAATCTGTAGCAGCCTTGTATGCCCTCTTCCTATCCCCTAATTTAAAGGAGGCATAAGCAATTGCCAGAAGCATATCAATGACCAATCCATGTGAAGAAGACTGTGAATTTTGCAGATAAATATTTGCTAGATCTTTTGCATACTGAGCCTCCCCGTGAGCAGCCTTATATAAACACCTTTGTGTGATAGTAAAATAATACGAAGGGTCACTATACTCCAGCTTACTATATGCTAAATCAAAAATTTTACGTGCCTCTTCATTATTTCCATAGTACTCCTCAGTCATAGCTTTAGTAGTAAACAATACATGAGCATCTTTTCTTATAGGAATAGCTCTTTTAAGTCCCTCATTAACAAGTTCGACTGCTTCTTTAACTTCTCCCGAAAAATAATGTAAAGCTATAAAGTATGGGGGAATAACATAATACTCCAAATAATCTTTAATTTGCTTAGAAACATATATTGCTTTTCTGTAATTTCCTTGTTGAAAATAAGCTTTTGCTAAATCCTCCATAACCTTAATGTACCAAAAATCTTTTTCAGCATTGATCTCAGAAATAAAGTCCTCAAGTTCTTGAATAGTAAAATTTGTGTAAGATGTAATGCTTGGAAGCATGGAAGCCAATGCAAGTAAATGTTTCTTATTGGAAGCATAGTACTTGTTATATAATTTGATAAAATCCTCTTTTACAGAATTACCCTTTCCATTTTTTATTAAACAGTGGTATTCAAATAGTTTTGCAGCCATAAACGCATTAATGTCACTATTCTCAAAGTGAGCTGCAAGTAAATTCCCTCTAGCAATGCTTTTTGAATCAACATTTCCAAGATAACATTGTGCCATTTCTTTGTACAACTGAAAGTACTTTGACCCTGTTATATCCACATCAAATTCAAAATCCGGATGGGCCTTGATATATGCTGTTACTTTTATCAAAAGAAGATCGTCTTGTAATATCCTTTTAAAGGAATTATCAAAACCCTCTAAGTCTTGTGCCTCATGAAAAAGTGTTAAAGACCCAAAAAAATGACCGGTATTACATAAATGGTTACCATATAATTTTTTTACTGATTGTTTATATCGGCTATCCTCTGAGATTATAGAATCTCTATTAGGACGAAAATACTCTCTTAGAATCGGGCTCATCCTGAAAAACTTTACATCTCTAGTAACAACAAACTCACCCCTTCTGCTTAATACCCTGAAAATTTCAGCGCCTCCCGGATAAACAGTGTCTAAAAAATCGATATCTACGGCATCAAGCTCGCTAATGTAGCAAAGAAATTTAATATCATCTTCATTTAATCCTGAAAGAAATGCATGTGGGTCGATATTATCAACATGTTGAAGAATAGTATTGTCTACAAACATCGGATATCTTGGCTCAAACTTATTCCACTCAAACGGAAGAAATTCTGTTGATGAAAACAAAATTTTAAGGTTATTCGGGGCATGATTTATAATATTAACAAAATCGGAATAGTCAAAATCTCTGGGCATATGCTCCATTCTTTCAAATACCATTAGGACATCACCCTTCATTTTTCCTATATAATCTAAAAGAGATAGGATTATAACGTCAGTGTCCGCATATTGTGAATTACAAAAAAGTAGTTGCTTGAGTTTCAATTGAAGGTCCGGATCCTGTTTCAGAATCTTGTCTATAAAAGTATGACAATAAAGACTTAAATCATCGGTAATAGGATTAAACCAAAATGTATTAGCATATCTATTGCTCAATTCAGTAATAAATTCACTTTTTTGGGATCCAATAGGTGCTAGTAAAAATACGGCAGGATTATCACTAGCCATTATTTCGTTTAAAACGGAATTTGTGTTACTATCTAGTTTCATATAACCCTCTTTTAAATAAATCTATGTAAACTAATTGTAAATTAAAAGTAAAAAGAAGTCAACCATTAGGAACAGAGAGGTGAAGAGAAAATGAATTAGTTGAATATATCTAAAAAGAATAAATTTAATACAATAATCATTGTTTTAAAGGCCTTGTAATTTTTTCTTGCCCCATTAAAATCTATGATGTATAATCAAAATACGCGAAAGTAGTTCAACGGTAGAGCCCTGCCTTCCCAAGGCAGTTGTTGCGGGTTCAAATCCCGTCTTTCGCTCCAAAAACACCGATTTTTTTCGGTGTTTTTATCTTATCCCCCCTCCACCACCGCCAAAACCTCCTCCGCCTCCAGAAAAGCCGCCTCCGCCAAAGCCGCTCCCCCCAAAGCTGGATTTTCCTGAATTCTTAGCTTCGAAAAGTCTTAACGCTTGTGCTGTATCGGAAAAGGATCTTATTACATTTGAGCCTAAATCTATACCTTGTCCCTTAGAAAGAAAATAGAAAGACATCAATAAATTTCTAGAGGAAAAATTAAGACCATATTCTTTACTTTCTATTAATTTAATCGGTAAAGCCTTTAGAACTTCTTTTGATATTCCCATCATTGTCGCATAAACCATAAATTCTTCCCAAAGAACAATTTTGGGTATTTCATGTTCTTCGAGATTCGAAAAGTCTTTCATATAGTTATACAATCCTTTTGCGTTTGCAAATATTAATTCTCCCTTTTTACTTAATATCTTTTTCTTTGGAACTCCTATTATCAATAAAATCCCTGATATAATTAAACCTATGTATAACGGCCATATATAACTAAAGAATACAAACAACAATATTATTCCAGCAAAGAAAAATACTGGTCCTAATCCAGCTATTCTAATGAATAAGGATTGTTTTCGGTCAATATATTCCCCACTATTTAGTTTCAACCCTGATTGAACTATTACCTTTTTTGTTTCCTTAGAAAACATTGTGCTGTTTGTTCTAGCATATTGGTCCAAATCATCCATCGAAAACCCTTTAGATTTTATTTTACTAATACACTCTAATATATTCAATAATGTTGCTTCATGGGGTAACAATTCCGCTCGCTGTGCTGAAGACACTTGGCTCAAATTAAAGATATATTTCTCCTCAGCAATAATTTCTATCGTTAAAATATGTCTTCTCACAAAATCTAAAATAGTAGAACTAATTAGTCTTCCCGAATATAATGGTTTTTCGGCTCCTCCTGAATAATAATAAAAGAAATGACCATATTCTGCAGGAGAAAACTCAGGTGGTATTTCTCTATAATATGGAATATTGATCTTGTTTTTACGATATTTTATCCGTGAATAAATAACTAAAGAAAAAGAGGTAATTATGAGCACAATTCCTATTACCCAACTCAATGTGAAATATGCATGTTCCTTCTTTAATCTTCTCTCCCATTCTAATGCCCAACCTAATTCTTCCTCCTCAATTGAAACTAAATTTTCAACATTTTCCGTGTATGATAAGGAATCGAATATAGTATCAGTCCATATAGATCTAACTTCAATATATGACTCTGGATTGATATTCGTAGCAAAAAATTGTATATCATTTCCTACAATCGTTGAGTATGCTGAAACATTCTCACTATGCATCCAAAATTTAATACTATTGGAATCAATTTCAATAGGCAAAGATATATTTAAATTATAATTTTCAATAAAAAGTGCAAAATCGGGGCCTATATGATTCCAATATATTTCGTCACAATCGAGGAATCTTAAAAGCATTCCCTCCAAAGTATATCGAAAAGTATATGACCTCCGTCCAGAATAATACTCTTCCATTATTAGTCCTATTTCTAGAACACCAGGTTTGCTACTATCAATGTAACCGCCAGAGTCCTCCCCTAAGAACTCGGTGAACTTCCCATCTCCTAGGTCTTGAAGCACTTTGTTAGAAGCATTATCCACTACAGAAAATTCCGTAACGGCTAAGACTTTTGTGGGATATTCAGGATTTTGCAATTCAATCGTTTTATATAAATTTCTTTTAACTTCCTCTGAATTCCCATTTATAACCCAAGTTTCCTCAACCTGAAGTTTTCCGTCATTCGTCAATATTGCATTAGTGTCAAGGGATTCTAAAAAAACCTCTCCTTTTTTGTTAAGAAAAAAATCTTGGCAGGAACACAAACTTAAGCCTAAAATCAATACACAAAAAATTAAAAAAAACAAGAGTACCGGATTAACTTTTTGGGTTACAATTTTATTATGCATAAGTAAAAAACCACCAAATCCTTTTTAAAACAACTGGGGAAATAATCGTTTCTAAAAACCTAATGTTTACCCCTTGATCTAATTAAATATAGTAAATATTAAAACGCTACTTTGGGGACATTTTTTTCATCTTCGGAAATTGTGAAATAAGGTTTTTCAGAAAATTTAAATATCTTTGCAATAATCATTGCTGGAAATGATTTAATTTTTTGGTTGTACAACATACATGAATCATTATAAAATTGTCTAGAGAACGCTATTTTTGATTCAATATCCGAAAGCTCTTGCTGAAGAGACAAAAAGTTCGTATTAGCTTTTAGTTCGGGGTATCTTTCAGCAACAACCAATAGTCTAGAAATTGCCCCAGATAATTCATTATTAGCTTCTAAAGATTCCTGCAAATTTCCTGCGCTTCCGACTGATGCTCTAGCTTTCGTCACATCATTTAATACTTTATCTTCATGTCTTGCATACCCTTTCACTGTTTCAACTAGATTCGGGACTAAATCAAATCTTTTCTTTAATAATATGTCGATTTGAGACCAGGAATTATCAGTTATTTCTCTTTGTTTGACAAGCTTATTGTAGGTGTAAATAGTATAAATTAAACACATATCATTTCCTCCGTTTTCTATATTATATATTCTTTTATATTCTTCGTAAAGAATCTGAATTATTAAGATTGAAGGGGTTCAATCATTTATAATACATTTTTCTTTTTTATACTCTTCTATAAATTAAATAATGGACATCAATTTCTTCTTATGCTATACTACACAAGTACGAAATGGCACCATAGCCAAGTGGTAAGGCAGAGGTCTGCAAAACCTTTATCCCCAGTTCAAATCTGGGTGGTGCCTCCATTAATTGGCCGTTATGGCGGAATAGGCAGACGCAAGGGACTTAAAATCCCTCGATGGCAACATCGTGTCGGTTCAAGTCCGACTAACGGCACCAAAAAAAACCACTGAAGAGTCAGTGGTTTTTTTTAGTAATTAAATATTTCAAACTAACGTTTCTTAAAACTCAATAATACTAAAACAAATCCTATAGAAAATGCTACTGAAACTCCTAAAGAAACAAATAGACTCTTAAGACTTAGTCCTCCCAGCTTTCGTATTTCAATTGCTTTATTATTCTCTAAATCGTAACTGTAACCTTTATAAAATAAATTTTCGCCATCAAAAGAAAGTTTCCCAAATGAAGGATTATCTAAAGTTGGATTATGGATTGTCTCTCCAAATTCCAAGGGTATTTCATCATTTTTCATGTATTTATAATATTTATCTCCTAATGTTCCTAAGGTTACATAAAAAACCCCTGGTCCATCTACTAATTCTTTACCAAGATTCTCATTGTCAACAATATTCCCTTCCCCATCAAGATAATAGCTTTCCGAATATGTATGGTCGTGTCCCTGAAATACAATCGAAACATCATTATCAAAAAATACAGAGGGAAGTTCTGTTCTTATTTCAATTACATCTGAATCCATGCTATGTGAGCCTGCTGAATAAGGGCCTTTGTGCATAATAATAACTTTCTTTTTATCTGTACTCTGCAAATCTTGAATCATCCAATTATATTGTTCACCATCTATTGTGGAAACAGAAGGGTCATTTGTGTTAAGAACAGTAAAATGCACTCCACTATAATCAAAGCTATAATACATACCTAATTTACTTTGACTATATGATTGACTAAAATTGTAGTGCCAAGCCCCATAATTGTACTCGGTGTCCCATATTAGTTGTGAATTTGAACTTATATCTAAATAATCTGAAGGAATTTTTGCAACAGGCCCCTCATAAATATGTTCTTCATGATTTCCTAGAGCATATATACTTGTCGTATTCGCCCAAAAATCTCCCATGTTATTTAAAAGAAAATCCCAGTGTTTGTTGTTTTTTGAATTATCAACACTATCTCCACAGTTAATTACAAAAGGATACCCTGAAGGGAATATATCATCTATATTTTCTATAACACTTCTTGCCTTCGAGTAAGTTCCTTGAGAATACCCTTGTAAATCTGAAATTAGTAATACATCAAATTTAAAATCTTCCTCCAAAGGGGCCGTAGAGAAAGTGTAGACAGGGCTCCAAAGATTTTGAGTTTTATCGCCCACTCTATAAGAATACATTTTCCCTGGTTCAAGTCCAGTAACACTCAAAGTATGCCTTCCAACCTCAATATCCATCATCATGGCAAATATTCCTGCGTCAATGCTTGGCGATGTTGTCGCATAATGTTGAAATTGACCATTGTTCTCAAGTTTTAAGGAACTGTTGAATTCTTCGGACGACAAACTTCCCTTTACATACTGTATAGTAGTGCCTGTAATCCTTCGATCTGTAAACCAAGTAAAATTTTTAGAGGTAGTTGGCTCATCCCCATAATTTACCGTAAGCATACTTGGGAGCATCCCATTTTCTATAGTTGGAATCACTTCAGTTTCGCCAGATATATAACTAATCTCATCTCCGGGAATTATTGAATGAATTGTCCATTCAGTTGAATTTCCGTCAGGATAATCATCTGAACTAAAAGAGAGAATGATCGAATAAGCAATTTCCCCAAGTCCAGTGTATATACTATCCGTTACATAGCCTCCTATCAAATTTCTTACTGTATCATAAGCATTATCTTCAAAATTAATATTTGTTATTAATTCTGGAATTGATTCAGAAAGTAAGCCTAGTTTTGGTACAATTGCCCTTAAATATTCATATAAATCAAAACGAGCTATATCAAAGTCTTTCCTTTTAGAAGTAGTCATTAAGTAAATAGTTGAAAGTAGTTCTTCGAGGCCTTCTTTCTCAGATTCTATGAGCCCTATTGACAAATCTATAGGTTCAGATAAAATAGGCATGATCAATCCAAGCAAACCATCATTTTCATCAAGTAATCTGTTTAGTAATTCCTTCACCAAGGCCCCATTCCTTAGGGATTCAAATGCCTTTTCATACTCAGAATAAGGCTGTCCCATATATTCAATGTAGGGTTCATTCCCAATTTGATGTCCAGTGTAGGCAAACATAATGGCGTTAAAAAAAGATATGTCGGTATCTCCCAGTTTAAGATTAATAATATCATAAATTAATTCTGTTACTTTACCCGAAATTTTTGCACCAAGAACCGAGCTAGCTATTCCTTCTTCTATGTCGTAAAAATCTCCTTCAATGTCATTAGGAAAAACATAATCACTTAATGCTTTCTCCTCAATATGTCTAATAATATTATTAACAAGAGTAGCTACTGGCAAACTTCCAACAAACTGGCCCGCCCCCGAACTATCTAGTATTTCAGCAAGCATACCCCCTGCCCCTGAAATAAAGTCTGGATTAATATATAAAAATCTTAAACTTTCCACTATTGAATAAAAAAGCTTATGAACCGCATAATCACCGCAATCTAAACATATATATTCGTTGCCTCTTTTTTCAATAAATTGTCTAAGATCATTAAAATCTAGATAATAAGACCAAGGTTCATTTAGACTCGAGGCCTCTGTTTCAGTTAATAAAAAACCATCCTCAAATAAACGAGAAAAATCAGCTTCTACCATTTTTAAGAGGATACTACTAAAATTTTCAGCATACTTATTCCCAACATTTCCCCTTTCAATTTTCGCAATCCTAAATGCTCCTTCATAACCCGAGGAAGACCCCGTTTGTGTATCTGTTATGGGATTTCCTTCATAAGAAACATGGGATATCACATCGTGAGCATGCATATGTCCTGTAAATGAATATCTAAATCCATTGTCTGCAAGAAAGTCGGCTGATTCCCTCCATTTGTACAAAGTAAAATCTTTAAGAATCGAATCTTGCATAGAAAAATGAGGTAAAACATTATGATGCATCACTGCGATCTTTAGATAATCTTCATTTTGAGGTAAATTAATGATCCAATCTTTTGATTCTTGGAAAATTTTGCCACCTGCAACATGCCCTCTTTGTTCATCAGAGACCTCCTCATCTAAGCAAAGAAAACTTATTCTTTCTTCCTCATCCATTGCATAATAAGATAATTCAGAGGGTAAATAATCTTCATCTATGTCTCTATTAAGTTCTATTTGATAAGAAAATTGAAGAGTACTAGCATTTTGGCTAATTACATAATACTTTCCTGCCGAAGGAGTGAAAGATAAATTATCAAAGATTATTCTATCTTCATTTGCTTGATAATATGCATCTAGCTGCTCAATTGTATAATCAGGCATGCCCAAACCTGAATATAGATATGAAAAATCCATTCTATTAATATTTAGGGCTTTTCCAACAAGTTGTTCATAAAATTTGCGTGATATAGCATCTGGATTATGTAAATCGTGGTTTCCTGGTGTGCAAAATATCTGAAAATCCGGATTAGTTTCTCTAATTGAGTTTTGCAATTCCCTAAGCATATTAGAAATTTCATAATGAGATTGAATTTCTCCATCAAGAGTAATGTCGCCAGAGACAACAAGATAATCAAGCTCGATTATTTGATTTTGAAAAGAAGCATTTTCAATGTTTTCCAAGGTTTGTTCTACCATCATTTGGTTTTCTACAAGTAATTTTGTAGCTCCTATCACTTCTTTATTAAAAGAAAGAGAGTCTCCTTTATCACAATAATTCAAGGGGTAATAATGCGGATCCGTTAAATGACCAATCATAACAAAATCATCCCTAACAAAACTCTCCCCTGCCCCTGCGGAAAAACTTGCCACAGTAGAAAATAATAATAAAAACGAGCTAATAACTATTAAAAGTAAGACGATAATTATTCTTTTTTTCATATAAACCCCTCAAGAATATAAAATTAGCGATCAAGCAACCAAAAAGATACAGTAAAACCATTTGAAATTATATTATACAATATATAATCTAGTCAAACTAGACAAATTAAAAAAGGAAGTCGACAATAGGAATCAAAATAAAACAATTTTTTAACATAAAAAACTATATCAATTTTCTTCTAAAAAATATTAACACAAATGATAGTATTAAACATACCGAGAAAGAAACAAAACAAGCCATAACTATCCAAACCCAAATGGTCTCAACAAATGACATCTGTGATCCTTCCTCTGTCAAGAAAAGATATAGTTCGGCATTGGAAAAATGCGTGGATACTCTAAAGTAATTAATTCCTTCTTCTTGATTTAATTTTTGAGGAACGTTTTCATCATTAATACCAATTACTATGATATTTTTTTGATGATTACCACCAGAAAAATTAAAAATTAATGGAACCTTTGGGGTAGATAAAGAGCCATTAACTCTCAACTCATACTCAACCTTGTATACTGAATTATATAAATGATTTTGGATTAAGCCCTGAAAAGAATCAATTATAGGGTTGTTATACACAACTTTGGATATATTCAGAGAAAGATTTACTTCATCTCCTTTGATACAACTAACAGTGTTTTCGTCTAAGTTAATACAGGAGACATCGCCTATAAAAGCTCCTTCATTTTCCACATCAAACGAGAAAAATGCCCCTAATATAGCCTCTTTATATATCGCCCACTGGTTAACAAATAAATTATAATCTGAAATCCTTTCATCTACATTTTCTGTTGATAAAAAAGTATAATAAACACGATCTATTGCCGTCTGTAAAGCTTCAGTTTGATTTGCGTTAATCGTTTCAGTATATTCTATAATATTATTTTGAGCTTGGACTAAATATTGATGTATGTTAAGGGATACCCCGCTTGGGTAAAGCAAATTAAACCCATCTGGGGATAATTGCGTATATTTACCAAGTAAACCAAGAGTAATATTTCCAACATTGTCTTCTGCAACATAATAGTAATAACCAGTATCAGTCAATTGAAAATTAATTAGTTCATTTTCAGCAGGAAAATCAAAGTCTTTAACGAAAGTATAGCCTGTTCTTACCAGTATTTCTTCTAAAGAAAGGTTCTCTTGATAAGGATCACGATTTGAATCATTCACATACTCACTTAAATCTTCTAAAATATAAAAAATCTCAATTCTCTTTATCCCACTTGATGCTGAAGGATATCTTAATCCGATAAAAATGTCGGAAAAAGCAACCGAGTAATGAGTTACATATTTATTAGAAGTATAGTCAAGCCAATAATCTTCAGTTTCTATTAATATTTTCGGGCCAGCCCAATCAATTAAATTAATTCTTACAGAATATTCTGAAAAGGATTCATCCTCATAAATACATTTTGCATATAAATCCCCATTAGATTTTACTGTAATAAAAGCTTCTTTTTTTTGCGTTTCT
>Ga0265294_10002300_pt1 | contig 25164 bp, 23 predicted proteins | sample MunlanPumphouse3_FD_192504 | JGI IMG/M metagenome (GOLD analysis project Ga0265294, IMG submission 192504) | Groundwater microbial communities from a municipal landfill in Southern Ontario, Canada - Pumphouse #3 | ecosystem: Environmental > Aquatic > Deep subsurface > Groundwater | place... | reverse complement strand
CAAGCGCCATCTTTGGCAAACCGAATCTAACGCGATTTTGTCGACTCAATCGCTCAACTGTTGACTTTTCGACACGATAACAAATCTTCCCCAGGTAAATAGTCGAAATCGGTCAAATCAACATCTGACCGGGTCAGATAATGAAGATCCGAATAAAATAATGCAATAAAGATGCCAAATACTTGGCTTAGCGTATCGAGACAACCGCTTGCGCTCAGCAAGGGTTTCCAGAATCGATGGGGTTCGGCGCCATATGGCTTCAGAAATAAAAAAGGGGCCCGAAGGCCCCTTCCTTTATCACGCTAAGGCGACTCAAGTTATTCGACAGAGACTGCCTTCATGCTCAGACGAATGCGGCCCTGCTTGTCGACCTCCAGCACCTTGACCCTGACCACGTCACCTTCCGCGAGCTTGTCGCTGACATTCTGCACGCGCTCCTCGGAGATCTGAGAGATGTGTACCAGGCCATCGCGCCCGGGCAGGATGGTCACGAATGCGCCGAAATCCATCAGCTTGGCCACGCGTCCCTCATAGACCTTGCCGACCTCCACATCGGCCGTGATGAGCTCGATGCGGCGACGCGCCTCTTCGCCAGCGGCCTTGTCGACCGACGCGATCTTGACGGTACCATCGTCCGAGATGTCGATGGTCGTGCCGGTTTCCTCCGTGATCGCACGGATAGTGACCCCGCCCTTGCCGATAACATCGCGGATCTTCTCGGGATCAATGCGGAAGCTGATGATGCGCGGCGCATATTCCGACATCTCCTTGCGCGGCTCGGCAATCGCCTCGGCCATCTTGTCCAGGATGTGCATGCGGCCTTCCCGCGCCTGTTCCAGGGCGATGCGCATGATTTCGGGGGTAATGCCGTCGATCTTGATGTCCATCTGTAGCGCAGTCACGCCTTCGCGCGAACCGGCCACCTTGAAGTCCATGTCGCCCAGATGATCCTCGTCACCGAGGATATCCGTCAGCACGGCGAACTGGTCGCCCTCCTTGATGAGGCCCATAGCAATACCGGCCACCGGCCGCTTGACAGGCACACCGGCATCCATCAGAGCCAAACTGCCACCGCACACCGAAGCCATGGAGCTGGAGCCGTTGGATTCGGTGATTTCCGATACTACGCGAATCGTATACGGAAAATCGGTTGGCATCATTGCCTGCAAGCCGCGCTTCGCCAGACGGCCGTGGCCGATCTCGCGCCGTTTCGGGCTGCCTACCATACCGACTTCGCCAACGCTGTACGGAGGGAAGTTGTAATGCAGCATGAAAGGTTCTTTGCGCTCGCCCTCGATGGCGTCGATGATCTGCGCATCGCGTTCGGTGCCCAGGGTCGCCACCACCAGCGCCTGCGTTTCGCCACGGGTGAAAAGTGCGGAACCATGGGTACGCGGCAACACACCAGTGCGGATCGTGATGGGACGCACCGTGCGGGTATCGCGGCCATCGATGCGCGCTTCGCCCGCGAGGATGCGGCCGCGCACGACCTTCTTCTCCAGCTTCTCGATGGCGGTACGAACCGCCTCGGCAGGCCAAGCCCCCCCCTCTTCTGAGGTCAGCTTGGCAAAGACGTCGCTGCGGATCTCACCGAGGCGCTGGTAGCGGTCCTGTTTCTCGCGGATCTGATAAGCCTCCTGGAACAGGCTGTCCGCCATCTGCTCGACCAGGTTCTGGAGGGTCTCGTCGGTCGCGGGCGGCTGCCAGTCCCAAGCAGGAGTACCTACCTCTTGTGCCAGTTCGCGAATAGCCTTGATCGCCACCTGCATCTGCTCGTGGCCGTACAGCACGGCGCCTAGCATGACCTCTTCAGACAACTCGTTGGCCTCGGATTCGACCATCAGCACGGCGTTTTCGGTTCCGGCCACCACCAAGTCCAGATCGGAAGTCTTCAGTGTGCTCAGGGAGGGGTTCAGCAGATACTTGCCGTCCTTGTAGCCCACGCGCGCGGCACCGATCGGGCCGTTGAACGGGATTCCGGAGATAGCCAATGCCGCTGAAGATCCGATCATGGAAATGATGTCCGGATCGATTTCATTGTCCAGGGACATCACCGTGGCGATGATCTGGACTTCGTTGGTGAATCCCTTGGGGAACAGGGGACGGAGGGGGCGATCAATGAGGCGGGAGGTCAAGGTTTCCTTTTCCGTCGGCCGCCCTTCGCGCCGGAAGAACCCGCCGGGGATCTTGCCGGCTGCGTAGGTGCGTTCCTGGTAGTTGACCGTCAGAGGGAAAAAGTCGCGGCCTTCCACAGCCTCCTTCATCCCGACCACCGTTACCAACACCACCGTGTCCCCCATGCTGGCCAGCACCGCGCCAGTGGCTTGGCGGGCGATCTCGCCGGTTTCCAGGGTTACCGTATGATCTCCGTACTGAAAGACTTTTTTGATGGACGTCACTTGGCGTTCCTTAAGCTATCGCGATTACAACGTTATTTGCGCAGACCGAGTCGCGTGATCAATTCCTGGTAACGGGCGGAGTCCTTCTTCTTGAGGTAATCAAGCAGAGAACGGCGCTGGTTTACCAACCGCAGCAAGCCTTGCCGGGAATGGTGATCCTGCTTATGGGTGGCGAAATGTTCGGTCAAGTGACTGATACGCGCCGACAACAGGGCGACTTGCACTTCCGGCGACCCGGTATCGTTAGCCGAGCGCTGATATTCCTTGACGATCTGTTGCTTCTGTTCAGTGCTGAATGCCATTTGGGACCACTCCAGAACGAAAAATCTAAAAATGAATACAACATTTTAAACGTTTATGCTCAACTGTACCAACAAAAACTCTTATCCGTTCTTGCGGGCACCGAGCATCAGACGCCGCGGCGCAACCCTGCCGTCGTCGAGGATTTCTCCCATACCGAGAAACCGGTTCCGTCCGTACAAGCGCACAAAACCGCTGGCTGGCGCCTGGGGGACCAGTACGGGCTGTCCTTGGCGCAGATAGAAGGCCATATCTTCCGATAGCCGCACGCCCGGCCACTGTTCTAGAGCGCTTTCGATGGGAAGCAGGAGCGAATCAAGCTTCTCCAGTCCTTCCTCGGCCAGTTCGCGCACGCTGTCGAGGCGATGCATGCCCGCTTCCTGATAGGGCCCCACGCCGAGCCGACGCAGGGCGCTGACGTGGGCACCACAACCCAGAGCCTCGCCAATATCCTCGGCGAGGGTGCGGACATACGTCCCCTTCGAGCAGCGCACATCAAACTCAAGCAAATCGCCTTCGTACCGCACGAGGGTCAGTTCGTGGATGACGACACGCCGCGGCTGTCGCTCCACTTCCACGCCCTGCCGGGCGAGCTTGTAGAGCCGTTGCCCTTGATGCTTGACGGCGGAATACATGGGTGGAATCTGCTCGATCTCTCCTTGAAATTTCGCCAGAGCTTCTTCCACCTGCCGCAAGGACAGGTCTCCAACAGGCCGGATGCTGGTGACCTCGCCTTCCGCATCCCCCGTAGTGGTACGCTCACCCAGCTTGCAAACGACCCGATAGTACTTGTCCGCATCCAGCAGGAAGGCGGAAATCTTCGTCGCCTCTCCCAGGCATATGGGCAACATGCCACTTGCCAGCGGATCCAGACTTCCGGTATGACCGGCCTTGCGCGCCCGAAACAGACGCTTCACGATCTGCAACGCATCGTTGGACGATATACCTACCGGCTTGTCCAGCAGCACGATTCCGTCCACATTTCTGCGGTCGCCGCGACGCCGCTCCATTTCCTAACCTCTTTTGCAATTCACAATTGAACGCCGTTGCCGGTCAGCCTTGCTTATCTTCCGGGTCATCCTTGCCTTCCCCGTCTCCCCTTTGCGCCTTCTTCTCATCGGCCGCAATGGCGGCGTTGATCAAGGAAGAGAGCCGGGCCCCGCGCTCGATGGACTCGTCATGCACGAACTGCAACTGGGGGACGCTACGGATCACCATGCGCTGACCGAGCGCCCGACGCAAAAATGCCGCGGCATTGTTCAACGCCTTCACGGTCTCCGCCGTGTCGTCTCCGGCGCCCAGCACCGTGACGTAGACCTTTGCATAGGCCAAATCCCGGGTGACCTGAACACCGGACACAGTGACCATGCCGACCCGCGGATCCTTGATCTCCTCGCGGATCAACTGGGCCAGTTCCCGCTGCATCTGGTCGCCGACTCTGCGGCTTCTGGAATATTCTCGCGCCATATCGCTCCGGCTGGTCGACCCGGCAAACGTCAAACACTCTTACAGCTTGCGGGCGACCTGAACCCTCTCGTACACCTCGATCTGGTCACCCACCTTGACGTCGTTATAGTTCTTGACGCCAATGCCGCATTCCGTCCCCGCACGCACCTCGCTCACGTCGTCCTTGAAACGGCGCAACGATTCGAGTTCACCTTCGTAGATCACCACGTTGTTACGCAGCACACGGATCGGCAGACCGCGCCGCACCACACCTTCGATGACCAGGCATCCGGCAATGGCGCCGAATTTGGGCGAACGGAACACGTCGCGCACTTCCGCAAGCCCCACGATCTGTTCCTTGATTTCCGGTGCCAGCATGCCGCTGATCGCGCTCTTTACCTCTTCGATCGCCTCGTAAATGATGCTGTAGTAGCGCAAATCCACGCCCTGCTCGGCAACCAGCCGACGGGCCGCTCCATCCGCACGCACGTTGAAGCCGATTATGATGGCGTTGGATGCAACCGCCAGGTTCACGTCGGACTCGTTGATCCCGCCCACACCCGCGGCGACCACCTTGACCTTCACTTCGTCAGTGGAGAGTTTCGTCAGCGATTCCTGCAGCGCCTCAGCACTGCCTTGGACATCCGCCTTGAGCACGATATTGATAGAGTTGACCTTGCCCTCCTCCATCTGGGAGAACACGTCCTCCAACTTGGTGGCCTGCTGCCGCGCCAGCTTCACGTCGCGAAACTTGCCCTGCCGGAAGAGCGCAATCTCACGCGCCTTGCGTTCGTCGGCCACCACCATGACCTCGTCACCGGCATTGGGCGTTCCAGACAGCCCTAGCACCACGACAGGCATGGAAGGTCCGGCCTCCGTGACACTCCGCCCGGTCTCGTCGAACATGGCTCTGACACGGCCATACTCTTGCCCGGTCAGGATAACATCGCCCTTACGCAAGGTTCCGTTCTGCACCAGGATGGTCGCGACCGGTCCGCGCCCCTTGTCGAGGCTCGACTCGATGACAGCACCGGTGGCGGGGCAATCCTTGACCGCCGTAAGCTCCATCACTTCTGCCTGTACGAGGATCGAATCGAGGAGATCATCGATCCCTTGTCCGGTCTTCGCCGACACGTTGACGAACATGGTGTCGCCACCCCACTCCTCTGGAATGACGTCATGCCCGACCAGTTCCTGCTTCACGCGGTCCGGATCGGCCTCGGGCTTGTCGACCTTGTTCACTGCCACCACGATGGGCACATTGGCTGCGCGGGCATGCTGGATCGCTTCGATCGTCTGCGGCATCACGCCGTCGTCCGCGGCCACCACGAGCACCACAATATCCGTCACCTTGGCACCGCGCGCGCGCATGGCGGTAAACGCCGCATGGCCCGGCGTATCCAGGAAACTGATCACCCCCTTGGGGGTCTCCACGTGATAGGCGCCAATGTGCTGAGTAATGCCTCCCGCCTCGCCGGCAGCCACCTTGGTGCGGCGGATATAGTCCAGCAGCGAGGTCTTGCCATGGTCCACATGCCCCATGATCGTCACCACCGGGGGCCGAGGCTCCTTTTCGCCACTGATCTGTCCACCGGCCATCAACTCGGCTTCCAGGTCATGCTCCCGCATGATCTTCGGGGTATGCCCCATCTCTTCGACCACGAGGGTGGCGGTATCCTGATCCAGCACTTGATTGATCGTGGCCATCACGCCCATTTTCATCAGGTTCTTGATGACCTCGGCAGCCTTCACCGACATCTTCTGGGCCAACTCAGCCACCGTGATCGTTTCCGGTATATTCACCTCTCTCACCACAGGAGCCGTTGGCCGTTCAAAGCCGTGACGGGCCATCGCCGAACCGATCGTACTGGGCCTGCCTTTGGCCTTTTTCGGACGGCGTCCGGCCTTGTCCAAGGCAACGTGCAATTCTTCGCGCCCATATTTGCCGCGCCGCTCCTCCCTGTCGGAGCGCCACTTCGTTTTGTCATCGCCGGCGGCCTCCACGGTTTTGACTGGCTCAGCGGGAGTTTTTGCCCGCCCTTTTGCTTTCTCCTTTTCAGCCGCCCCAACGGGCTTACGCTCTGGAGTTGCCTTGCGGCCAACCGCCTCGTCTTCGCCCGCTTGCCGCATCTCTTCGGCTCTGCGCCGCGCCTCTTCCTCGGCCTTCAGGCGTGCCTCTTCCTCGGCTCTGCGCCGCGCCTCTTCCTCGGCCTTCAGGCGTGCCTCTTCCTCGGCTTTGCGCCGCGCCTCTTCCTCGGCCTTCAGGCGTGCCTCTTCCTCGGCTTTGCGCCGTGCATCTTCCTCGGCCCTCAGGCGTGCTTCTTCTTCCGCCTTGCGTCTTGCCTCATCGGCAACCGCCTGGTCGCGCATAACCTGCTCCAGCGCGCCCTGCTCAACCTCCCGGCTCTCGTCCGCGACGATACTGCGCTTCACGTAAGTGCGTTTCCTGCGCACCTCGACACTGACCGTCTTGGCCTTGCCTTGGGCGCCTGCCAACCGCAGTTCGCTTACAGTCTTACGCTTGAGCGTAATCTTCCGCGGCTCGCCCACGCCGAGCGCGTCCTCCGTCCGCCCGTGACTCTGCCGGAGATAGCTCAGTAATTGCAGCTTTTCTTTTTCGCTGATGGTTTCATCCGCGCTGGTTATAGGCAGGCCGGCCTCTCCCAACTGCACAAGCAGCCGGTCGACCGGAATCCCGACAACCTCCGCAAACTGTCTTACTGTCACATCCGTCATGTATGCCTCCCCTTAAGGGGTTTCAGCCTTGCTGCTCGTCCGCAAACCAGTGCGCGCGGGCAGCCATGATCAGCTTTGCTGCCCGCTCTTCGTCCACGCCCTCGATATCCGTAAGATCGTCCACTGCCTGCTCAGCAAGGTCATCCCGCGTACGTATGCCGCGCTCCGCAAGCGCGTACGCCAATTCATTATCCATGCCTTCCAACTCGATGAGATCAGCCGCCGGCCTGATGGAGCTCAGTTTCTCTTCGCTGGCAATCGCCCGTGTCAGCAACACATCCTTGGCACGCCCCCGCAGTTCTTCGACGATTTCCTCGTCGAATTCCTCGATTTCCAACAATTCATGAGCGGGTACATAGGCCACTTCCTCGATGCTGGAGAACCCCTCCTGCACCAGAATCGCTGCCACCTCCTCATCCACATCGAGTTGTTCCATGAACATGCGCTGCAGGTGCTGCGCCTCCGCCTCGCTCTTCTCCTCCGCTTGGCGCACGGTCATCACATTCAATTCCCAGCCAGTAAGCTGGCTGGCCAGGCGCACATTCTGTCCACCGCGCCCGATCGCCTGGGACAACTGTTCCTCCGCCACGGCGATATCCATGCTGTGGGCGTCCTCATCCACCACGATGGATACGACTTCCGCAGGGGACATGGCGTTGACCACGAACTGGGCGGGGTTTTCATTCCAAAGAATGATGTCGATCCGCTCCCCGGCCAACTCATTGGAGACGGTTTGGACGCGGGAACCGCGCATGCCCACGCAGGCACCGACGGGATCGATGCGCTGATCGTTGGATTTCACGGCAATCTTTGCCCGCAGGCCGGGATCCCGCGCCGCACCGACAATCTCGATGAGCCCCTGCCCCACTTCCGGAACTTCCAGCTTGAACAGTTCGATAAGGAACTCGGGCCGGGTACGGCTCATGAAAAGCTGGGGACCACGACTTTCCGAGCGCACATCATAGAGATAGCCCCGCAACCGATCACCGGGCCGTATCGCCTCCCGTGGAATCATCTCTTCGCGCGGCACCATCGCCTCGGCATTGCCGCCCAGATCCAGGTACACATTACCCCGCTCGACCCGTTTGACAACGCCAGTGACCAGTTGCCCTTTCCGCTCCCGGTAGGCATCGACGATTTGCGCCCGTTCCGCCTCACGGACCTTTTGGACGATCACCTGCTTGGCCGTCTGCGCAGCAATCCGGCCGAAGGACACGGACTCCATCGGCTGCTCGACAAATCCACCGACTTCGGCATTTGCATCGATTTCCCGAGCATCCGCGAGATGCAGCTGGCGGGCGGGAGCCTCCACCTCCTGATCGTCGGCCAACACTTCCCATCGGCGAAAAGTTTCGTAGTCGCCCGTTTCGCGATTGATTACAACACGCACGTCGATATCGATGTCGTGCCGCTTTCTCGTCGCGGAAGCCAAGGCGGCCTCGATCGCCTCAAAAATAATCTCCTTGCCGACGCCCTTCTCGTTGGATACGGCATCCACAACCAGCAGAATCTCTTTATTCACGTCCAAAGCCTCCAACCAATCGAGCTACACGTCCGGCACCAACCGCGCTTGCTCGACGCGATCCAATGGCAAGCAAATCTCTCTACCGTCATCATCAAGGACTACGTTCCCCGCTTTCACTCCTTGCAGAACCCCGGTAAAATTCCGCCGCCCCTCCAAGGGCACGTTCAACCTGACCTTTACCCGGCACCCCGCAAAACGGGCAAAATGCTCTGCCGTAAACAACGGGCGATCAAGACCTGGCGACGAGATTTCCAGGGTATAGCGTCCAGGGATCGGATCCTCTACATCCAACACCCCGCTCACCTGGTAGCTCACTCGTTGACAATCATCCAGGTCTACCCCACCCTCCTTGTCGATATAAATTCGCAGCAGGGCATTTCTTGGACGGGGCAGGTACTCGATCCCGACCAACTCATACCCCATTGCAGTAATCACCGGCCCCAGAAGCTTTTGCAGATTTCGAGATTCTTGACGCATCCGACCCCTGACAGAAACAAAAAATGGGCCCGAGGCCCACTCCTTGAAATTCGCAGCATCTTCATCAAGATACATTATACCCATCGGTGCCTAATTAGCCAATAGCGGCCCCTCAGGCCCCGGATAGCACTCGCTGCCACCAAGCTTCGGCAGGAATAAAAAAGCCCCTATGCGGGGCTTTTTTCAGATAAGCGTGGTAGCGGGGGCAGGATTTGAACCTGCGACCTTCGGGTTATGAGCCCGACGAGCTGCCAGACTGCTCCACCCCGCAATTGCAAGTTGGGGATTCTACAGACTGTAATCGTCCGTTTCAACCCGGCGCGCAAAATTTTCATATGCAGGGCAGCGCCAGTGCCGGGTTACGGCCCAGGGGTGTGTCAGAGGCGCTTCCGTAGCCATCTGTCCGATATAGCGGTGCAGTAATTGCCAGTAAATCTGAAACGGCATTAACCGCACCTTTTGTCCGAGTTATTTTCCGAGGTCCCTACAGCCCTCTTGGAGTTGACACAAATATCGGACAGTACGCCCTGGCCAAATCCCCAGCCGTTATCAGGGCGCCTGCCATGACGGATCTTACCGCCACATGACGCAGGAATGGCCCTTTTGGCCGGCTGGCGTTCTCACCGCCGGCTCAGATGTTTTTTCAGGTCGTATCGCCAGATAAAGCCTGGAAGCGCGAACACGAGGAAAAGACAGAGTGTAACGACATAAAACTCCCAGCCCTGGGCATGGACATTCCCCATTATTTTCTGCTCCAGCCCGATCCCGAGCGCGCCGACTACGAAATACAGGATGAGCCATTCGAGCAGCCGAACCGCAGCTCCCTTGTTACCCTTCTTCGGTTCAACGAGGAAGAATACACGCTCACTCAGCCAGGGCAAATTCGCCGCAACGAACGCCAGCAGCAAAAAAACGATAATGACGGAACCCTGTGACATTGCTTGGCACCTCAGCCAATAGCCGCTGTACAAAGCGCAATCAGTTGCCCCGGAAAAATCCCAAGCGCCAGCACTGCAAGTCCGTTGGCGCTCAGCGCCAGCCGCACATCAGTGTTCACATCAAGAGCCGACGCATCTTCCGGCTTGTCGAAGTACATCAGCTTGACGACCCGCAGATAGTAGAACGCGCCGATAATGGCAAACACCACAGCCACGGCTGCCAGCCAGACCATATCAACGTTCACGACCGCATTCAGCACCAGAAGTTTCGCATAGAAACCCACGGTAGGCGGCACTCCGGCCATGGAGAACATGAGCACCAACATCATGAAGGCGAACCAGGGACTCCGTTCATTCAATCCCTTAAAATCATCGAGCTTATCCGCCTCGAATCCGGCGCGGCTCAGTAAAATCACAATACCGAATCCGCCGAGTGCCATCAGGGCATACGTGACCGTGTAAAACATGGCCGCTGCATAACCTTCGGCAGTGCCCGCCACAACACCGAGCAGCAGGAATCCGATATGGGAGATCGTCGAATAGGCGAGCATGCGCTTGATGTTCGTTTGCGCGAGAGCAATGATGTTGCCCACTGCCAAGGAGAGCAGGACCATTATCACTATCATATCCTGCCAGTTTCCATGCAGCTCTCCGAGGCCATCCACCAGCAGCCGCATAAGCATCGCAAACGCTGCGATCTTTGGTGCGGTACTCACAAACAACGTGATCGCCGTCGGCGCGCCATGATAAACGTCCGGCATCCACATATGGAACGGCACGGCACCGAGCTTGAACGCCACACCAACCAGCACGAAAACCAAGCCGAATACGACGAAGAGATCCAAGTTGGTATTTGTGGCGACGAAGTCGCTCACCTCCAGAATACTCAGGCTGCCCGTGACGCCATACAGGATCGAAATACCGTACAGCAGCATGCCTGACGCAAGGGAACCGAGCACGAAATACTTCGTCGCCGCCTCCGCAGCCACGGTCGAATCCCGATCGAAGGCCACCAGTGCATATAGCGAAAGCGACAACAACTCCAGCCCGAGGTAGATCGTCAGGAAATTGTGGGCCGACACCATCACCATCATGCCAAGCACGGCGAACAACCCGAGCACGTAAAACTCGCCCTTGAACAGATCGCGCGCCTTGAGGTAATCGCGTGCATAGAGAAACACGCCGGCCGTCAACAAATAGATAAACAGCTTGAGAACATTGCCCATGGCGTCATTGACGAACATCCCGCCAAAGACCGACACCGGCCGTTCGTCATACAGCGCAATCGTCAGGACCGCCGCACCCGCCAGCGTCAATTGGGATAGCCAGTACGTAGCGGCGCGGTTCCGCTCGTCCAGGAAAAGGTCCGCCACCAGCACGAGGCACGCCATTCCCAGGACAAATATCTCCGGCGCCGCCGAAATGAAATCACTCGATACGAAACTCATCTTTTCCTCTGGCTCTTACCAACGCGGCGGCTCCATCAACCACCACGCCGTCCGCAATTACAGTTTGGAGACAGCAACATGCTCGAGGAGGTTCTGCACCGACGCCTCCATCACTTCAACCAACGGTGCCGGCCAAATTCCGAACAGCAGCACAGGAACTGCCAGCGCCCCAAGAACCAGGAACTCGCGACGGTTGATATCCGTCAGAGTCGCAACGCCTGCATTGCGAACGTCACCGAATACCACGCGCTTTACCATCCAGAGCGTGTACGCAGCACCAAGGATCAACATTGTTGCAGCCAGAAATGCATACCAGAAATTCGCCTTGAAGCTGCTGAGGATCACCATGAACTCACCCACAAATCCCGACGTTCCGGGCAGCCCGGTATTGGCGAAGGCAAACAGCACCATGAAGGCCGCGAATTTTGGCATGGTATTCGCGACACCGCCGTAATCGCTGATCTGTCGGCTGTGCAGCCGGTCGTACAGTACACCCACGCAAAGGAACAGCGCCCCGGACACAAAACCGTGTGAGATCATCTGAACCATGCCGCCCTGGATACCCATGGCGGCACCCTGCATGCTGTCGGATTTGGCAATGATCGCGAAAACGATGAAAAAGCCGAGCGTCACAAACCCCATATGCGCGATAGAGGAATACGCGATCAGCTTCTTCATATCCTCCTGCACAAGCGCCACGAGAGCGATATACACGATTGCGATGAGCGAAAGCATGATCATGAGCCAATCCAGCTCATTGCTCGCGTCCGGCGTGATGGGCAGGCTGAAGCGCAGGAAACCATAGCCGCCGATCTTCAGCATGATCGCCGCCAGAATCACCGATCCTCCGGTAGGTGCCTCCACGTGGGCGTCCGGCAACCAGGTATGTACCGGCCACATGGGCACCTTCACCCCAAAGGCCAGCAGGAAAGCGATAAAGATCAGGATCTGCTCGGTAAGGCCGAGCGGCGTTAGATGGAAGTCCAGCACCCCGAAACTACCCGTCCGGTAATAGAGGTAGATCAGGGCCACCAGCATCAGAACGGAACCCAGGAACGTGTACAGGAAGAATTTGATGGTGGCATACACCCGCCGCGGGCCGCCCCAGATGCCGATGATCAGGAACATCGGGATCAGCATGGCTTCCCAGAACACGTAAAACAGCACAGCATCCAAGGCGGCAAACACGCCGATCATCAATCCCTCAAGCACGAGGAAGGCTGCCATGTATTGCGCCGTCTTGTACTGGATCACCTCCCACCCTGCGATCACCACCAGCACGGTCGTGAAGGCGGTCAACAGAATCAGCGGCATGGAAATGCCGTCCACGCCCAGGTGGTAATTGATATTGAAAGTAGAGATCCACGGCGACAGTTCCACGAACTGCATCGCAGCGGTGCTCGTATCGAACTCCGCATACAGCGGAACGCTCAAGGCAAGCGTAAGGAGCGAGAAAACTAGCGCGATGGAGCGCGCGCCCCACGGCTCGCGGTCCCCCACGGCAAGGACGACCAGACCGCCGATGATCGGTGTCCAGATTACCAAGCTGAGCAATGGCAGCTCTGACATGTACTACGTCCCCTTCCTTACCCGAGCACGAACCAAGTCCAGGTCACCAGCACCAGCAGGCCCAGGATCATGACAAATGCATAATGATAGAGATACCCGGATTGTACGTGGCGCAGCACGCCGGCAAACCATCCGACCGCGCGTGCCGTGCCGTTCACCGCAACTCCGTCGATCACCATCGCGTCGCCGATCCGCCACAGCCATCTGCCTGCAACGCGACCGCCACCTGCGAAGACCACCTCGTTAAAGTCGTCGAAGCCGTATTTGCGATCAAGAATGTCGTATACCGGCCGCAGCAGCTCCTTGGCCTTGTCCGCCAATGCGGGCTGTTTCAGATAGAACAGCCAAGCAAAGAAGACCCCCAGCATCGCCAACGCGAACGTCGGGGTCGCAAGACCGTGCAGGATAAATCCCATTGGCCCTGTATAGTGCTGCCCCAACTCTCTCAGCACATCGTGCTGCGGCAACACATGAATCGCCCCGGCAAAATACTCTCCGAACAGCATCGGACCAATGGCAACCGCGCCGATCAAAACCGAGGGAATCGCCAGCATGATCAGTGGGACGGTCACGACGGCAGGCGACTCACGCAAGTGATGCCGGGTATGCTCGTCCATGCGCTCCTTGCCGTGGAACACCAGGAAAAACATGCGGAAGCTGTAGAACGCGGTAATGAACACGCCCCCCAAAACCGCGGCATAAGCGATGCCTGTTCCCGGCAGATGGGATGCATGCACCGCCTCGATGATCGCATCCTTTGAAAAGAAACCTGCAAATCCAGGAAATCCGATCAGCGCGAGCGATCCGATCAGCGCTGTCCAGTAGGTGATGGGCATATATTTCTTCAACCCCCCCATGTTGCGGATGTCCTGATCGTGGTGCATGCCAATAATGACGGAACCGGCTGCAAGGAACAGCAGCGCCTTGAAAAAGGCATGGGTCATGAGGTGGAAAATGGCACCGGCATATGCCGATACTCCAAGAGCCACCGTCATGTATCCGAGTTGCGACAGCGTCGAATAGGCCACCACGCGCTTGATATCGTTCTGCACGATACCCAACAGCCCCATGAAAAAGGCAGTAATCGCACCAATGACCAGCACCACGCTCAACGCTGTCTCCGACAACTCGTAGAGCGGTGACATGCGCGCGACCATGAAGATGCCTGCCGTCACCATCGTGGCGGCGTGAATCAGCGCCGAAATGGGTGTCGGGCCTTCCATGGAGTCCGGAAGCCAGACGTGCAGCGGAACCTGCGCCGATTTGCCCATGGCCCCCACGAACAGCAGCAGACAAATGACCGTTAACAGCGACCACTCCACGCCCGGAATGACCTCTATGGTCTGCCCTGCCATGAACGGCGCAGCGGCGAACACATCAGCGTAGTCCAGGCTATTGAAGTACATGAGGATCGCTGCGATGCCGAGCAAAAATCCGAAGTCGCCCACGCGATTGACCAGAAACGCCTTGAGATTGGCGTAAATGGCCGACTCCTTCTTGTACCAGAAGCCGATCAGAAGGTACGACACCAGACCGACCGCTTCCCAGCCGAAGAAGAGCTGCATGAAGTTGTTCGACATCACCAGCATCAGCATGGCGAACGTGAACAGCGCGATGTAGCTGAAGAAGCGTTGATAGCCGGGATCGTCGCGCATGTAACCGATGGTGTAGATATGGACCATCAGCGAGACGAAAGTGACCACGGTCATCATCAACACGGTAAGCCGGTCGATCAGGAATCCAACCTCGAAATGGATACCGTCGCTGACCATCCAGGTATAGACGGGTCCATTGAACGGTTCGGCGCCATCGATAACGATGTGCTTCAACGCCACCAGCGACAGCATGAACGATATGGCCACTCCGATAATGGTGACCCAGTGTGCCCCGCTCCTGCCAATCGGCCGCCCAAACAGGCCGGCCAGGATCGCGCCGGCGAGAGGTGCTAACACAATGCCTAGATAGACCTTCTCCACAACGCTAGCCCTTCATCACATCCAAGTCTTCGACGTTAATGGTCCGTCGGTTGCGAAACAACACCACCACAATGGCCAAGCCGATCGCTGCCTCCGCCGCCGCCACCGTCAGGATGAAAAACACGAATATCTGCCCGGCTATATCACCCAGAAAGTGCGAGAAGGCGATGAAGTTCATATTCACCGCCAACAGCATCAACTCGATGCACATCAAGAGAATGAGCACGTTCTTGCGGTTGAGAAAAATCCCCGCAACGCTGATGCAAAAGAGGATCGCTCCCAGGACGAGATAATCAGAGAGAGCTAGCATGATTCCTCCATGTTCCCCAGGTCCGGCCCCGGCATGCAAGACACGGTACTGCCACTGCTTCACGCATGGTCTTGATATCCTCGCGTCATTTCTTCTCTTCGGCCGCCATGCGCACCAGCCGGACCCGGTCAGCCCGGCGCACGATCACCTGTTGCGCCGGATCTTGATACTTCGTCTCCGGACGTCGCCGCATCGTCAAGACGATGGCCGCAATGATCGCAACCAGCAGTACTACCGCCGCGATCTCGAATGGGTATACATAGTCCGTGTACAGCACGCTTCCCAATTCCTTGGTATTGCTGTAGTCAGCCCCGTGGCGCACAGCCGTTCCCTGATCGGTTCCGAAAAACCGCGCTCCCACCACCAGGCCCATCTCAACCACCAAAACCAGCGCCACAATGGCACCCACCGGAAGGTAGCGTGTGAAACCGGCACGCAGGGCCGCGACATTGATGTCCAGCATCATCACCACGAACAGGAACAACACCATGACGGCGCCCACATACACCAGAACCAGCGTTATCGCGAGGAATTCCGCCTCGACCAACAGCCAGAGCGCGGCACTATTGAAAAATGCCAGCACGAGAAATAGTGCGGCATGCACCGGGTTTCGAACGGTGATGACCCGAAACGCAGCAAATACCAGCACCCCCGCGAAGAGATAAAAAAGAATCTGCTCAAAAGTCATGATAATGCCGGCCTATTGGTCGATACTTCATCGATACTGAGTCCATTACCGATACCGTGCATCCGCTGCCCGATCTCGCACAATCTGCTCTTCGTACTTGTCGCCATGGGCCAGCAGCTTCGCTTTGGTCATGATCGCATCGGCCCGGTTCTCGAAGTGATATTCGAACACGCGTGTTTCCACAATGGAGTCCACTGGACAGGACTCCTCGCAGAATCCGCAGAAAATACACTTGAAGAGGTCGATATCGTAACGTGTCGTGCGGCGCGAGCCATCTTCCCGGGGAGCCGCCTCGATGGTGATGGCCAGCGCCGGGCACACCGCTTCGCACAGCTTGCATGCGATGCAGCGCTCCTCTCCGTTGGGATAGCGGCGCAAGGCGTGCAGCCCACGGAACCGCGGCGACAGCGGCGTCTTCTCGTCCGGATATTGCACGGTGACCTTGCGTGCAAACAGGTGCCTCCCGGTGAGTCTCAGCCCTAGCAGCAGTTCCCACAACAGCAGGCTCTTGAAGTAGTTGCGGATCGCTTTCATCCGTCGATTTCCATCAGTCGAACCAGGGGCCGATGCCCGCCACCACGGCAATACCTTCCAGGATCAGCCACACGATGGTGATGGGAATGAACACCTTCCAGCCCAGACGCATGATTTGGTCATAGCGGTAACGCGGGAACGTGGCGCGGAACCACAGGAACAGGAACAGGAACAGGGATATCTTCAACAATAGCCACAGCAGTCCGGGCACCGGTGCAAACAGCGGTCCGAGCACTGGGATCCCCTCGAACGGCGACAGCCAGCCGCCGAGGAAAAGAATCGATGCCATGGCGGCCACCAGAATCATGTTCGCGTATTCGGCCAGGAAGAACACGGCGAACGCCATGCCCGAGTATTCGACATGAAATCCCGCCACGATCTCGGACTCGCCCTCGGCCACGTCGAAGGGTGAGCGATTCGTCTCCGCCACACCGGACACGAAGAAGATCACCAGCAGCGGCAGCAAGGGCAGCCAGAACCAGTGCAGGACACTGCCTTGTTGTGCGAGCACGATATCGTTCAGATTGAGGCTCCCGGCGGGGATGAGCACGCCGACCAACGCGAAACCCATAGCGATTTCATATGCCACAATCTGCGCGGCGGAGCGCATGGCCCCGAGGAATGCATACTTGGAGTTAGATGCCCAGCCGGCGATGATGATGCCGTACACGCCCATTGACGTAAGCGTGAGGACATAGAGCAGGGCCGCGTCGATGTTCGCCAGCACCATGCCGTCTCCGAACGGGATCACCGCCCAGGCAGCGAGCGCCGGCGTGATGGCCAGGATCGGGGCGACAACGAACAGGAACCGGTTGGCGTTGGTCGGAATGATGATCTCTTTGAGCAACAGCTTGAGTGCGTCGGCTATCGGCTGCAGCCATCCGCGCGGCCCGACCCGGTTCGGCCCGACGCGCACCTGCATGTAGCCGATGATCTTGCGCTCCGCAAAGGTGAGATACGCCACCGCCCCCATCAGCGGCAGCACGATCGCCATGATCTTTGCCACGATGACGACAGGAACTTGTATATTGGGCGGTACAGCCGCCCAAAGTGTCAGCATGCCTTCAAACATTCTGTCCCGTTATACCTGTCCGATCGCTCTCAGTCCCAATACAACCCGCAATATGCGACTCACCTGCAGCGGCAAAGGCAGATCACAACGCGCGGGCATCGCTCTCAAGCCTTCTCCAATTCGACCGGCCCGAACAGCGGGCCCAATTCCGCGCTGCCACTCAAGCCAACCGGCACCCAGACACAACCGTCCGGTACGCCGTCGTCGATCATCACCGGGAAAACCGCACACGCACCGCCCTGGCGAACCGTGACCTGCACCCCCACATCCAATTTGAGACGCTGCGCCAGGGCGCTGCCGACCGCAACGCTCTGCGCCGCCTGCATGTCGGGCGTCTGCTGCAGCGCGGTCGCGCGCCGCACCAGCCCGTCCACCGCGTAGATCGGAACGTCACCCACGCGCATGAGCCCGCCTGTATTTGCCGGCAGAGCTGCTATGGGCGTTTCGAAGGAAACCTTGTTGTCGGGCTGCAGGCCCTCCACCGCGCGGGCGAGTTCGTCCCGTACCTGTTCCGACGAGACATAGTCGAACCCGCTCAATTCGAGCATGTTGCCCAATACGCGCAGAACCTTCCAGCCGGGCCGGGCCTCACCCGGAGGCGTGACCGCCCCTGCGAAACTCTGCCAACGTCCTTCGGCATTGACGAAGGTGCCGGAAGTTTCGGTGAAATACGCGATCGGCAGCACGACATCGGCATACTGTTTCATCGCATCCGTGAAGAACGGTGCCATGACGACGACGAACTCCGCCGCCTCCACCGCCGCGCGCGCCACGCTTGGATTGAAACAGTCATACTCCGGCTCGACGCCGAACAGAAGGTAGGCCTTGCGCGGCTCTTCCACCATTGCGCGCGCGTCGAGTCCCGTCGATTCTGCCGGTCTACCGCCTGCGGTCCGATGCGGGAGCACGCCGGCAAGCCAGCCGCCCACGCTGTTGCCCGCCTCCGGCAGGTAGCCGAGCACCGTGTCGCTCGCCTCGGCGATGAGGCCGGCCAGCGCACGCAACGTCGAGAAAGCGGGATGCACGGCCGCGAGATTACCGAGCAGCACTGTGCCGCGCCCAGCCGCACACAGCCGTTCCGCAATCGCACGTTCCGTCGGGCTCACCTCCGCCGCGACCAGCAGATTCGCCAGCGCCTTGGGAAGGTTCAGATCAGCCCCGCGTGTATCCAGCACTGCCCGAGCAATGGCGGCCAGTGCATTTACCATTCCTGCCGGATCGGCAATGACCTTTTCGTCGACCTCGAAATTGAACTTGAAGTCCCGCGGATTCACGCACATGAGTTGCGCGCCGCGCAATGATGCCTTGCGCAGACGATGTGCCGCGATGGGCTGCTCCTTGCGAACGTTGGAACCGATCAGCAGGACCGCGTCGACCTGTTCGAGGTCCTCGATCGCCTGGCCCAGCCATGGATAAACCGGCGCAACGGCCTGATCGGCGAAATCACACTGGCGCAAGCGATGATCGAGGTTGGCGCATTTCATGCCCCGCGCGAGGCGGCTGAGAAGATACATCTCCTCCAGGGTGGCCGTAGGCGATACGAGTAGTCCCAACTGCTCCGGACCGTAGCCTGAAACGATCTTGTTGAGCCCCCCCGCCGCCATTCGCAGCGCCGTATCCCAATCCGTCTCCCGCCACACGCCATGCTCCTTGATCATGGGCGTGCGCAGGCGGTCCGCGCTATGGAGGCCCTGGTAACTGAAGCGATCCCGATCGGAAATCCATACTTCGTTGATCTGCTCATTTTCCCGCGGGACTACGCGCATCACCTGGTTGCGGCGCGTGTGTACATAGATATTTGAGCCCATCGAGTCATGCGGTGCGACGGTTGCATGCTCGACCAATTCCCAGGCCCGCGCCGTGTAACGAAACGGCTTCGATGTCAGCGCGCCTACCGGGCAGACGTCGATCACATTGCCTGACATCTCGGAGGTGATGCTGCGCTCGACGTAGGTGCCGATCTGGGTATTTTCACCGCGGCCCATAGCGCCCAACTCATGTTCACCGCCCAACAGGTCCAGCGTACGGATGCAGCGCGTACAGTGGATGCAGCGGGTCATATCGGTCGCGATCAGCGGGCCGATATCCTTGTCCTTCACCACGCGCTTGCGCTCGCAGTAGCGCGAAACATCCCGCCCATAGCCGAGTGCAACGTCCTGCAACTCACATTCACCGCCCTGATCGCAGATGGGACAGTCGAGAGGGTGGTTGATCAACAGGAATTCCATCACCGCACGTTGTGCTGCACGCGCCTTCTCCGACCGCGTGGAAATCTTCATGCCTTCCGCTACCGGGGTCGCGCAGGCAGGCACGGCCTTGGGCATCTTCTCGACTTCCACCAGGCACATGCGGCAGTTCGCCGCTATCGGCAGCTTCTTGTGGTAGCAAAAACGCGGGATATGTATGCCGGCATCATCCGCCGCCTGGATGATCATGGCGCCCTTCGGAGCCGTGAGCGCGACGCCGTCGATCTCGATATTGACGAGTTCGGGTGCTGTTACTTCCAGTTTGGCGTTCACGCTACAGTCCCCACTGCCGACGCGCGGTTCTTCGTGCCGGTGCCCGGCATGCAACACTTCCGCTCCACGTGATAGACGAACTCATCCCGAAAATGCTTGACGAAGCTGCGCACAGGCCATGCTGCCGCTTCACCAAAGGCGCAGATGGTTCGGCCTTCGATCTGACTTGCCACGCTGTCCAGGAGATCGATGTCCGCCATCGTGCCTTCGCCGTTCTCGATCCGCTGCAGCAGACGATGCAGCCAGCCAGTGCCTTCGCGGCATGGTGTGCATTGACCACAGGATTCAGCATGGTAAAAACGCGATATACGCATCAGCGCCTCGACCATGCAGGTCGTCTCATCCATGACGATCACTCCTCCCGAGCCCAGATAGGAGCCGACCTTCATCAGGGAGTCGTAATCCATATCGACCTCCATCATGACCTCGCCGGGCACTACCGGCATGGACGATCCGCCGGGAATCACCGCCTTGAGCTTGTGACCGTTGCGCACGCCACCGGCCAGCTCCAACAGCGTCCTGAAAGGTGTACCAAGGGGAATTTCATAATTGCCGGGACGATTCACATGCCCAGACACACAGAAGATCTTACAGCCACCGCTGGTGGGCGTACCCAGGTTCAGGAACCACTCCCAGCCGTTGCGCATGATCGAGGGGACCGACGCCAACGTCTCGGTGTTATTGATGGTCGTGGGCCGGCCATACAGACCGACATGGGCCGGGAACGGTGGTTTGAAGCGCGGCTGGCCTTTCTTGCCCTCCAGCGACTCCAAGAGCGCCGTCTCCTCGCCGCAAATGTAAGCGCTGGCGCCAAGGGTTCCATACGCCTCGAAATCCACCCCGGAACCGAGTATGTTCTTGCCGATCAGCCCCGCTTCGCGCGCCTCGGCCAAGGCGTGCTCGAAACGCTCGAACGGCTCGTGGTGGAACTCACCGCGCATGTAGTTATAACCAACCGTCGCACCGATGGCATAGCCGGCGATGGCCATGCCCTCGATAACCGCATGGGGGTTATAACGCAGGATATCGCGATCCTTGAAGGTGCCGGGCTCGCTTTCGTCCGAGTTGCAGACCACGTACTTTTGTCCCGGCGCGCTGCGCGGCATGAAGCTCCACTTCAACCCGGTGCTGAAACCCGCACCGCCACGGCCCCGCAGGCCCGATTTCTTGATGGTCTCGATGATTTCTTCCTGCGGCGTCTTTTCCCTCAGGATCTTTTTCCACGCCTCGTAGCCGCCAATCTTGAGATAATTCTCAAGCGTCCACGGCTGGTCGAATTGCAGCGTCTGGAAACAGACTTCGTTGGCCATTCAGCTACTCCAGGCTCTCGAGGATCTGGTCAACCTTTTCGGGCGTGAGGTTTTCGTAATAATGGCCGTCAATGACCATCATCGGCCCGCCGCCGCATGCCGCCAGGCACTCCTCTTCGATCTTCAGGGTGAACTTCCCATCCGGCGTCGTCTCGCCCAGGCGAATGCCGAGTTTTTGTTCGATGTACTTGATGATCTCACCGGCGCCGCACAGCATGCAGGAGATGTTCGAGCATACGGAAATCTTGTGGCGCCCGACTGGCTTGAGATCGAACATGGAGTAAAACGTGGCCACCTCGTACACGGCCACTTCGGGCATGTCCAGGTAATCCGCCACGGCATCCAACAATTCCGTGGTGAGCCACCCGCCATTCTGCTCCTGCACGATACGCAACGCCGCCAACACCGCCGATTGCTTGCGGTCCGGCGGGTACTTTGCGATCCAATGATCGATCTGGGCGCGCGATTCCGGAGTTATCAGATCGGTGCTCACTTCAGGCTTCAACGGTCAATCTCCCCGAATACGATGTCCTGGGTGCCGATGACGGCAACCACGTCCGCCAGCATGTGACCCCGCACCATTTCGTCCAGGGACGCAAGATGCGCAAATCCAGGCGCGCGAATCTTCACCCGGTAAGGCTTGTTGGCCCCATCCGAAATGACATAGACACCAAATTCGCCCTTTGGATGTTCCACCGCGGCGTATGCCTCGCCCTCGGGAACACAATACCCTTCGCTAAAGAGCTTGAAGTGGTGAATCAGCGCTTCCATGTCCCGTTTCATTTCCTCCCGCGGCGGCGGCGCAATCTTGTGATCGTCGATCATGACCGGCCCCGGGTTATTGCGCAGCCAATCGACGCACTGTTTGATGATGCGGTTCGACTGCCGCATCTCTTCGATGCGCACCAGATAACGGTCATAGCAATCGCCGTTTACACCCACCGGAATGTCGAAGTCGAGCCGGTCGTAGACTTCGTACGGCTGCTTCTTGCGCAGGTCCCACGCCACGCCCGACCCACGCAGCATGGGACCGGAAAATCCGAGCTGCAGGGCACGTTCCGGCGAGACCACACCGATACCGACCGTGCGCTGTTTCCAGATCCGGTTGTCCGTGAGCAGCGTTTCGTAGTCATCCACGCACTTCGGGAAGCGCTCCGTGAAATCCTCGATGAAATCCAGTAACGAGCCTTGGCGGTTGGCATTGAGCCGTTCTACATCTTTCTCGCTATGCCACTTGGACGGCTCATACTTGGGCATGCTGTCCGGCAGGTCACGGTATACGCCGCCCGGCCGATAATAGGCAGCATGCAGCCGCGCCCCGGAGACCGCCTCATAGCAATCCATGAGATCCTCGCGTTCGCGAAACGCATACAGGAACACGGTCATGGCCCCGATATCCAGAGCATGCGCCCCCAACCACAACAGGTGGTTCAGGATGCGCGTGATTTCGTCGAACATCACGCGGATATACTGAGCACGTATCGGCGGCTCTATGCCGAGCAGCTTTTCGATGGCCAATACGTAACCGTGCTCGTTGCACATCATGGACACGTAATCCAGACGGTCCATGTAGCCGATGCTCTGGTTGTACGGCTTGCTTTCTGCCAGCTTCTCCGTCGCACGGTGCAACAGTCCGATATGCGGGTCGGCCCGACGGATCACCTCGCCCTCCATTTCGAGCACCAGGCGCAGGACACCGTGTGCCGCCGGGTGCTGCGGACCGAAATTCAGGGTGAAATTGCGCAATTCAGGCATTGGGCGCTGCCTCCTCCCCCACATCGTCCTTGGCTGCCCGTATCACGCGCGGCACCAGCACGCGGGGTTCGATGGAAACGGGCTCGTAGACAACCCGTTGCTTCTCCGGGTCATAACGCATCTCGACATGCCCGATCAACGGAAAATCCTTCCGGAATGGATGCCCCACGAAACCGTAGTCGGTCAGTATGCGCCGCAGATCGGGGTGGCCCTCGAATATGATCCCGAACAGGTCGAACGCCTCGCGCTCATACCAGTTGGCGGAATTCCAGATATCCGTCACCGATGGAACGACGGGAAACTCGTCATCGGCGGCATAGGTCCGTACGCGCAGCCGCTGATTGTTGGCAACGGAAAGCAGGTGATAGACGACTGCGAAACGTGGCCCTTCTCGCCCGCCCCACTGCTCCCTGACGGCCATGCCCCGCTTGAGGCGCCCCGCCGTGCGCGCCTCCGTCCCGCGGCTGAATCCCGTACAGGAAGCCTCCGCCGTGCGCCACTCCACTTCACCGTAGGCGGAGTAATCGACTCCACACAGGTCCATCAGTTCATCGAATGCAAAATGCGGCTCGTCATGCAAAGCGTTGCAGACCTCGAGGAGCCGTTCGCTTGCAACCTCTATAGTCACCTCGCCGATCGCCACACGACAGGCCATCAAGGCGTCTCCGAATCTTTCGCCAAGGCGCGCGGCAAGCGTCTGGATGGAATCAGCCATTACTCAGGGACTCTTCAGCGGGCTATGGTATTGGTATGTCGGATCTTGTTCTGCAACTGGATGATCCCGTACAACAGCGCTTCTGCCGTAGGCGGACAGCCCGGCACATAGATATCGACGGGAACGATGCGATCGCAGCCGCGCACAACGGAGTAGGAATAGTGGTAATAACCACCACCGTTGGCGCACGACCCCATGGAAATCACCCAGCGCGGCTCGCTCATCTGGTCATATACCTTGCGCAGGGCCGGAGCCATCTTGTTCGTCAATGTGCCCGCCACGATCATGACATCGGACTGCCGCGGGCTCGGCCGAAATATGATGCCGAAGCGGTCAAGATCGTAGCGCGACGCGCCGGCTTGCATCATTTCCACAGCGCAACAGGCGAGCCCGAAGGTCATGGGCCATAGAGAGCCCGTGCGGGCCCAGTTGATCAACTTATCGGCCGTCGTGGTTACGAAACCCTTTTCAAGCACCCCCTCTATTCCCATTCCAGCGCTCCTTTCTTCCATTCATAGATGAAGCCGACCACGAGGATGCCCAGGAACAGGACCATAGCCAGAAGACCATAAAGCCCCACGGAATCCAACACCACAGCCCAGGGGAACAGAAAGGCAATTTCCAGATCGAAGATGATGAAGAGGATGGCTATCAGGTAATACCGTACATCGAAGCGCATGCGGGAATCGGCGAAGGCCTCGAACCCGCATTCATAGGGAGAGAGTTTCTCAGGATCCGGCCGGTGTGGTGCAACCAAGTAGCCAAGCGTGATCGGTACCACCCCAAACAAGATACCGATCACGAGAAATATCAGGATGGGAAGGTAATTTTCCAGCATTGCCCGCACACTTTCCCAATAGGGCCAAACACATATCCTGTTTGGCTCAGCCCAATCGACGATTCTCAGACGCAAACCGTGTGCAGTCTAGGTCAGCCAATCAAGGTGTGTCAAGCTGAAAAAAACAGAGAATAATTATTAAAAATTAAATAGTTAAAACGCATCCCCATAAGAAATTTAAGAAATTTCGGAAATGCGCCACAAGGCGGGAAAGCTAGATGGTCAAGAGCGGTGGGGCTACGATGCCGAATTCCCCGCTCTTTTTCTACTTGATGCTGCTAATAGCAGCATTAATGGTGCCGATGGTCGGACTCGAACCGACACGGCTTTCGCCACCACCCCCTCAAGATGGCGTGTCTACCAATTCCACCACATCGGCAAAACTTTTATGCCCTCAAACGCACCGAGAACCTCGGATATCACCTCTTTGGAGCCGGCTCTCCGCTATTTTGCGGGCTGAACTGGCGGGGCCGGCACGTCGGACGCCGGCGCCTCCTGTTTTTCCACATCCTGCGCGGGAACCGTCTGCACCGGACTCGTCTGGGGCACCACACTCTCGGCTACACTACGACGCTCGATATTCTGCCCTGAAAAATACGCGAGCGACAA
>Ga0265294_10002299_pt1 | contig 25182 bp, 20 predicted proteins | sample MunlanPumphouse3_FD_192504 | JGI IMG/M metagenome (GOLD analysis project Ga0265294, IMG submission 192504) | Groundwater microbial communities from a municipal landfill in Southern Ontario, Canada - Pumphouse #3 | ecosystem: Environmental > Aquatic > Deep subsurface > Groundwater | place... | reverse complement strand
ATGAAATACAGAATGTAAAAGAGTTTCAGCGTGTGGTCTCCAGTCTGTTTCTTGATGAGATGACGGATATTTTCATTACTGGAAGCAATGCATTCCTTCTTTCCGGAGAGCTTGCAACCTTGCTCTCAGGCAGGTATGTGGAAATCAGGATGCTTCCGCTGTCTTTATCTGAATTCATTGCCGTAAATGAATTCGAGGGCGTTCCGCTGGCGCAAAGCTACAGACGTTACATCGAGACCAGTTCCTTTCCTTATGCATCCGCATTCGGAGACAACAAGGTTGAAGTCCATGACTACTTGATGGGTGTGTACAGCACAATAGTGCTCAAGGATATCATCACGCGCTTCAAGATAGCGGACAGCAAGATGCTTGAAAGCATCATCCGTTTTCTCTTCAGCATAATCGGCAGTCCCTTTTCAGGAAAGAAGATTGCTGATTACCTTACTTCAGCCGGAAGAAAAGCAGATCCCAAAACAATTGAAAAATATATATCTGCACTGCAGGAAAGCCAGATAATCTATGAAGCCAGACGCTTTGATGTGAAGGGCAAGCAGCAATTGAAGCTTCAGGAAAAATACTATGTCGTTGACATCGGCATGCGTGCAATGCTTCTGGGCCAGAAGAGCTTTGATGTCGGTCATATTCTTGAGAATGTAATCTATCTTGAACTCCTGAGAAGAGGATATGAGGTATTTGTCGGCAAGGTCGAAGAGACTGAGATTGACTTTGTTGCCCAGAACAACTTTGGCAACACCTATATTCAGGTGACTGCGACGGTTCGTGATGAGAACACATTGGCCCGTGAGCTCAGGCCTCTGCAAGCTATAAGCGACAGCTATCCTAAACTGATCCTGACGCTTGATGATGATCCTGATGCTGACTATGAAGGCATCCGAAGAATCAATGCCTTGGACTGGATCATGCAGGAATAATCGTTTAAAGAGCTTCTTGCTAGACCTTATTTACCGTTTGTCCTTAAGATGAGATTGACGGCACAACCCTGCCATGAGACCGTGGCAACACTGCCAGCGACCGGAAGCAACCAGGCCACTAGTGAAGCAGAGCATGAGAAGCGGGATCTTGGAATCGAGGTGCATCGTCTTCTATGCGTTTGTATTCTTGCCAGAAAAAGTTTTCAACAGAAATTCCAAGAATTGTCAGAATGATTTCCAAAAGATTACAAACTGATTTCCAATAATTATCAGGACGAAATCCGATAATTATCAAGACCATATCAGCAGTGGCAATTCGAGGGGACCATTGTCTGCAAAAGTGTTACCTATAAACAGGTTCTGAAATCCGTGCTGAACATAGACTGGAAGTGGATGACAATCAATGACGTTACGCACGAGATTTTTTCCGGCACTGTTAACGCAATGATTTCCTGATGGTTCCAGTCAGGCAGGAGACAAGCAGATACTGCGTAGGAATTGCCATTCTACGCAGCTCTCAAGACAAGAGTTGGTAACAATATTACATCAAGCAGCCGCCGCCCATGGTGAGAGAGCAGTCTGATACGCGCTTCTTTATGTCCTCGAGAAGGATCTTCATCGTCTCGCTGTCGACATCGAAGCCTTTGGCCTTGAGTGCCTTTGATGCTTCTTCCGCAGTCATCTTCACCAGTTCTGCGGTGAACTCAGGGTTCTTTACAAGGAATTCCTTGATTGATTCAAGTTTCTTATTCATGATGTTCTCCATTTTGGCAATCACTATGCTTCTGAATAATACCATTGGTTCAATCAATAAAAAAGAGTCCGGCAATGTCGTTCTGCGACACATTTCCGGTTTTCATTGCAGATGTTCCCTTTTCATGGAGAGCCTTGATGGCTTCGCTTCTTCGGTCGTCTTTACGGTCAGTGAGAGCCTGTGGCTCCGTCTTTAAGAGTTTAGCACAATAATCTTTAGGAGCAAGATAAACAGAAACAGGAAAGAAAGCCTCAGGAATGAGGTTTTCTTGTTATCCAGGAGCTTGATTAAAAATCTTCTTATGGCAACTAAAGTTGTGTTAGTCGTGTTAAGCAATTAGGGGCCCAAATGTCATGCTTCCTGAAGAAATCCCGCATAAAGAAGGGCGTATACCTGCAGATCTACGAAGGCTACTACGACCCTGAGATGCTGCCTCGACAACAGCTCGCTCCGCTTCAGGAGGACAAGCCCGCACCGGCGACGGCATTGAGCCCTCCTAGCATCCTCTCGCAGCTCTGCGCCACCTACTGGAACGATGATATGAGGAACCGCCTGAGCCACTGCTTCCTCAGATGCTTGCTTGCTGCAATACTCCCGCTGAATGGGACTTGAATGCATGCACTCCCCTTGGAAGCAGCGTGAATGACATCCTGCATCCGCTGCAGAGCCTTCTGTGAAGGGCTATCGTCATAGACCGGCCGCAGGCATCGACCTGATACCTCAGCCTACAGCCATGCCCATGCAGATGGCAGCCGCAGATTGGACAGACAGCCGGCTCCGCCCTGATGTAAAGCTCCATCGCCTCTCCCGGGCATTCATACTCTTGCAACATTAACGGTAATGAGTCAAACTCTAGAAGCATTTTATTGCAGGGTGAGGACCGGAATTTGAGATATTGGGGTCTTCACCCATTCCTTTGTCAATGGGTTGCTTTTAACTTACTATGCAGGACTGTCTCTGTTCCAGACTTTCCCAATGCAATTTGCAATTTTCATTGATCTTCTCTATAGAAGAATTAGCAAGCTAATAGGGCGCTGCGTTCAGCGAGGCGAAGGTGCTGGCGAAGAGCTCTCCATCTGGCAAAGCCATTCCTGCTGGTCCGGTTTCTGGTAATCGTCCAGCAGCAGCGCAGCATCCCGTTCTCTGCAGCAGGCATTCCGTCGGCAAGCCCGAACAAGGACGGCATCGAGGCGATGGTCGCGGAGCTCGCCGCACTGGGCAAGAGTGCTGACGACATAGAGAAGATAAACTCAGCATCGGTGTATCTCTCCAATGTCACAGGAAAGGACATCGCTTCCTTGATGACCACGCTGCTGAGTACCTTCAAGGGGACTACCACCCAGCTAGGAAAGATACAGCCCTGAGCTGTACAGGGTACGGGCACTGGCTCTGCTGGATAAACGACGTGTACCTTCCTGTCTGCGACACCGAGACCGGCGACTTCAGGATGCTTCCCTTCCAGGGGAGCGTCATGGACCAGCCGTGCATGAGCATTCAGATCGTGAAGCTGATAAAGCTGAAACTACCGCAGTCATCTGAAAGAGAAGATTAAAAAGCCTGCGAAATGAAAGGATCAGGGAATCAGAGCCAGTCTATTGGGTATTGATAATTCAATCTGTTCTCTTTTGCATATCTGGCGGCATAACTGCCCTTGCTTACAGTAAAAGTCAAAGAAGGATTATCATCAAAAGCCCCATCACCGATGGATGTCACGGAATCCGGGATTGTGACTGAAGTCAAGGAATCGCATTCTGAGAAAGCAGAATCGCCGATGCATGTCACTTTTTTCCCATTCATTGTTGAAGGAATCACTAAAGCACCCGTGTAACTGCCACTAGTAAAAGTGATTCCGGTGCTGTTGACCTCATATGTGAAACCAGCAGCGAAAAGCATGCCGCAAAACAGAACCATGCATAATACGCATAATAATTTCCTCATTTTCACCTCAGTTATATCAGCAATGATAGCACAGAGATGCTAATAGTCAAGAAACCAGCGAACTGCCTTTCTCAAGGGAGACACAAGCCTATGTCCACATTCGCAAGGGAGAAGTCTCGCATTTTGCCGTAAAAGTGTTTAACAACGTTGTACAACAGTGGCCTTGGGGAGATATATGGAATTTTCCGTTTTGAGGAAATACTACACTGAGAGCCCGTTTTTGGGGCATGAAAAAACCGCCCGTAGGCGGCTTTCTTGTCGGAAAATTCTTCAGGTCAAGATATGATGGATATTTCCTTGATTTGGTCAGCAGGAAATTCCATCCATTCCATGCTAGGAACAAGCTGGACAACAAGACTTTCCTGGCCATCTTCGTTCTCTTCTTTAGGAAAAAAATCAGTTCCCATTCCGAAATATGTATGTCCTGTTGTTGCAACAATTCGGATTTTCTCCCCCTCGTATTCCGCTAGTGTTGTCATTTCTCTCCCCCTCTACTTGGAACTATGTGAGTTCCTGTCTTTGAATAAGAAATAATCCCATTCTTTGTTTCTTTTTCCAATCCTGTCTTGTTATCGACATGAACCCCAATTACAGTATCATTGGTTACTCTCTCCTTGTGATTCCAGACGCCATTTGCATTAAACAATGCTGTTCCGGTTCCGTGCAGCTTCTCAACCAATGCCCTGGCATCATCGATTGTGCCATTAATATAGCTCCTGCCTTCCTGATACTCCTTGGCTCCGGGAATGTGCCTGTTCTGCTTCTGCTCATTCACCACGACATTGACAGTGCCATCCTTTACAGCCCTGGCCACAACTTCTGATTCGATTATACCATTGTCTTCGGTTTTATCAAGATTCGACGTAATTGATTTGATATTTGCATTAGAAATGCTGTTCTGCTTCCATTCATCATAGGTCTGGTATGGCTTTGCAATATCACCTCTGATATGGGGCTCGCCTGGTGTAAATCCCTTCGCCAAGTCTAGCATCCTTCACCGGCAGTTGATGTCAAAGCTCCCCACACCAGAGTGCAGCGGAGCATTGACCAATCCGATTACAGGAACATTCCACTATTTCTACGGGTCATCATTCGGCTTGCCGTCAAACACGCCATAGACTGGGCAGGAAGGCAGGCTTATTCTAAATCACTTCAAGTGTCATTTCCATATGATGTATTATTTGAAGATTTTTTCAATATAATACATGTAATTACATATTAATTATTGTTGACTTATGAATAAAACGGTGCCATGATTTTATTATAGATCACTTATATAGCTTCGATTGATCATGGAAAAGGGTACTTTTTATTTTTCTATTAACTATAATTACAATGAAGGTTTTATACGTTTTTGAAGCCGGTGATTGAGGTGGGTTAACTGAAGTTTTGAACTGATTGATTGTTTGATCTGATTGTTTTTCCAAAAAGAGGAGAATATGAAGAAAATGTTGGTATTGCTTCTGGTGGTTTCAGTCGCTTTGGTTTCGCTGATGGCAAATGGCACGACAGAGGTTACAGCTGCGGAGCATACAGAGCCTGTTCCGGTAAAGCCTCAAGGGACTACTGAATTGGTCTGGTGGACGTATTATGGGAAAGCCAATGCCGCATTTCTTCAAAAGATTATTGATGCTTTCAATGAGAGTCAGACTGATTATCATCTGACTATTGAGTATCAGGGGAGCAAGAAGGAACTGATTGCAAAGATGCAGTCCACCATCAAGGATGAGCTCCCTTCTCTTTTCAACTGTGAGGTTGACAATCTTGGCATGCTGGTTTCTTCTGATTTCTGTATCGACGCACAAGTATTCCTGGACAAGGATCCCGAGGGGTGGCCGGAGCTGGATGACACTTATGCCGCAGTCCGAAAGTCGTACAGTGACCAGAATGGTAACATTGTCGGATTCCCCAATGGTGTAAGCTATCCTACAATCTTTTATAACAAGGATATGCTGGAAGGGGCCGGTATTGACCCGATGTCCCTGACTTCCTTGGAAAAAGTCTGTGAAGCATCAAGGAAGCTTGTAGACGGTGGCTTCTGCAAATATGCAATAGGGTTCCATCCTGACGGGTATTACATTGGGACCATGCTGGGAAGGGAAGGTGTCTGTGCATATGACAACGACAATGGCTATTTGGGAAACATCACAAAGTGTTACTACCAGGATGGCGGAGAAATCCAAGGATTGATGACAAGTCTGCTGGGATTCTACAAGGATATGTATGCTGATGATCTTGCCATGCCGTATGGTTCCAATTACAGTTCTGATATCATTCCTCATATGGCCACCGGTGACTGTGCAATGCTGTTTGGAAAATCGTCCATGACGACAAAACTTCTTGGAGCCGTTGCCGGAAAATTCGAGGTGGGCATAATTCCATGCTCTTCAATAACTGAGAATGGAAAACGTACTGGTGAACCGTCTGGAGGAACTGGATTGTTCATCGCTGATAATGGTGATTATTGGCAGATGTATGGAGCCTATGATTTTATGAAGTTCTGTAGCAAGCCTCAATGGTCTGGATTCTTTGCAGCTGCCACTGGTTATATGGCTCCAACCGATGCCGCTTATAATACAGAGGTTTACCAGGAATACAAGAACAAGACTTTCCCTGCTGTTTCTGTTGCATATGACAGTCTTGCCAAGTCGGATGATTCAGCCAAGATGCCTCTCTGTGGTTTTTCATCTACTATTGGAAGTGCCAATGGTCTTGCGGTTTCGACAGTCGCAAACAATCCGACGGATGAAACCGTTCATCAAGCTCTTGCAACCGCTTATGAGACGATTCAGGATGCTATTGAGCTTTATAATCTATCCAATCTTTGATTTCCGCTGGCAACAGCGTTTAAACTATGTATCCCCCAAGATTCTGTATTAAACCGTTTATATTCGCTGAATAAAAAAGCTAAGTTGAAGTATTACAACAACTTAGCTTTCTTAAAACTTGCCCGGAACAAGACTTGAACTTGCACAGGTGTGACCCCACTAGGACCTGAACCTAGCGCGTCTGCCAATTCCGCCACCCGGGCTTGCGAAAGCAATCTTAATTGAAACCGGATGGAATATCAAGATGGCTGAGCTGTTTTCTTGTTTTTCTTGTTTTTTCGGGCTGCCTTTTGATTAAGCTCAGGATCTTTTTCATCAAGATGAATCGAAGCAGATGGGTTTGGCCAGAAAAAAGCAAAATGCAGAAATAATAGACAAAACGTGCAAAAACCAACACTTTGTAGTTTATATTTGGACTTTTGTATCAATCTACAGTTTTAATCACAAATAAAACCTGATATACTTGCTCATCAGGTGAAAAAAAAGTAGTTTCATCTCGTGCTGTTCAGGCGGGAGGAGGTCGTATGGGAAAGCGATTTTTGAAGGTTCTCAGGTATGTTCTGCTGATACTGATCACGGCAGCCCTGGCCGTTGTCGTGCTCTGGTTCATCCGCAACCATAAGACTGAGGAATACACTGCCCCGGTTCCTGCCGTGAAGGTTTCCAGGCCTGAAACAGGGAAGATCGTGCAGAGCCTTAAGTTCAACGCATACGTCGAGGCCCAGTCGATGATACCGGTCGTTCCGTTCGTCAGCGGCACCATAATGGAGTATTACCCCAAGCAGGGAATGCAGGTTAGCAAGGACCAGGTGCTGGTGGAGATAGACAAGACTGCCTATCAGCTTCAATACGATCAGGCGGCTGCGGCTTACACAGCGGCCCAGTCCAGCTACGACAGGATAAAGAAGCTTGTGGATGTGAAGGCAGCTTCGCAGCAGGACCTTGATGAGGTCACTGCTCAGAAGGATGCATACAAGGCTCAGATGGACCTTGCACAGGTCCAGATAGGGTATGCATCGGTAAAGGCCCCTGTTTCAGGGACTGTGTTCACGGTTGATTCGGCAAAGGGCAGCATAGCCGCCCAGGGGAACCTCCTGTGCACCATAGCGGACCTGTCCAGCCTTGTCGTGCGGGTTGCAATTCCGGAGAAGTACTATTCGCTCATGAGCAGCAGGACCGGTCAGATTGAAGCGACTGTCACTCATGGCGATGACTCGATTGCAGCCAGCTTCTCAAGCCTGTCGCCGTACATAAATCCGCAGTCCAAGACGTTTGTCCTGGAGCTGAGCCTTGAAGGGAACCTTGATGGATTCAGGCCGGGCATGTTCGTCAATGTTCAGATTGATTACAATAAGATCGAAGATGTTCCGGTGCTTCCTCTTTCCACGATGAAGACGGATGGAACGATGTATATCTATGACCCCGATACCCAGACTGCTGAGATGCTTGACCTGGTTCCTGAGGCACAGGACAGCCAGTGCTTCCTTGTCCCGGACAAGTACAAGGATTCGCAGTTCATAACAGACGGCCAGGGAACTGTCTTCGACGGGCAGAGCGTGAGGATCGTTGAATGAAAATCTCCCATTATGCAGTGAAGCACCCTGTCGTGATCGGGATGATCATGATAGCCCTTGTGGCTTTCGGGATATACTGCGTCTTCGGAATCAACGTGGAGTTCATGTCCGATATGTCGCTTCCCAGCATCGAGGTGCTTACCATCTATCCAGGAGCAGTGGCAGAGGACGTTGAGACCGATGTAACGAAGGTGCTTGAGGATGAGTTTGTCACCTTGCCTAACTTCAAGAGCATATCATCGACGAACAGGAATTCACTGAGCTGGATCACTGTGAAGTACGATGACAGCGTTGATCCGTACGATCAGCTTGCGGAGATCCGGTACAGGATTGATCAGCTTGAAGATGATCTTCCTGCTGATATCCAGGGAAAGCCGATTGCCATGGTCGGAGGAGCTTCAATGCTTCCCATATTCGAGTTCTCAGTCAGCGGAGGATCGGATATTGGCCGAATAACGACCTATCTCAACGATGAAGTGGTCCCGATGCTCACCAAGATCGATGGGGTCAGCGACATTTCCATCAGCGGAGGCAATGAGCTCGAGGTTCAGATCAAGCTCAGGCTTGACGACCTCCAGAGCAAGGGCATTTCCGTGCTCAGCGTCTACCAGCTTCTCAATTACTCGAATATAAACGTTCCGCTTGACGATGCGTCGTACAACGAGAAGAACGTGTCGTTCAACTATGACGGCAGGCTCAAGTCGCTTGACGATATAGCCAGTCTCACAGTCGGCATGGGCGATGACAATGTAATGGTGAGGCTTGGGGATATCGCAGACATCTCCTATGTCTATCCTGAAAGCGATTCCAGGACCTTCTCCGATGGCGATCAGGTGATAATTGTCCAGGTCTCCAAGAGGACTTCGGGCAACACCATGTCGATCATCAAGCAGGTGAAGCAGGTGCTCAAGCAGATTGAATCGGAGACGAACGGGGCGCTCAAGTGCACGATCATCAGCGATGATTCGAGGAGCGTCATCACTTCGCTTACTACTGTAATCGAAAGCGGCATACTTGGCGTGATCATGGCTGTCGTCGTGATCTTCCTGTTCCTCAGCGATGCAAGGGCTACTGTGATAATCGGCCTTTCGATTCCTCTTTCAATTCTGTTCACATTCCTTGGGATGAAAGTTCTTGGAATGACGATCAACCTTATTTCCGTTTCGGGCCTGGTAGTGGCGCTTGGGATGATAGTCGATGCCTCGATAGTCATGCTGGAGCAGGTGTTCCGCAACTTCAGGATTGGAAAGCTGTCCCCAGCTGATGCGATTATCAAGAGCTCCGATGAAGTAGGGGGTTCGATTGTCGCTTCGAACCTCACGACCATAGTTGTGTTCATCCCGATGATCTTCCTCAATGGAATTGTCGGAATGATCATAAAAGACTTCGCAATCACGCTGGTGCTTTGCCTTTTCGCTTCGCTCCTGGTCGCAATCGTTGTGGTTCCGTTCCTTCTGCGGCTTTTCTTCGGGAACAAGCTTCCGAAGGAACACAGCAACTCAATCTTCCTCCGTGGCTATGCTAAGCTCGAAGGCGGATACCAGCGAAGCCTGAAGTGGTGCCTTGGCGAGCGCAAGTTCATAGTGCTGATTCCGATTCTCCTGCTTGTCCTGTCGCTTCTTCTTGCGACAATGCTTGGATACACGTTCATTCCTTCGGTTGACAACGGTGATTTCTATGCATCGTTCGAATTCCCGACCGGTTACACCGCCGACATGACTGAGGCGAAGATGAAGGAAGCAGAGAGGATCATCAGGGCTCAGGTTCCGGAGATTGAAGCCGTAGCTGTTTACTCTGGTCAATCTTCCGAGTTAGGAGGAATGGGCTCTGATACGGTAAGGTTCGGTTATGCCCATGTTGTCCTGAATTCATCAGATGAAAGAGACAGGAAGATCAAGGAGATAATCATTTCTTTGCAGAAGGTGCTTTCCGAACAGATGACCGACTGCATAGTAGAGGTGAAGAACGGAGGCTTTGACCACCTGCTTGGATATGTAACCGATGGCGGAGGGTATCAGATAAGCCTCGTGGGAAATGATGTGAACCAGCTGTACCAGAGCGCTCTTGATGTTCAGAATGCCCTCAAGGACTGCTCAAGCGTCGTCACTACGACAGTGGATACCAACTTCAATTCCGTCAATGTGACTCTTGATATGTCCCAGCAGTATCTGAACTCTCTTGGAATAACTAGCTATGAAGCGGGAATCGTCTCAAGGATCCTGTTCTCCGGCATCGATTCTGGAAAGATGAGCTCAAGCGATGGAGAGCGGTATTCAATCAAGCTTACAAGCGATGCATCGGAGCAGCCTCTGACTGAGGATCTGCTTTCAAAGCTCGTGATCCAGTCCGCAGCCGGTGATTCGGTTTCGTTCTCTGGGCTGGGAAGCTTCAAGGTGGACAATACAATCAATGCCATCAAGCACAAGGGAAGGCTCAAGGCCGTATCGGTGAGCGCAACGCTTCTGAGCGATGATACTTCAGAAGTGAACCAGAAGATGAATGCCTACTTTGAAAGCAATCCGCTTCCTGAAGGCGTTTCCACCGAAAGCGGCGGAACAATGAAGCTCATCACGGATTCGATGGGCGAGATGATAACCGCCCTGGCAATAGCAATCTTCCTTGTTTATGCTGTCATGGTCATTCAGTTCGAGCGTTTCAAGCAGCCTCTTATCATCATGCTCAGCGTTCCGTTTGCAATCATCGGAGTCGTTATCGGGCTTCTGATCTTCGGGTCCAACTTGAACCTCATGAGCGTGGTTGCCATCATTTCCCTTGCAGGAGTCGTGGTGAACAATGCAATCATCCTTGTCGACTACATGAACCTCCTTCGGGACCGCAAGAGGGCTTCCAGGCTCAAGGGCGTTGATGAGGAAATCGTCGATACTCCGCTTTCCGATGTCACGCATGAGGACGGCGCAGGTGAATTCCTAGGAGAAGAGACTGAGCTCCAGATGCTTTCCGACAGCGTATGCGCAGGCGGTTCCAGCAGGCTCAGGCCAATCCTCATGACAACGCTCACCACTATGTTCGGAATTTTCCCGATGGCGCTTTCCGTCGGGGCAGGCGCAGAGCTCTATGCTCCGGTCGGGCAGGCGATATTCGGTGGCCTGTTCGCTTCCACCCTTATAACGCTGTTCCTAGTTCCAGTTGTCTACTATTCCTTTGAAAGGAAGATGATAAGAAAGAAATCCAGACGCCTTGGAGGTGATGATGATGAAAAAGCATAAAGAATTGATCCTGTTGCTGATGGCATGTGCAGCCCTGGTGCTTGCCGGCTGCTCGTCGGTTTTCAATGCCGGTCTTTCCGGCACCCTTACCGACAAGGACACAGGCAATGGCATTTCCGGGGTTCTCGTGTATGCCTACACCGATGAGGATCTGCGCGATGCTGACTATGCACGCGGGGCTGCGACCGGCAGCGATGGCATGACTCTCACTTTCTCTCCGACGACGGGAGGCAACTATATTCCTACTACGTCTACCAACGACAATGGATACTTCACCATCAGCAAGCTGATCTGGGAGAATGCCCATCCGCAGTTCGGCAAGACGGCCGATTACCTTGATGTCTATCTCCTTTATTTCAAGAGCGACTACGGGCTGGTGAAGGAAGACAGCAGAGTGACGATCGTGAGCGACAGCAACAATTCTTCACGGGTCAATACCATGCTCACCTCCCGCCTTGGAACAAAAACCATAACGCTTAATGTCAAGGACATCGCTGATGACGAGGCTTCAGCTGTTGCATTCGATGTGAAGATCAAAGCCTACATCACAGGCTGTACTGAGCCTTATCTTGATACGACCCAGTCTGTCACAGGGACTTCGACTGTTAGCGTTTCTTATCTGAAGTCCGATCCTGCGAAGTCCACTGTGAAGGTTTCGGTATCCCCTGCCGAGGATTCCACATGGAAGTTCATAAAGAGCAATCCGGATGCAGGCGAATACTACAAGGCCGCTTCAGGCTATGCAGTGGAGCATGCTTTTGCCTCAGGCGAGGATGATTCCATAACGATGACAGCCTACGTGAAGAACTACAAGTTCGACTATCCTATGCTATCTGGCGTCGTGGATACTGAAACGGATTACTCAAGTGATACCAAGAAGAAAGATACCCAGCCTGAAAATGAGAGCGTGAACCTCTGGCTTGGCACCTTTAAAGATGGCACTCTGACGATAATCGATGATACCAAGGCCAACATGAAGACGTCCCGCACAGGCGATGCGGCCAACGGCTCGCTTGTAACCTACGGGACGTTCTCCAATTTCGGGGACGGGCTTGACTGGGTTCCTTCCGAGCTTGTCACCGCAGAAGGTGCTGAGCATTATGGTGATTACCAGCAGAAGGTTGCCACTTGCGATGTGTATCTGGTGATAGACAATCTTGATGTTGGCACTGTCGGGAAGGCCGACATGAGCGATCATTTTGCAAAGGTCAGCTTCAAGAGCTCTGATCAGAGCGACCAGGCTCTGGGCACTTTGAACACCAAGAGGAACAGCATCCATGCGGCAGAATATTACAGCATCACCAGCGTGAACTAGGGGTCATGATGAAGAAACTGATTGCGTTCATACTGATTCTCGTCTGCGGCTTCTCGCTCTATGCATATACGTACGATGAGCTGAACTCCATGATGCTTCGCGGCAACCTGGAGATTCTTTCGGCCAAGGAGGACATGCAGTCCAGCCTTCTGGACTACAAGGATGCAAAGGGCGGATACACTCCGACGGTTGATCTGACGGTGACGGGAAGCTACCTTTTCAATCCCATCGATCCTGTAGTCCTTGAAAGGGACGATGTGCTTTCGTTCCTCGGCCTGGGCGATGTCCCGGCTTCTTCGGGAACCGAAGAGTACATGACGCTGTACGATGGGCAGGAGAACACCATGTACCAGTTCCAGCTGCAGATCACCCAGCCGCTTTTCACCTGGGGCAAGATTCCCAAGGCTGTTGAGCTCTACAAGACGATCTACAGTGCAAGGACGCTGCAGGTGAGCCAGCTCGGCGAGCAGAAATCAACTGAAATAAAGATCAGGATGGCATCTCTTGTGTACATGAAGCAGATCCGCTCTCTTCTGGAGGAGGAGATCGGCCTGGCTTCGCAGCTTGTCAATCTTTCACAGCAGGCTCAGATCAACGGCATCCTGCTTGAGACTGATGTGAAGGATGCCGTGGTTCAGTCAAGGCAGCTTGATGTTTCTCTTGCCAAGCTTGACAATCAGATCGATGCTCAGCTTCGGGCTCTTTCTTCTTTGTGTGCTCTGGATAGCCTGAGTCTTGATGAAATTGATTTTGCGCCGGAGAAGAATAAGCATTTGGCCATATTGAATACCGACCTGTCCAGGCTTGAGAACAATGCCCTGAGCGAATCGAAGACTACATTCCAGCTGCTTGGAAAGCTTGAGGAAGTGGCTTCGATTGCAAACGAGATTGCCGGAGCTTCGGTGAACTGGAAGCCTGATGTCGCCTTGGTTGCTACCTTGGGCTACTCTGGATCCCGTTTCCCACTGATAGAGACTGACTGGTACCGCAAGGACAGTTCGGATTCGACCCTTACCATTGCCATCAAGGCGAATGTCTGGGATGGCGGCGATGCTGTGCGCAATGTCGCGAGGACGGAGAGCCAGAAGAGCTCGGCATACATTGACACCAGCAAGGGCAAGCAGGAGGTCCGCAATACGCTCAGGGAGAATTACAGCAATATCCAGCTTGCTTCCAGCATGATTTCCTACTATGATAGCAAGGTGGACGCAGACCAGCAGAAGGTTGACCGGCAGAATGAACTTCTAAGTGCAGGAGCCGCATCGGAGGCTGATCTGATCAAGGCGCAGATGCAGGTAAAGGCTGATGAAATCGAGAGGCTTCAGGAGCTTATTGCTTTGGCTTCTGCTTATTACACAGTAAGTTATCTAGGGAGCTGACAATGGACAAGGACAGACTTCTTCGTCAGGTGAAGCAGGAGATGATGCTTGCAATGGGCTGCACCGAGCCTGCCGCTGCTGCGCTTGCAGGGGCAAAGGCACGTGACATTGTTTCTCTGTTCGGGCAGCCGATCGAGAAGATCGAGATCTATGCAAGCCGCGATCTGATCAAGAATGCGATGGGGGTGGGGCTGCCAAGCTGCAGCCTTACGGGCATCCAGGCGGCAGTGGCTCTTGGCGTTGCAAGCGGATGCGTATCCGATGGTCTTGGGATCCTTTCCCATATAACTCCTGAGCAGGTCGAGAAGGCAAAAAGCGCCTGTACACGTCTTATGATGGTCAATGATGTCCCTTCGCTTTATGTACGGGTCAAGGTCTTCACCAAGGATCATACAGGCGATGCAACGATCATCAGCGAGCATGACAATTTCGCCGATCTCAAGGCCGATGGCGTTCTCCTTGAATCCTCTCCTGCCGTGAAGCATGATTCGCCTTGCAAGGAGAAAAAGGCTGTTTCAGATGATGAGATGGGCTCTCTGAGCCTTGATGAGATCCTCGCAATCGCTTCTTCTGTTACCGAGGAGGACGGGCAGTTCCTTCTTGATGCGGTGGACACTAACATGAAGATTGCGCTTCATGGTCTTGAGCATCAGTACGGCCTTTCTGTCGGAAAGGTCGCAATGGAGGAGCTCAATGTTCCTCCGCGGAATCTTTCTGAGGCCTTTGCCTATGCCGCGGCTCTTGCTGCATCTGGAAGCGATGCCCGCATGGCTGGCTGCAACATGGGAGTCGTGATCAACTCAGGAAGCGGCAACCAGGGCATCACTGTCACGGTTCCGGTCTATGTGCTGTCAGAGTATCTGAAATCTGACAGAGCTTCTCTCGTGCGTGCCCTTTTCATCAGTCAGACCGTAGGGCTTGTGCTTACCGCTCGCAAGGACAGGCTTTCGGCTCTGTGCGGGGCTTTCACCGCTTCGATAGCCACTGCTTGCGCTTATGTATACCTTCTTGGCGGAGACCGGGCTGTCATGGACCGGGTTCTGAATGTGATGGTAGGTGATCTTACCGGAATCATCTGCGACGGTGCCAAGATGACCTGTCCTCTGAAGATCCATTCAAGCCTCAGCGCTGCCGGTCTGGCAGTTAGGATTGCTTTCGAGGGCTTGGGACCTGGTTCCAAGAGCGGAATCTGCGGCAATGATTCTCTTCAGGCTATCAATTCTCTTTCACGTATCAGCTCTGAAGGCATGGAAGAGACTGACAAGACCATTCTGTCGATCATGCTTGAGAAGAACTGCTGAGATGGATTTCGTTGCTATAGATTTCGAGACTGCTGATTTTCATCCTGAAAGCGCCTGCTCGATCGGGCTTGTAAGGATGAATGCAGGCGGCGATGTGCTTGGAACTCATTATTCTCTCATCAAGCCGCCGTCGTTCTGCCGCTTTGCCCAGCGCAATATCGAGATTCATGGAATCAGGCCGTCCGATGTGAAGGATTCGCATGATTTCTCCTATCTATGGCCGAACATCCAATGGTTCATCGGCGACAGTTTCCTGGTGGCTCACAATGCGCCTTTCGATATGAAAGTGCTGAGCTCGCTGCTTTCCTGCTACCGAATCGAGATACCGGATATCAAGTATCTTTGCTCCCTTCAGATTTCCAGGAGGGTATGGCCAAGGCTCCCAAGCCATGCGCTTACAAGCCTATCTGCTCATTTCGAGCTTGACTACAATGCCCACAATGCTCTGGACGATGCGTCCAACTGCGGCAAGGTCTTTCTCAAGGCATGCTCCGGCCGCATGAATGACATGGATGACCTTAGGCGGTTCCTCATTTCAAAGGGGATCGAGCCGAAGAGTCTCAAGTCGTTCGCGTCGCCTGTTCCTTCATACTACGCTCCGTATCCTATCTGAGTCTGACTTCTGCCAGTATTCTGGTCAGCGGATTGGCTTTGCTTCCAGGCATTGGCTTGGATGTGAATGGCTTTCTCGGATTTATCCTGAACAGCTTCTTGATAGTCTCAGGGTCCTGGCGTTGGGCGTATTCATGGATTGCCTTCATTCTTTGAATGATCGGAAGATTCATCATTGCCGAGAGCTGTTTCCATGTCATGCCAAGCATTATAAGAAGCGGGTCATTGTCGATCGTGCGCAATCCGTTCGCATATTCCCATGCTGCCGATTTGCGGTATTCTCCGCCTCCGATTTCCTTTAGCTTCAGCTGGTCGGCGTTGTGGTAGTAGTACGAGAGGGTGATCAGATACTGCTCGAGGTCGAACTGCGGCGTTATCGTGGGGCGGTCGCAGAATACATGTTTGTCAGGAAACAGGAGAAGCCCGGTGTTCTTGTCACGTATCTTGATCACTGATTTTGCGAAGCTTGTGTTGAGCTTGCGGAAGTATTCCTCCATGTCCTTGTTGCTTTCGATTGCAAGAAGCTGATGGACATGCGTTGGCATCATGATGTAGAAATTGACTTCGACTCCTGTCTCCGATTGTGCTTTTTCCATCTTCTCCTTGTAGATTCCGGCGACTTCGCCGTTCGAGAATGCTTTCACTCCTGGGTAGAAGTGCTGATTCGCTCCGTTGAGCTTAGCATTGGTTTCCTTTTCTTTGCTGTTTGTTTTATAGCGCATGTTTTTTCTCCTTGCACTATATAAAGCGGCGGAATGTCGTTTCTGTTGAAATTGGGGAAACCGGTTTCTTTAAGTGGTTCTTTTGCTGTTGATTCGGCTGCTTTGGGCGTCATTCATCTGCGGAAAAGATGTTGTATCTGCGGATAAAATAGAGACATCCGCGGGAAAGAGCGTGCATCTCCGTGTATCTCAGAGACATCCGCGGAAAAGATGTTGTATCTGCGGATAAAATAGAGCTATCTGCGGATAAAATAGAGACATCCGCGGAAAAGACGTTGTATCTGCGGATAAAATAGAGGTATCTGCGGATAAAATAGAGACATCCGCGGAAAAGAGCGTGCATCTCCGTGTATCTCAGAGACATCTGCGGAAAAGAGCGTGCATCTCCGTATATCTCAGAGACATCTGCGGAAAAGACGTTGGATCTGCGGATAACATAGAGCTATCCGCGGAAAAGACGTTGCATCTGCGGATAAAATAGAGACATCTGCGGAAAAGATGTTGTATCTGCGGATAAAATAGAGCTATCTGCGGATAAAATAGAGACATCTGCGGAAAAGAGCGTGCATCTCCGTGTATCTCAGAGACATCCGCGGAAAAGATGCTGCATCTGCGGATAACATAGAGCTATCCGCGGGAAAGAGCGTGCATCTCCGTGTATCTCAGAGACATCCGCGGAAAAGACGTTGGATCTGCGGATAAAACGATGCAACATCAAGTTGCTTTGATGAATTCGGGGATGAGGAATTGGATTGGAGATAAAACAAAGCAGCCGGTCTGGCTGCTTCGGTCATTTGATTGAATTGATTCTAGCGATCGCGGTAGACGATGCGGCCTTTTGTGAGGTCGTACGGTGACATCTCAATCCTGACGGTGTCGCCGGGGACGATCTTGATCCGATTCTTTCTCATCTTGCCTGAAATGTGTGCAAGTATTATGTGTCCGTTCTTGAGCTCGACACGAAACATGGTGTTTGGAAGTGATTCCTTAACTACTCCCGCTACCTCGATAGCTTCTTCTTTGGCCAAAGTGCCCTCCTGTAAAATACTGTTTGAGTATAAGTTAAAGAGAATGGTCTGTCAACTTTGGATGCATCGCCTGATGATGCTTTTTGCCCGATGTTGTGGTAGAATCAGATGCTGTGGACAACAAAGAGCAAAGAAGCCGCAACATGAGCTGCATCAAGGGAAAAGACACAAGGCCTGAGGTAATGGTGCGGCGCTATCTGTTTTCAAAGGGGTTCAGGTTCCGCAAGAACGATAAGCGGTATCCCGGTCATCCTGATGTTGTGCTGCCAAAGTACAGGACTGTTGTTTTCGTCAACGGCTGCTTCTGGCATTGCCATCAAGGGTGCAGATACGCCACGGTGCCCAGGACGAACCAGGAGTACTGGCTGCCGAAGCTGAAGCGCAACAGGGAACGGGATGAGCAGACGGTGCGGACGCTTGAGGATATGGGCTGGCATGTCATAGTTGTCTGGGAGTGCCAGCTGCGCAAACTCGTCCGCGCCGATACGCTGCTTGGCCTGGAGTGCCGCATAAGGGGCGAAGAGTATGCAGAGGCTGCTGAAAAAGAGCCTGGATATGGCGAGGAATGAGGGTTTGTCCAATAAATTGAATAAAAGTTCAATATATCAAAAGCGGTTGCTAAAGCCACTTTTCTGGTTTAATATAGAGGGGCTGAGAGGATCATATGTCATTGGAACTTAAGAGGTATCTTGAAACGGGCAATGTGAACGCCATGATGGCGGAGTATGTTGCATCTTTGGAGAACATAAAGGCCGTTGCGCCTGAAGTGGCATCTAGGATTGTGGACGAGCTGGCTGATCAGAGATCGTTTCTGAAGCTGATTGCGAGCGAGAACTACAGCAGCGCCGCGGTTCAGGCTGCAATGGGCAATCTGCTGACTGACAAGTACTGCGAAGGGTTCCCTTTCCATCGATTCTATGCAGGGTGCGCCAATGTCGATGCGCTTGAGCAGTTTGCCTGCGAGACTGCATGCAAGCTTTTCGGAGCCGAGCATGCCTATGTCCAGCCGCACAGCGGGGCTGATGCCAATCTTTGCGCATACTGGGCCATCCTCAATACAAGAGTCCAGAATCCGGAGCTGGAGAGGATTGGCGAGACCAACGTCTCTGAGCTTTCCCGCGAGCAGTGGAACCATATAAGGGAGCTGACCCATTCTCAGAAGCTGCTCGGGCTTGATTACTACAGCGGCGGGCATCTTACCCATGGCTACAGGCAGAACATCTCTGCCCAGATGTTCGATGCATACTCTTATTCGGTCAACAAGGAAACCAAGCTTCTGGACTATGATGAGATCAGGGCTCAGGCGCTTGAGGTCAAGCCGCTGATTCTCCTGGCGGGCTACAGCGCCTATCCTAGGCTGATCAACTTCAAGATCATGAGCGAGATCGCCCATGATTGCGGTGCGGTGTTCATGGTGGACATGTCCCATTTCGCAGGCCTGGTTGCAGGCGGCGTGATGACAGGCGAGTACAATCCGGTTCTATGGGCGGATGTCGTTACGACGACCACCCACAAGACGCTGCGCGGGCCGAGAGGCGGAATGATTCTGTGCAAGCAGGAGTTTGCTGATTCTGTGGACAAGGGCTGCCCGCTTGTAATAGGCGGTCCGCTTCCTCAGATGATTGCAGCGAAGGCGGTGGCATTGACAGAGGCCGGAAAGCCTGAGTTCAAGCAGTATGCTGCAAGAATCGTCGAGAATTCCAGGGCGCTTGCCCAGGCGTTCATCGATGACGGCGTTCCTGTGGATACAGGCGGGACGGACAACCATCTGATGCTCATCGATGTAACTGGATTCGGTATCAACGGGCGTCAGGCGGAGAGCGCTCTGATAAGCTGCGGCGTCACTCTGAACCGCAATGCGCTTCCGTTCGATGCGAACGGGCCATGGTACACCAGCGGCCTTAGGATCGGAACTCCTGCCGTGACCACTCTGGGCATGGGAAAGGACGAGATGAAGGAGATCGCTTCGATCATCACCCTGGTCCTTGCCCATACACGGCCGGCGAAGATCACAAAGGGACCGCAGGCTGGAAAGCTTTCCAAGTCAAGGGCTGTCACCGATGCTGATGTCAGGAAGCAGGCTCTGGACAGGGTTCATGCTCTTCTTGGGAAATTCCTGCTTTACCCGGATCTCGACCTTGAGTTCCTGGAGAAGGAGTTCCATATCGAGAACGACTGATGCGGCGCATTGCGCTGCGTCGGGCTGCGCCAGGGCTGCCTTGGCGCATATTGAAATAGATTGACAGTTTCTGGAGGAAGGAAATGAGCAAGGTAATAGAGGGTCTGAAGTATTCGAAGGACCATGAATGGGTGAAGGTTGATGGCACTGATGCCACCGTTGGTATCACGGACCACGCACAGGATGCGCTTGGCGAGATTGTCTACGTCGAGCTTCCCGAGGTCGATTCACAGTTTGCTGCCGGCGATGACATCGCAGACATCGAGTCCGTCAAGGCTGCAAGCGAGATCATCACCCCGATAGGCGGGACTGTGTCTGAAGTCAATTCAGAGCTTGATGATTCGCCGGAGCTGGTCAATGAGGACTGCTACAAGAACTTCGTGTACAAGATGCGTGACATAGAAGTCCCATCGGATCTCATGGATGCCAAGGGGTACGAAGCCTACCTGGCGACTCTCAAATAGGAGAAGCGATGTATTCCTACATTCCTCATACCGAGCAGGAGACCCGGGCGATGCTCGATGCCATAGGCGTCAAGTCGCTTGAGGACCTGTTTTCTGACGTCAAGGAGGCAGGCTGTCTTCTTGAGCGTCCGCTTGATATAGAAAAAGGGCGGAGCGAGGAGCAGACTCTGGATATAATCCGGGGTCTTGCAGCTCTTAACATCAAGGGAGTTTCATTCCTTGGTGCAGGAAGCTACGACCATGTTATTCCGTCGGCAGTGAAGTCTCTTTCTTCGCTTCCTGCGTTCTCGACTGCGTACACTCCGTACCAGCCTGAGATTTCACAGGGCGTGCTTGAAGCGATCTTCGAATACCAGAGCCTGATCTGCGAGCTTACCGGGATGGATGTCTCGAATGCATCGCTGTACGACGGCGCTTCGGCTGCCGCTGAAGCTGCTTCGCTGGCCATAGCTGACAAGCGCAAGAGCAGCCGTGTTGTCCTTTCAGGGACGATGCACCCGTTTGCAATACAGTGCGTGAAGACATGGGCGCTCGGAACCGGGCGCGAAGTCGTGGTTCTCCCTGAGAAGAACGGCGTCAATGATTATTCTTCCCTTGAGTCGCTGCTTGATGACAGCGCCGCGGCGTTCATTGCCCAGAGTCCCAACAGGTACGGCTATCTTGAGGATTTCACAGGAGTGGCCGATCTGGTTCATTCACGTAAATGCCTGTTTGCTATTTCCAGCGATCCGCTTTCGCTGGCGATGCAGAAAAGCCAGGCTGAATGGGGTGCGGACATTGCCTTCGGCGATACTCAGGTCCTCGGAATCCCGATGGGCTTCGGAGGACCGTACTGCGGCTACATGGCTGTCAGGCAGGATCTGATGAGGAAGATCCCTGGCCGCATCGTTGGACAGACGGTGGACACCGAGGGACGCAGGGCTTTCGTCCTCACGCTTCAGGCACGCGAGCAGCATATCAAGCGTGAAAGGGCGACGAGCAATATCTGCTCCAATGAAGCCCTGTGTTCGCTTACCAATGTGATCTATGCTTCTCTTCTAGGATGGGAAGGGCTTAAGGAGGCTTCATCTCAGAGCTACAGCAAGGCTCATTACCTGGCTGCAGGGCTGAAGGAGCTGGGATATTGCGCTGGAGCTGGACTTGCTCCGTTCTGGTGCGAGTTCCCTGTTGTGTTCAAGAGCCCTGAGAAGCTTGAGGAATTCACCGAAGAAATGAAGCGGAATGGAATCTTTTCGGGGGTGAAGCTTTCCAGGATCACCTTGGATCGCAAGGATGACAGCACCCTTCTTGTCGCTGTCACTGAAAAGCGGACACGTGAACAGCTTGATAGATATCTGGCCATAGCAAAGAGGGAGGCAAGATGATGGATGAGTTTGCACCTGACATGATAATAGAGCCTCTTCTCGTGGAGAAGGCTGTTGCGGGCCGAAGAGGTTATCTCTTCCCGGCTCTTGATGTTCCTGCGGCTCCGGCTCTGGACAGCAGATATGCCCGTACTGGCTCGGCAAGGCTTCCTGAGGCTTCGGAGCTTGATACAGTGAGGCATTTCTCGAGGCTTTCCACAATGGCATACGGGGTGGACTATGGGTTCTATCCGCTGGGCTCATGCACGATGAAGTACAACCCGAAGGTGAACGAGGAAGCCGCTTCTCTTGACGGATTCGCTTCTGTCCATCCGCTTCAGGATGAGGATACGGTGCAGGGCAGCCTTGCTCTGATGTACAGGACCATCGAGGATCTTTCTGAACTGGTCGGCATGAAATGGGGCACGCTTCAGGGCTGCGCCGGTGCTCATGGCGAGTATACCGGACTCAAGACCATCAGGACCTATTTCCTTCATCGGAATGAGATGAACAGGAACAAGATACTGATTCCGGTTTCCGCCCATGGGACGAATCCTGCAAGCGCAAGCATGAACGGATTCGAAGTCGTGCAGGTCGCCTCTGATGAGCGCGGGCTGGTTGATATCGAGGACCTGAAGTCCAAGCTTGATGAAACGGTTGCAGGAATAATGCTGACCAATCCGAATACCCTCGGGCTGTTCGAGAAGGATATCAGGAAGATTGCATCGCTGGTTCATGAGGCTGGAGGGCTTCTGTACTACGATGGAGCCAATTTCAACGCTCTGATGGGCATGGCCCGTCCGGGCGACATGGGCTTTGATGTAGTGCATCTGAACCTTCACAAGACATTCTCAACGCCTCATGGCGGCGGAGGTCCAGGCTCAGGCCCTGTGCTGGTGAAGGAAGAGCTTGTGCCTTATCTGCCGCAGCCTGACATCGTGTTCCACAAGAGCACGGGCAGGTATGCGTTCAAGTGGAATCCAAAGACGTCCTGCGGGAAGGTCTCTGGTTTCTGGGGAAATTTCCTTGTCATCGTGAGGGCTTATACCTACATCCTGTGCATGGGCTCCGACGGCCTGAAAGCAGCTTCGCAGCATGCGGTGCTGAATGCCAACTACATGCAGGCGGCTCTTCGCAAGGTGTTCCCTGTGGCTTATGATGGATTGTGCAAGCATGAATTCGTTCTGACTCTGGAAGCGATGAAGGAAGAGACCGGCGTGAGCGCCCTGGATCTGGCAAAGGGTCTTGTGGACATGGGAATCCATCCGCCTACGATGTACTTCCCGATGATTGTCCATGAGGCTCTGATGTTCGAGCCGACTGAATCGGAATCCAAGGATACGCTTGATCATGCCTGCGAGGCGATGAAGAGCCTGAAGGAGACCGCATATTCGGATCCTGAGGCTTTGCACAATGCCCCTTGCACGGCTGTGATAACCAGAGTGGATGAGGTGAGGGCTGCGAAGAGCCCTGTTGTCAGGTATTGAAGGAGGTGCGATCATGTCGGATCTGCTGATCAAAGGTGGAGTGCTTGTCGATGGCGAGGGCCGCAGGCAGGCTGATGTTCTTATTTCGAATTCGAAGTTTGAAAAGGTAGGTGAGAAGCTTGATCCTTCCGAGGGGTGCAGGGTGATTGATGCCAAGGGGCTGTATGTGCTTCCTGGCATGATCGATGCCCATACCCACTACCACCTTGTTTCAAGAGGAACCGTGACCGCAGACAGCTTCCCCGAGGGCAGCCGCTGCGCTGCTTTCGGCGGAGTGACGACAGTCGTTGATTTCGCCGATCATGACAAGCGTGTGAGCCTCCTGGACAGCGCGAAGATCCGGCTTGCCGAGATGTCAGGCGGGATGGCAGATGATTATGCACTTCATGAAGGCGTCTACGGAATGAAGGATGACATCGGGCTGGAGCTCGAGCATCTGAAGGATTTCGGGGTGTCTGCCATCAAGCTTTTCACGACATACAAGAACGTCGGATACATGATTGACAATCCTGAAGAGCTGGACAGGCTGTTCTCGTACTGCAAAGATCTGAAGATCCTCGTGTGCGTCCATTGCGAAGCCGATGACCTGATCCAGAAGATCAACGGCAGCTGGACTGGCACGTATCTTCCGAAGGATCATGCTCTGCTCAGGCCTGCCGAGGTCGAGGCAAAGGGAATCCAGATTGTCGGAGAGCTTGCCTTGAAGCACCATATGCCTCTGTACATTGTCCATCTTTCAAGTGCTAAAGGTCTTGCTGTAGTGCGTGATCTCAGATCCCGCGGTGCGAAACTCGTTGTGGAGACAACTCCTCACTACCTGTTCCTGGACAGAAGCAAGCTTGAAGGGCCTGAAGGCCCGCTTTATGTGATGACTCCTCCTCTTCGTGACAAGGAGGACAATCTTGCTCTTCAGGGTGCGCTGTGCAACGGCGAGATTCAGAATGTCGCCACAGATCACTGCAGCTTCACCTACAGCCAGAAGCTTGAGAGCAATGACTGCCGTACGATTTACCCCGGCATTCCTGGAAGCGAGGAGCTGTTCGTGCTCCTTCATACTTTTGCAGTGAGGACCGGAAGGCTTGCTGTCGAGAAGGCTGTCCAGATGGTGACCGAGAATCCGGCGAAGTCGTTCGGGATTTACCCGAAGAAAGGCGCCATCAAGCCTGGATCGGATGCCGATGCGGTGCTCTTTGATCCGAATGAGAACTGGACCATAACTAACAGCAATATCCATTCTGCTTCCGGGTATTCCGCTTATAACGGGTTCCAGGTGACAGGAAAGGTCAGGATGACGATCCGCCGCGGTGAAATCCTCGTTGAGAATGGCCAATACCTTGGACATCCAGGCGAAGGGATTTTCCTCAAGGCTGCAACAAGCCAGGCGTACCGCTGATAAGTGCTTGAATTCTGGAGTCTGATCACTTTTTCGTCTCCGCACAACATGTTGCATCTGTGCAAATCAAAGAGGAACCTCCATAGAAGATCGTTCATCTCCGGGCAGCATGTGGCCTCGGCCAAGGAATAATCTTGATAGTTTTCAAGCGGCGCTATTCCGCTTTTCTACATTTAACTGTATATTTGTCTAATAGTAGAGGATCGTATGATTGAAGGTATTCTTTTTGATATAGACGGAGTGATTGTAGACTCTGAGCCGTTCCTTGCCGAGGCCTGCAGGATTTTCTTCGAGAAGAGAGGATGCAAGGTGACTCCTGCGGACTTCCTTCCCTATGTAGGAGCAGGCGAGAACAAGTACATCGGGTGCGTTGCCGAGAAGTACGGGGTGCCTATCGAGATCGAGAGTGCCAAGACCGAGGTCTACAGGATCTTCGATGAGGTAGCAGGCGGCTCCACTTCGCTTGGCAAGATGCCTCCGATGCCAGGGATTGTCAGATTCATCAAGATGGCCAGCAAGGCTGGGCTCAAGATGGCTCTTGCATCAAGTGCAGATCGGATGAAGGTTGAGATCAACCTCAGAAGCGCAGGGTTCAGGCCTGAGGACTTCGACTGCCTTGTTTCCGGAAGCCAGCTCCAGCGGAAGAAGCCGTTCGGCGACATCTACACATATGCCGCTCTGAAGATCGGGCTTGCTCCCGATCAGT
>Ga0265294_10002296_pt1 | contig 25210 bp, 25 predicted proteins | sample MunlanPumphouse3_FD_192504 | JGI IMG/M metagenome (GOLD analysis project Ga0265294, IMG submission 192504) | Groundwater microbial communities from a municipal landfill in Southern Ontario, Canada - Pumphouse #3 | ecosystem: Environmental > Aquatic > Deep subsurface > Groundwater | place... | reverse complement strand
TTCTCCTACTGCACCGGCCTCACGTCCGTGACGATACCTTCAAGCGTGACGTCCATCGGACAGGGGGCGTTCTTTTACTGCACAGGCCTTACGTCCGTCGCGATACCTGACGGTGTGACGTCCATCGAAAGGAACGTGTTCTACGGATGCACCAGTTTGACGTCTGTGACGATACCTTCAAGTGTGACGTCCATCGGAAGCAACGTGTTCTACAACTGCACCGGCCTAACGTCCGTCACGATACCCGACGGTGTGACGTCCATCGGACAGGGGGCGTTCTTTTACTGCACCGGCCTAACGTCTGTGACGATACCTTCAAGTGTGACGTCCATCGGCATCGATGCGTTCTCCTGCTGCACCGGCCTCACGGAATTCGTCGTTTCTGCCGACAACGCCAACTATTCGAACGACAGCCTGGGCATCCTCTATGACAAGGGCAAAACGTCCCTGATACAATGCCCCGGAGGATACGAAGGAGGCATCATCATCCTAGACAGCGTGACGTCCATCGGCGAAGGCGCGTTCTACAACTGCACAGGCCTTACGTCCGTCGCGATACCTGCAAGCGTCACGTCCATCGGCAGTTATGCGTTCTCAGGCTGCACAGGCCTTACGTCCGTCGCGATACCTGCAAGCGTCACGTCCATCGGCAGTTATGCGTTCTCAGGCTGCACAGGCCTCACGGAATTCTTAGTCTCCGTTCATAATGCCAACTATTCGAACGACGACCAGGGAATCCTCTATAATAAAAACAAGACCTCGTTGATACAGTGCCCCGGAGGATACGAAGGAGGCGTCGTCATCCCCGACAGCGTAACGTCGATCGGCAACTACGCGTTCTCAGGTTGCACCGGCCTCACGTCGGTGACGATATCGGAAGGTGGCACGTCCATCGGCTGGTATGCGTTCTACGGCTGCACAGGCCTCACGTCGGTGACGATACCTGAAAGCGTAACATCCATCGGTGACTCGGCGTTCAAAAACTGCATCGGTCTGACATCAGTTACGATATCGGAAGGCATCACGTCGATCGGCAGTTCTGCGTTCTACGGTTGCACAGGCCTCACGTCGGTGACGATACCTGAAAGCGTAACGTACATCGGTCACTATGCGTTCTCCGACTGCACTGGTTTGACGTCCGTGACGATACCTTCAAGCGTAACGTACATCGGTCAGTCCGCATTCGAAGGCTGCACCGGCCTGACGTCGGTGACGATACCTGAAAGCGTAACAGAAATCGGTCACTATGCGTTCTATGGCTTGACCTTCGTTGCGGAAGACGGGACGACCGTATTGGACCACACCGTCGAAAATTTGAGCGGTTACCGTTTCGCAGGAACATATGAAAGTATGGTAAGGGTCGCCTACACGGTAACATACAGCGTGGACGGAGGATCCGCTTCTGCGCCCGTGCAACCGGCTCTGTCCGAGGGACGTTCGTTCATCATCGCCGATTACGACGGCACCAGGGACGGATACACGTTCGGAGGATGGACCGACGGGACTGACGTATACCAAGCGGGCGACGAATATATCATGGGAACGTCCGACGTCACGCTGACCGCGGTCTGGGAGGCCACTGACGTAACACGCGGGACCGCAAGCATCGTCGGAGCCCTCATAGCAACCATCGCCATAGTCATGGTCGCCGCCCTTTACGGAAGAAGGGCCACCCTCTAAACCTTATAACGGGGCCCGCGTCAGCGGGCCCTTCAATATTTTAATCAAAAATCTACTTTGTAACGTGAAATCGCACGAATTTCAAAATCGGCAAACGAAATTCTCATTCTCCATCCGTTATCTGACTTTTTTATGCGTCAGACCCATGTAATTGGTCATAAATTGCTCATTTTTCGTCTGCATGACCGAAGTCAGGTTTTTTCATCGTTTAGTCTAGCCTTTTCAGTGTCAAAAACACATTCCCAAGTTGATATTCGGGGAACCGTCGTGGACAAGAAAGAAGTGGTTTTTGAAAATAACGATTTTTTTGAGAAAAATGACAGATTTTAGTAAAATAAATAAAATATACGCGGTTACGCAGTATTTTTTTCATTATTTTGATTATTAAAGAATAATATATGTAATAGCTAAACGACATATATTATTCACAGAACTTCGAATTTCAAAAATAAACATTGTTAATATATTTACACTGTAAGATATTAAACGGAGTTAATTTTACTCCGATTCGGTAAGTTGATAAAAATATAGTGGATCGATCATAAATCCTGATGATGGAAGAATAATATATGTAATAGCTAAATTACATTTATTATTTACAACGCTACGAATTTCCAAAAATAAACGCTGTTAATATATTTACGATGTGAAATATTAAACGGAGTTAATTTTACTCTGATTCTTTAGGTTGATAAAAATATATCATATTAAGCAATTAGCTATATTTACTAAAACTGAAAGGCTCATATAATAACATAGTGTGACAATCAGCAAATAGTGCAAATATCATCTCCTTCAGCATGCAACCAAAGACAATTTTTTGTTTGGTAATCGGGTGCATCGTAGCGATTCTATCCTTATCATTGATTCCAGTAGCGGAATCCGAAGGTGTTAGTGCCGTAGATGATACTAACATCTCTAATGCGTTTTCTGATTGTAATTTAGAAGATGATTACAACATAGTACTTGTAGGTGAGACTATTTACTATGTGCCAGATGCGATTTACAAGACGACATATGAATACGTTTGCGAATCGGTACTGCACAATGGCGTGGACTTTGATTCGACTATGGCATCATGTTTCCAGGAATATAAGTTGGTAACAATATCTGGACTTTCAGAGTATATCGAATCGACTTCGAATAGGGTCGATTTGGAAAACATATCTGTTAATAATTTGGCCGTCGCCACGGAATCCGTCTCCACGATGAGCTTATCTTCGAGTGACACAGGCGTAACGGGCGTTATTGAATACGATTGGGGATATACAGTTTATATTTCAGGAGAGCAAATCTCAGATCTTACGACAGTAGGTTCTATTACTGCGACAGCTTTGACCTTGATACCAGGTGTTGGAGCCCTCGGGGCAGTTGTGCTCGGAGTGATAGCTATTGCACTGTCTGCTATCAGCTTGACTGATTACGTAGATACAGGCATCGCGTTCGATGTCCATGTAGTATCGATTAATTATTTATTCGGTCACAAAATCATGATTCCCAATCAGCCGTATGTTTGGAATATCCGCGGTCAGTGATGAATAATGAACATTTCGGCGGCATTTTCGGTAGCGTTGTGTTTGGTTATCAGCATAAGGCTAATTTACATTACAAAGGAGCAAATAGCAAAGTACGGCGGATGGACATTGTTCTCGGCAATAGCTGTGATCGGATTTATGGCAGGGATCGTCGTTGCGATAACGGTGAGGGATCCGGAAATAGGAGTATCGATCAGCGTAGTGATTCTTACGTTGTGCGCCTCATTGATCGTCGCTTCGTTCATTCCATACCTTAGAGGAAGGTATGAAAGCAAATATTGAAGAAGTCAGCTTCGATTCATATGCGCCTTATCGTGTGACCAAGCGTTAAATCCGTAATCGCAGTTCCTGACCTCTGGCGACCCATGATTACTGCACTGCTGATCTTTGTGATTACTTACGCGCTGATTTCGGTGCGCGGCAATCGCAAATTGAAGATCGGCCGTACGGGGGCCGCTCTATTGGGTGCCGCGGCGATGATCATATTCAGTGTCGTCAGTCCGATGATGGCCGTCGATTCCATCAATTATAATGTCATTCTGCTGTTGCTGGGGATGATGGCCCTGGTTGCAGGCCTGGAATATTGTGGCCTTTTTGAGATAATTTCGGACTGGCTCATGTCCAGGCATCATGCCGGGCCCAAATTGTTGGGAGTGATCATGTGTCTCAATGCACTATTGGCGGCATTGGTGCTGAACGATGCGGTCGTTCTGCTTTTCACGCCTATCATAATCAGATGCAGCGCATCCCTTAAGGCCGACCCCGTCCCCTATCTTGTAGGAACGATGATCTCTGCGAACATCGGAAGCGTCGCCACCGCGATCGGCAACCCGCAGAACGCCTATATCGTGTCGGAGTCCGGGATATCTTTCATACAGTTCCTGGTCAACCAGCTCCCGGTGGCGTTGGTGTGCCTCCCTGTCGCATACTTTATGTTGCTGATATTCTTCCGCAAGAGGCTTGCAGCGACCGTCGTTACAGATCTGGATGATGAAGAGCACATAGCAGTGGACAAAACGCGCCTGGGCATCCTTGCGGGTGTTGCGTTGTTAGCCTTCATCGGGTTTGCGGTGAGCGGTCCGTTGGGCATCATGATATGCGTGCCTGCGCTTATCGCAGGGGCGATCGCAGTTGCAGTGATATTGTCGAAGGATGTCAAAAGAGGCAAGTGGGTTCTGCACAGGATAGATTGGTCCATCCTGCTGTTCTTTGTCGGACTGTTCGTTCTCATGAAGGGGGTACAGGCCTCCGGGCTGCTGGGCAATATTGCGGATATCGTCCCCGGGTTCGGTTCCGGGGAGTCGCCGACATTGATGGCCACTGCCGGATTTTCAGCGATCGTTTCGAATCTTGTGAGCAATGTACCAGCGGTAATGCTTTTGAGCGGTATGATACCTCAGACAGATGCGTTCTGGTATACTCTCGCGGCCTCGTCTACTTTGGCAGGGAACGCCACTCTGCTCGGTTCAGCGTGCAATATAATAGTCGCGGAGAAGGCCGCGGCGAAGGGGATAAAGATCGATTTCTGGAAGTTTATGGCCATCGGAATTCCGATAACTGTCGTTACGATAGTGCTTGAGCTGGTCGTCCACTCGATAATTCTCTGAATGGCGGGTCTTGTATTTTACCTATAATAATATATGTGATAACTTAACATATTAAATTTATATATGTATAAATAAAATGTACATAAATATACATAAACATATTCAAATGGATGATTAGCATCAAATAGATGTAAAAATTGAATTTTTCCATCCGAAAACCGTAAGGTCATATCAACTATTTTCATCGACGATGGATGTTTTTCTTGTAACCAAAAAGCATCCACCGTAATGAAGGGTCGTAACAAACGGTTCAAACATGCTGGTCAATCAGACGTCCGTATAGTACGTGTTTATCGCGAACTCTCCCTCGGGACTAAGCGAATATTTGCCGCGTCCATTTTTTTCGATGAGGCCGCCTTTCAGCCACTCGTCGATGTACCGTCTCTGGTAACGCATCTTCTCGTTGGATAGTTCGCCGTCAGGCGAATTCCACAGCCCGTTGTCCTTCAGGGCGCGGATCATCTTTGTTGCGGAGGGGAAGCCCATCTCATTATACAGGCGAAGTGCCAGTATGAAATTCTTTTCCGGTTGGGACAACTTGAAACCATTGATCGGCCGGGGAGGATACACGGCTTTGGACATGCCTATGAACTTGCCCGTTTCCGTGTCCATGAAAGGTTCCCTTCCTTTGATAGTGAATTCTTTCGTACCTACGGAAAACGCCTCGACATTTTCGAACATCATCGAGGCGATCAGCGCGGCCGCCGAGAACTCGGAAGTGCCGGCGGATACGTTCACGTATATCGGGTTCTTTGAAGAGATGGACCGTTCCTTACGTATGATGGAGAACAGCACCCTGAGCATATCTTGGAATACATAGACCTTCTCGCTGTTCACATCGATGACGTTCAGATTCTTCTGTTTTTTTATCTCGGCGCCGATCGAGCCGGAGTCATATCCGAACTCGGACATATCGTAATCCGAAACAACGGTGTTGAAGCCCTCTTCCAAAATCTCCAGAACACGTTTGAAGCATTCGTTGTATTCATCATCGTCTTCTTTCGAGTAGTGGACAAGGTAGGCCTTGGTGGCGTCGTAATGCTCTATGGGGTCCGTTATCATGACGGTATCGAAAGTGACGCACGATATGACTATCCTATCGATCCGTTTGCTTTTGTTGTTGTCGCGGGGCATATTTCAAAGTAGAATACGCTTTTCATGTATATGATTGCAACACTTATAACGGCTATAACTTCTATAACGTTACGAGATATATACGTCCGGCAGCCCATGTAATCATGCGCACATGCGCAGGTGAAAAAATGAGTTTCAGAACTACCGACAAAGAAGACAGAGTGATGATATTCCTGGACCTGGCCAACATCAGTTTCGGACTTTCGGACCACGAAGGGCTGGAAAACAGCACGATAGACCACGAGCTGCTCGCAACGACTTTGATCGACGGGCGCAAGGTCGCCGGAGCAATGGCCTTCGACACCATCCAGTACTTCAACAGCAAGGGTTTGATGGCGAAATACCTTTCCGAGATCGGATACAAGATCGTATACGGTCACATGGAAGACGACAGGCAGAAGGAAGTCGATGTGAGCATAGCCACGGAGATGATAATGCACGCCGTGAGGGACCATTACGACGTGGCCATCCTGATAAGCGGTGACAGGGACTTCATACACGCGATCAACGCGGTCCAGTCCCTGGGCAAGAAGGTGGAGGTCGCATCCTTCTCAATGTGCACTTCCTCGGCTATGATGAGGGTTTCGGACAAATATGTGGATGTGGGGGCCCTGCCGATCGTAGATTACTGCGTACCCTGCGCAAAGGAGACCTGCGAAGTGCCGAAGGAAACCGACGAAGAATTCACAGATGTATTCGCTCTCATCAAGGCTGAAAAAGAGTGCCAGGGGGTGGAATGAGTGATCGAGACGAGGAAAGAGATCAAGATGGACCTCATTGATTTGCAAAAAAAATTCCTGGAGGAGAACGGTGTTGAAGAGGAAGACGGGAAGATACTCACCAAACTCATGGTGTTGCTATTCAAGACCGGCACCGACGGCAAGCTGTCATGCAACACCGGAACAAAGAAGATCTCTCTGGATTGGAACTGCAAGACGGCCGTTCAGGAGAATGAGACATGGATATGCAAGGTGACCATGAAGACCGGCATCTTGGGCTATGCCGAACCCGTGAGGAAGATCGAGGTATCCGAGATAATGGCCATGTCCGGCCAGATGCAGGCGATTGCAAACGACATATGGTCCAGGAAGAAGAGGGAGGTCCTGGAATATCTTGCACTCGAGATCGATCCCGTAGTGGAGCAATCGGTCAAAGAAAAGATGGCGGGGATCGAGGACGAGTACAGGAGGAAGCAATCCGCACTGGAGGAGGAGTATGCGGAAAGAAGGTCCGCCCTCGAGGCGGCATACGAGTCCAAAATGTCTCAGATCGAATTCAGAGAATCAACGCTGGCACATCGCGAGAGAGACCTGATTTCCGAGATGGAGGAGAGGCTCGAGGACTCCGAGAAGGACCTAAGGCAGAGATATGAAAGGATGGCGTCCGAGCTCCAAGAAAAACTGGACGCCGTAAAGTCCAGGGAAGTGAAGCTCATGAGCGAGAAGAGCGCCATGATGAGCTATTACGAATCGCAAAACCAGGCCCTCAGAAAAAATGTGGAAGATCTGAGCTTCGAGCTGTCGAAGCTGAGGACGGGGGCTGTCTGTAAAGACGATTCAGACCGTAAAGCGGTCGAAAGGACCTCTTCCGCCGATGCACATATGCTTAGGATATCGGGCAACGAGTTCAAGAGCCCGATCTTCAAAGAAGGGCGCTACTCCGTGAGGATAAACTCCGAGATGACGAAGATCAGGTTCACCCATGACAACATGGGTTTTGCCATATGCCGCAACGGCATAATCGCGGTCCCGGGCCTGAACAGCATCGATGCCCTCGGCAACCGTATAGGAGAGCTTAACTGGACGATGGTCGATGATAAGACGGTGGAGATAAGCATTTGAGGGGGATCGGTACATGTTCGACGGAAGGCGCGCAATAATCGAGATAGACGACGCAGGCAGGACGGTGTATTTCGATGCATACAGGCTTAAGAAGATCACCGGGACGCGCATAGGCCCGATCCTGGGCTTGAGCGAGTTCTCGACCCCCTTCAAGGCGGCCTGCGAGATCGCGGGTCTGTACCCGGGAGACAAACCCAACAAATACATCGAAGCGGGCAATATCATAGAGCCGGTGCTCAGAAGATATGCCGCGGCGAACGCTCCTTCGACCGCGGAGGTGCTGGGCTGCGGCCCCTTGCGGGTGGAAGAGCCGGTGCCAGGAGACAAATGCGGATATGACCATTTCCACAACGAGAAGCTGTTCGGCGGAATGGTCGACGGATATCTGACGGCTAACGGCATCAGAAAGGCGGTCCTGGAGATCAAGACCTCGAATTCGAGGGATTCATGGGACGACGGCTCGGGCGGATACACGGACGTTCCGATGCAGTACATGCTGCAGGCGTCTCTTTACGCCGAGCTGTCGAAACTCGACAAAATCTTCTTCCTTGTGGGGTTCCTCGGGGAAAGCGATTACGCAAGGCCCAAACAGTGGGTGCCGGACGAGACCAACTCCTTCTTCGTCGTGAAGGACAAGCTCGATATGAGCGGATACATGAAAGAATGCGCCGACTGGTACAACGAGTACGTCAAGCAGGGGTTCACTCCGGAGTGGACCGAAAAGGATGCGGACGTCCTGAAGTACCTGAAGGCCTTCAAAGGCTGAAACTGGTTAACGGAAGGGTCAGAACTCCGGGTCAGAGGGAGCCCATCAGCCATCCGTATCCTTCCTCTTCCATTTTCTCGTATGGGACGAAACGCAGTGCGGCGCTGTTGATGCAGTATCTCAGGCCCCCCATCTGCTTCGGGCCGTCCGGGAACACATGTCCCAGATGCGCATCTCCGGACCTGCTGCGCACCTCCCTCCTCTTCATCCCGTGGCTGATGTCGTCCTTCTCTGCGACAACCTCCGGCGATACGGGGGAGGAGAAGCTGGGCCACCCGCATCCGCTTTCGAACTTGTCCTTGGAAAGGAACAGTGGCTCGCCCGTGGTCACATCGACGTAAACACCTTTCCCGAAAAAGTCCCAGTACTCTCCGGTGAACGGCGCCTCCGTGCCGTTTTTCCTAGTCACCGAGTATTGCAGGTCTGTGAGTGAGGAATCGGGCGACGGCTCGTATCTGGGTATCTGATTCGACCTTTCCGCCTCCGCGAAGAGCGAATGAGGGATGTGGCAGTAGCCCCCCGGGTTCCTGTCGAGATATTTCTGATGGTATTCCTCCGCCGTGCACCAGTTCTTCAGCGGCAGAACTTCAATGGCGGTCTTTCTTCCGAGGGACTTCTCCAGGGAGGAAACGGAATCATTTATGGGTCCCTCGTCCTCCCGGTCGGTGTAGTAGATGCCGGTCCGGTACTGTATGCCCCGGTCGTTGCCTTGTCTGTTGACGCTCAGCGGATCTATGCATCTGTAGAATATGCTCAGAAGTTTTTCCAAAGAGATCGTGTCTCCGTCATAGACGACTTCAACAGCCTCCGCATGTCCGGAACCGGAGCAGACGGACCCGTAATCGGTTTTTTCGGAACCGCCGTTGGCATATCCCGTGCGGGTGCCTATGACGCCTCGTATCATCGACAGATACTTCTCCACACCCCAGAAACAACCGCCCGCAAGATAGACCGTCTTCATGCCCTGCAATCGTGGTGGATGGTTATAACTGCGCTCATTCCAGAAGCTTCTTCACGTAGTTGGGGAGGGCGAAGGACGCTCTGCGGACCTCTTCGTTGTAGTATTTCGTATCAATGGGTCCCATACGTCCGGGGACGGAGTCCGCGAGGGGGTCTGCGCCCTTGGATGCGAAACCGAAGAGCCAGTGGCCCGAAGGATATGTGGGGATGAAAGCCTGATACACTGTGCAGACAGGGAAGATCTCCCTCATTTTAAGATGCATGTTCCTTGCCAGAGCGGCATCTTCCTGGTAGTAGGGGCTCTCGTGCTGATTGACAAGTATCCCGTCTTCGCCGAGGATGCGGTTGCAGTCCCTATAAAATTCTGCAGTGAAAAGCCCCTCTCCGGGACCGGTATAGGGGTCGGTGGAGTCCACTATTATCAGGTCGTATGTATCTTCCGTCTCGGATACGAACTTTATACCATCTCCCACGACCGTCCTGACACGGGGGTCGGAGAGGCCGCATGCCACCGAAGGGAAGAATCTTTTCGATGTTTCTATCACATCGCCGTCTATCTCTACGAAATCGATCCTTTCGAGGCATCCGTGCTTCACGAGCTCCCTCACGGAGCCGCCGTCCCCTCCTCCGATGACCAGTGCCTTTTTCGGTTTTTCAAGGATGGACATGGGGACATGGACCATCATCTCGTGATAGATGAACTCGTCCTTCTCGGTCAGCATTATGTAGCCGTCTATGAGGAGTATTTTTCCGAACGTCTTCGAATCGAAGACCTCTATATCCTGGAATTCGCTTCTGCCACGGTACAGAACGTCTTCTTTCTTTATCCTGAGGTCCGCACCCTCGGACTGCCTCTCAATGTGCCAGGATAGGGATCTATTTTCTCCGGAGGGGCCCTCCAGGTAGATCTCCTCGACCTCTTTCCATATGGCATCTCCCTCTTTCTTCAGTTCGAGGAGGTCTTTCCTCATCATACGGGTGTAATAGGACCTCAGCTCGGGAAAGTTGAAATCCTCTGCGAAGTACTTTTCAAGCGTCTCTTCGTCGAAACATTCCTGCAGGGAGTCGACCTTCTTGTCCATGAAGATCTTTTTTCCGTCTGTGTCCCGCGTGTACCCTCTCACGTTGAAGTCCAATATGGCTATGTCCGGAGAGAAGAAATCGAAAATCCTGTCCATGATCGAGAGTGGCGAGATGTTGCCGCAGGTCGACAGGGCGATGTCTACCCTGAAGGTCGAAATGCCGACCGAGTCGTGATGTTCCGGATATGTATGCAGGGAGATGTGGCTCTTGTCGAGGTGTGCCACGGTCTTCATATGGAGGTTGACCTCCTCCTCGGCCAGAAGTATCAGCGCCGAGGCGCCGTGGGGATCGTAGTCAAAGGTGGAGACGTCGAGGATGTTCGCGTCGATGTCTCTGCATATTTCCTCCATCATCTCCCTGAGCTTTGATGAACAGTAGTGTCCGTCGATATGGGATATGAATCTTTTCTTTTTGTCCTCTGTAGCCGTGCGCTCGACGGTATAGAGGTTTAGGTCCAAGGTCTTGGCCAGGTTATTGAAACCGTATAGGGACAATCTATTCTCTTTTTTCATAACTATCCCCCTGATGAATTAGCCACAGGCGCAGACAAGGTACATCTGCATCGAATATAAGGAATGCCCTGAAAACAATATTTTCAAATGAAAAAAAGAGAAAGATGAGGGCCACGGCCCGGTTTTCAGAAAAGTTCAGCCCGATCATTCCAGTATCGGGCACCTCTTAACGATGGACATTTCTTTCCAATGCTTTCCGAGACCCAGCAGGTCTTCCGCATGTGCCAGATATATCGCCATGAGCAGGAAGATGTAGATTATGTGGTAATCGATCAGAGGATTTGTGGTAGGCGGCGCGACACCTATGAACATCATTATGAGCAGCAAGGTCCCACCTACCGTGGCGACCTTCATACCTATTCCCAGTATGAGGGCGAAGCCCAGGAGCATAAATGCAACCATTATTATCACGTCCGTGACGGCGAAGAAATCGGCCAGCCAGCCGAGGGTATCCGATCCGTATCGGAGGAATCCTTCCGTCGGAGACCCTCCGTTGATCATCGCATTCTCTGAAGACGTGCTGTATCCGAGACCGAACATCTTGTCGAAGAACGCCCACAGGAACATGAAGCCCATCAATATCCTCAGTATGGCCAGAGGAAACACGGCGCCATAGGATCTTATCGAATCCGTTATGCTCATGACCCGAAACCCTCATTATAGGATATAAATCGGATTGCGATACTTTCAACGGCGTCACTTCAATCGTTTCAAACGTCGGCATCCACGTCCAACCGCATTCTGGAACCGCTCGCATTATTCGTGAAGTGAAGGGGGCCCCGGACGTCTGGGACGGATACAAGGCCGGCTCTTATTGGATTATATAGGATAAAGACAGTGCCTATCAGCAAAACCTTCTTTCAAATATCCGCATCGGTTCGTTTTCCATGGCAGAAAAAAGGAGGAGAGGCGACAGAAAGGACGGGGTCCTTCTCAGAGATGTCGACAGCTATCATAAGATAATGCCTTTTCTGATGCCCCGAAGGACCGAATGCGAAGTGTTCTTCTGCGAGAGCATCGACATGACCAATCTTCTGGCATATATCGAGCAGAAGAAAAGCGAAGGATGCGGCATAACGTTATTCTCCGCCTTCGTGGCGACGGCGGTCCGGACGGCCGCTGTCAGGCCGGCGCTCAACAGGTTCATCTGCGGACAAAGGATGTACGAGAGGAAGACCGTCGACGTCGGGTTTATCGCCAAAAAATACTTCGGAGACGAAGCGGAGGAGGCCGCCATCACAATTCCTTTCGAAAATAAAGCCGACATCTTCGAGGTCACAGACAGGATCTATTCCCAGGTACACGGCGTGAAGGAGGGCGGGAGCGTCGGTTCGGACGACGTGGTCGGCAAAGTCGCCAAGCTCCCCCGTTTCCTGAAGAGGTTCGTCGCCAGATTCCTGAGGTTGCTGAACTATTACGGGAAGGTACCTGAGAGCATCAGTTCATCGGACCCGAACTTCTGTTCGATATTCATATCGAACATGGGCAGCATACAGGCCGGCGCTCCGTTCCATCACCTCAACGAGTGGGGCACGAACTCGGTCTTCCTATGCATCGGAAAAATGTACGATAAGCTCTGCATGGAAGGTGGCAATGTCGTCAGCAGGCCGTACGTCGATTTCGCATTCACGGTCGACGAGAGGATATCCGACGGATATTACTTCGCCAGAACGCTCGACGTGTTCAAAGAGATCATCCTCGATCCGGAAGTATTGGAGAAGCCTCTTTCCGAAGAAGGGGTGCCGGTGTGACCCCGGAGACTCCCTGGTACGGCAAGTACGGCGAGGTCCCCAGCAATCTGGAGTACCCGGACATGACGATGTACGAATGCCTCATGAGGTCCGCATCAGATGGCCCGGAGACCGTGGCCTGCGAGTTCATGGGCCGCAAGATGAGGTATTCCGACCTCATCGTGGAAGTGGACGCCATGGCCGCCGCCCTGCACGGCCTGGGGATCCGGAAAGGCGACAAGGTCCTCGTCTGTCTTCCCAACAGCCCCCAGGCATTGATATCGATATACGGCATTAACAGGCTCGGGGCGGTGGCCACCATGATTCACCCCCTTTCCGCCAGAGAGGAAATAAAATTCTACATCGAGAACTCCGGCAGCAAAGCGGCGATAGTTCTGGATTTGTTCTATCCCAACTTCCCGGCCGTCGACGGGTCCGGAACCTTGAAAAACATCATAGTCACAAGCATAAAGGACGGATTGGGGGCAGGCAAAGCTCTGCTGTACCAGATCGTCCAAGGCCGGAAGGACCCCAAGCCGAAGTTCGACGGGAAAGTTATCAGATGGAACGATGTTATTGGCATCGGCAGGAGGTCAGAGCCTCCGCCGATCTTTTCCGCCAAGGAGGACCTGGCATGCATCTTATACAGCGGAGGGACCACCGGCCGCAGCAAGGGAGTGCTCCTGTCGAACATGAATATCAACGCCGCCGCCGTTCAGACCATGACCATGAGCGAGTCGGGCGAGGTAGGCGACACCATGCTTGCGATAATGCCGGTGTTCCACGGCTTCGGCCTGTGCATATGCGTCCATATGGTACTATACATGGGCCGTACCTGCATCCTCATTCCCAAGTTCGAGCCCAAGTCTTACGCCAATATAGTCGTCAAGAACAAGCCGAACTTCATCGTCGGCGTCCCCTCCCTTTTCGAGCTGATGCTGAGGAACAAGAGGATCGGTGATGCAGACCTCTCCCATCTTAAAGGCGTTTTCTGCGGAGGGGACACGCTCACCGCCGACCTGAAGAAGAGGGTGGACGCGTTCCTCAAAGAGCACCGCTGTCGCACGACCGTAAGGGAAGGCTACGGCGCCACCGAGTGCGTGGCGGCGTCATGTCTCGCTCCGAAGTCCGAAGAGAAGCAACGCGAAGGAAGCATCGGCATCCCGTTCCCCGACACTCTTTACAAGATCGTCCGCGTCGGCACGATCGAGGCCGCAGATTATGGGGAAGACGGCGAGATATGCATTTCCGGCCCCTCGGTAATGATGGGCTATGTGAACGAACCCGAGGAGACCGCCGAGGCCCTCAAGGTCCATGGAGACGGCATCAGATGGCTTCATACCGGGGACATAGGCTGCATGGACAGGGACGGATACGTCTATTTCAAGCATAGGATCAAGAGGATGATAATAAGCTCGGGATACAACATATATCCGAACCAGATCGAGAACGTGATAAATTCGGTACCCTTCGTCCGCAGCTGCTATGCCATAGGCATCCCCCATCCGATATATTCGCAGGTGGTGAAGGTGTTCGTGGTACTCGAGGATGGCACGTCGCCTACGTCCGAGACCAAGGAACGTATCATGGAGGTCTGCAGGGACAAGGTCTTCAGGTACGCCCTCCCCCGTCAGATAGAATTTTTGAACGAATTGCCGATCACGAAGCTCGGCAAGATATACCACGCCGAGTTGGAAAAGCTCTGCCCGGAGATAGGAGAACTGCACGATCCCTTTTCCCCGCGCCCCGCGCAGAACATGTGAAAGTAAAATGAGGGTCCCCCTGCCGGATGAGGGCAGGAAGGACAATTTTGCCGAGGGAGTATTACTTCTTGACCAATCCCTCTTCTTCCAGCTCTTCTATGACCTCCCTGACTTCTGCGGCCCCGCTTTCGAAAAGCTCGGCCTCCTGGGGGTCAAGGTATCTCATCAGAGTGACCAGTTCTCCGAAGTGAGCTTTTTCTTCATCGCGGATCTCCTCGAGTACGGCCTTAGCGACGGGGTTGTCGGTGGCCGCGGCGTGGGCATCGTAAAGGAATATGGCCTCCAGCTCGCTGGCTATGTCCAGCCTTATGGCCTGGGCAAGTTCACGGTCTGTCATCTTCTTGCTTGAATTGCCTGCGAACGGGTCCGGAAACATCGGCATGATTTCACCTTGGAGAGCGTAAAGGTTTATTGAAAAAATATGTTTCGGTTTTTTCTTCCGAACGTAACGTCCGGCCGTCAGAGCGGAAACGTGCATCATCCTCCGTTCATCCGATAATGTCCAGCATCTTGGCCACGTCCCCCGTCGCCATCGTAACCTTGGACTTCTCGATCAGGATGTTCCCTCCCGTCATGATATAGGACGGTATGATACGGACGCATCCGTAATAGATCTCGCTGTCCCCGAGCTTATATGTGGACACCGAGGGCACAGCGTTCTTCTTTGCGGCTTTTCTGGAGATCATGTTGAAAGCCCTTTTGGCGACGTCCCCCATGAGCATTACGACCCTCAGGTTCGGAAACAAAGAAAGCTCTTTTTCAAGGTACGGCAGGCTCCTCTCTATTTCCGTGCTATCAACCGCGCTTTTCGATTTCGGGGTTTTTACGGCATTCGTCACATAGATGCCCATCCGCAGAACGTCGTGGATCGAAGATACCGGTGCGCCCGCGTTCCGAAGCAGCGAGACGGCGGCCATCATATAATCGGCGCCCGGACCGCCGTAGAAATCTTGTTTCGGATCAGAGGGCACGACCTCGTTGATCATCACCGCCCTGACCGCAGAGGGGTCCAGCTCCACATCGTTTAAGAAAATCCCGTCGGTAATGCCGAGGGCCTTACCCAGTTCAGTCCTAATGTTCATCTATGGGAACCTTCTTGCCTGCCAATCGCCTCGCCGTCGCCGTCTGAAGCATATCCGTAGATTATAAGGTCGCGTGCCGACAAAAAGTAACCTTCCGTATTCAAAAAACGGTATGACTTCCATCAGCATCCGGAAGCCGGCCCTGCGAATGATTAAATACAAGGTTGACAAGTCAACCGCCCGTGAATGAAATCGTTGACGAGCACATCTCGCCAAGAGCAATGAAACAGTTCATGGACAAGAAGATGACAATTTACCTTGAACACCTGGACCTCCAGGGTTCGCAGGGACCTTATCTGATGGCGATCTCGCATAACCCGGGGGCGTCTATGAAGGACATAGCGGCATACATGATGGTCGACAAATCCATCACGACCCGCACGGTCAGGGCCCTTATCGAGATGGGGTTCGTGGCCAACTGCAGCGCCGATCCGAGGCGTTACAGCCTGTCCCTCACCGAAGAGGGGGAGTGTGCCGTAAAATTAATCAAAATAAAGCTCGGAGACATCTGGAAAGAGATCCTCTCCGACCTGACAGATGAGGAGCTGATGGTTTTCAGGTCCGTCTGTTCCAAGATAAACAGCAAATTGAACCAGGATTTCAGCGAGCCCAAGGGGGCTCGGAATTGATACTCAAATACGTAAGCAAAAAGGAATGGTCACTTGTCGCGGCCTGTTTCGTCCTGATATGCCTCCAGGTCTACCTGGAACTCGAGATCCCGGGCTACATGTCGCAGATCACCACGCTGCTGACGACCGGCGGTACCGTCGCGCAGGTGATGGACGAGGGCTGGCCGATGATCGCATGCGCGTTCGGCAGCCTGCTGGCGGCCGTCGTCGTGGGGGCGGTGGCCGCATACGTCGCCGCGTCCCTTTCCAAACGCATACGCAAGATGCAGTTCGACAACGTCGAGACCTTCTCCATGGAAGAGATCGGCAGATTCTCTCTGGCAAGCCTGATCACCCGTTCGACGAACGACATCACCCAGGTGCAGATGGCCTTCGCCATGGGGATGCAGATATTGATCAAGGCGCCGGTAATGGCGATCTGGGCGATCGTCAAGATATCCGACAAGGATATGAGCTGGACCATAGCCACCGCTGTGGCGGTAGCGGTAATGATGGTCACGATCGGCATCATCATGGTCCTCGTGGTCCCGCGCTTCAAGATGATCCAGAAACTCACGGACAACCTGAATCAGATCACCGGCGAGGGGTTGTCGGGGGTCAGGGTCGTCCGGGCATACAACGCCGAGGGCTACCAGGAGGAGAAGTTCGAGAAGGCCAACGAAGGCCTCACATCGACGAATCTTTTCGTGAACCGCTCCCTTGCGGTGCTGTTCCCCGTGATGACGGCCATAATGAGCCTGCTGTCTTTGTCCATATACATGATCGGGGCGATACTGATCTCCGCCGCCGCGGGCGTAGGTGAAAGGCTGACCCTGTTCTCTGATATGATCGTCTTTTCATCTTATGCGATGCAGGTGGTGATGGCCTTTATGATGATGGTCTTCATCTTCATGATACTCCCGCGTGCGACTGTGGCCGCCAGGCGTATCGAGGAGGTCATCAACACGGAACCCTCCATCACGGACGGCACGAAGACGTCCTCTCCCGAAGGGAGAGAGGGAGAGATCGAGTTCAGGAACGTCTCCTTCAAATATCCGGGCGCCGCCGAGAGCGTCCTCGAGGACATAAGTTTCAAGGTGAAGAAGGGAGAGACCATAGCTTTCATCGGTTCCACGGGAAGCGGAAAGAGCACGCTGATCAACCTGGTGATGCGCTTCTACGACGTCACGGGCGGGCAGGTGCTCGTCGACGGCGAGGACGTACGCGACTACAAGCTGAACGCGCTTCGGAGGAAGATCGGATACATCCCGCAGAAGGCAACGATCTTCTCCGGAACGGTGTACGGCAACGTCAACTACGGCGACACGTCGGAAGAACGCACTATAGAGGACGTCAAGAAGGCGGTAGGCATCGCACAGGGCACGGACTTCGTGGAAAAGATGGACGGCGGATACGAGGGCAGGATCGCCGAGGGCGGCACAAACCTCTCGGGGGGCCAGAAGCAGCGCCTGTCCATCGCACGTGCGATATGCAGGAAGCCCGAGTTCTACATTTTCGACGATTCGTTCTCCGCATTGGACTACAAGACCGACCGTTCCCTCCGAGATGCGCTCAAAAAGGAGACCGCAGGCGTGACAAGCCTGATCGTGGCGCAGAGGATAGGCACGATAATGGACGCCGATACGATAGTCGTCCTCGACGAAGGGCGCATAGCCGGAATAGGCGCTCATGACGACCTGCTCGAGAGCAGCGAGGTGTACCGCGAGATAGCATATTCCCAGCTCTCCGAAGAGGAGTTGGTAAGATGAGCGGGAGAAGAGGGCCGGCAGACCATCCCGGCATGACCGCAGAGAAGCCCAAGGCGTTCACGGAAGCATGGAAGAAGATATTCTCCTATATGGGGAAATACAGGATCGCGGTCTGGATCTCGATCGTTTTCGCGGTGGTCGGTACCGTGATGATACTCGTCGGTCCGAACAAACTGAGGGACCTGACGGACCTGATCGCCGGGGGCCTGGTCACCGGCAGCATAGACATGGGCGCCATATGGGAGATAGGCCTGTTCCTGATCGCGATATATGCGGCCAGCACGGTGCTGACGTTCGTCCAGAACTACATCCTTGCGACAGTTTCGCAGAAGATGGCCTCCAAGTTCCGTACGGACATCTCGAAAAAGATCAACCGTCTTCCTCTGAGGTATTTCGACACCTCCAGCAGCGGTGACGTCCTCAGCCGCGCCACGAACGACGTGGACACGCTGGGCCAGTCCATGAACCAGAGCATCGGCCTGCTGATCACCTCGGTGACCATGCTTCTCGGGTCTCTCGTCATGATGGTGTACACGAACTACATCATGGCCGCCGTGACCGTGCTCTCATGTGTCGCCGGCTTCGGGATGATGATACTGATCATGAGGTACTCTCAGAAGTATTTCGGCATCCAGCAGGAGAACCTCGGCAACATGAACGGGCACGTCGCGGAGATATATTCGGCGCATAACGTGGTCAAAGTGTACAACGGGCAGAAAGAGGCCTCTAAGAAGTTCGACTCCATAAACGAGGAGCTGGCCCGCAGCGCGTTCATGTCCCAGTTCCTGTCGGGCCTCATGATGCCCCTGATGAACTTCATAGGCAACTTCGGATACGTGACGGTGTGCGTCGTCGGTGCGGCGATGGTCATCAACGGGCAGATATCCATAGGCGTCATCGTCGCCTTCATGATCTACGTGCGTCTGTTCACCCAGCCCCTGGCCCAGATGGCCCAGGCCTTCACGGGGATGCAGTCCGTCGCGGCCGCGGGCGAACGGGTGTTCGAGTTCATCGAGGAAGAGGAGCTGTCCGAAGAGGTCGTCAGCCCGCGCAAGCTCGAGAAGGTCGAAGGCCACGTGGAATTCAGGAACGTGCACTTCAGCTACGTTCCCGGCAGGGAGGTCATCCACGGATTCTCGGCGGAAATAAAGCCCGGTCAGAAGATAGCCATCGTCGGGCCCACCGGTGCCGGTAAGACGACCATGGTCAATCTCCTGATGAGGTTTTACGATACCGATAGCGGAGACATCCTGATAGACGGCGTGTCGATCAAAGAAATGAGGCGCAGCGACGTCCACGACCTGTTCTGCATGGTCCTCCAAGACACATGGATTTTCGAGGGGACCGTGAAGGAGAACATCATCTATTGCAAGGAGGGAGTGACCGACGAGCAGGTCGTGGAAGCATGCAAGGCCGTGGGCATCCATCATTTCATAAAGACCCTGCCCAAGGGATACGATACCATGCTGGACAACACGACCTCCCTTTCCGTGGGACAGAGGCAGCAGATCACCATCGCCCGTGCGATAGTCGAGAACGCGCCCCTCCTGATATTGGACGAGGCGACGAGCTCGGTGGACACCAGGACCGAGAGGGCGATCCAGAACGCAATGGACCAGATGACCGTGGGGCGTACGTCCTTCGTCATCGCGCACCGCCTCTCCACCATCAAAAACTCCGACCTGATCCTTCTTATGAGGGGAGGTAACATAGTCGAGCAGGGGACCCACGACGAGCTTCTGGCCGCGGGAGCGTTCTACAGCGAGATGTACAACAGCCAGTTCGAGGACGGGGGAGAGGACTGAAACACCAATGACGGACGGCGGCGCAAAGTTCCGCCGTCCGGAACCTTCTTATCTCATACGCAACGGCCTTCTTCGCCTCACCGAAGACATCATATTCGGTTTCGCACGCCTCTGAAAGGCGGAGGAAGCCACCGATTGCGCCATAGTGGCGTAAAAAATTTGAGGCGGCGTACCGACGGACGGAGACCGTCCGGTCCCTGTTCGGACGCCGCTCGCTTTACCGTTTCGGCGGCGTCTCATTCGCCGCAATCGTCGTGGTGCATGTGCTCGTGGCACACCGAACCGGTGGACTTGAGGTCTCCCTTCAGATATCTCTCCGCCGCCGTCCTGGCGTCTCCCGCGGCGCCGATTATCACTTCGATCCCGTTTTTATTGAACAGGTCGACGGCGGCCGCGCCCATCCCTCCCGATATGATCACGTCCGCTCCGTTCTCTTTCAGGAACATCGGAAGGAAATTGGGACGGTGCCCCGGATTTTCTATCGCGCCCGCCGCAGTTATCTTGCCGTTCTCCGCGTCGAACGTCCTGAACGATCCGCAGTGTCCGAAATGTCCTGTCACATTCTCTCCGTCGCTTGCTACTACTATTCTCATTTTTTCTTCTCCTTTGTTTTTTCCATGTTGTCTATCTTCATATCTTTCGCTTTGAGGTCGTCATATCTCAAGAACGTCTCCCGTTTTCAGTGCGGATAAGCGGTCTCCCAGGACCTCTTTCATGTGCCCGTATGCCGTCTCGCCCGTGCAGTGGCCGGTGTAGAAATCGGCGCCGGTCTTCAGAAGGACCTCGGAAACGCTGCGCGCCTCCGATCCGGCGTCGGGACTGCAGGACCGTGTCTTGAGGTGGAAGCCTCCGATCACCGTGTCCGGATACCTGCCCATGATATCCCGTGCTTTCTCCACGATGTTTGCGATCCCGCGATGAGAACATCCGGAGATCAGGACGGTCTTGCCTTCCTCTTCCAGGAGCAGGCTCTGTTCGTGTGCGAAATCATCCGGGCGAAGGTCGTTTTCGATTTTCAAAAAAAGGTTGCCGTTGCCGCTCGGAACCGGACACGCGTTTCCCACATCGCAGAAAAGCACCGCTCCCTCGGAGATATTCGTCTCCCCGTCCGTTAGGACCACGCGCCCGTTGTGTTCGAGGCCCGGGTCGAGACCTATGTCCGCATAGCTTCCGTCGGACCTCAGGGAAAGATGGGTTTCGAACGCCCTTCTGTGAACGTATACCGGGGCGTGCCCGTTGGCCGCCAGGAAAGCGGCCATTCCGCCGCCGTGGTCGTAGTGGCCGTGCGATATTACGGCCGCATCGACTTCCCGGAGGTCTGCTCCCAGGATCTCCGCGTTGCGGACGAATCTGTCGCTCTGCCCCGTATCGAAAAGAAAGACCGTCTTCTTCATTTTTATGTAAAGGCTGAGCCCGTGCTCTCCCTCCGGCCCGCCCGGACCCGAAGTGTTCTCGACCAGAACAAAGACTTTCATACGCCCTCCCCCCCTTCCATCAGTTTCACGATCTTTCCGAATATGGTTCGTACGGCCTCTCCCGCAGGACATTCCACGTCCGCCAGGGTAAGCCCCCTGTTCACGGCATCCACTGCCTTGGGGTCATACGGTATTTCTCCCAGGTAGGGCACGCCTCTTCCGGAGCACAGCGACCTTATCCGTTCGGTCATGGCGGGATTCGTGTCGGACCTGTTGACGCATACGGCCGTCCGGGGGCCCAGACGGTCGGCGGTATCCAGCACCCTCTCCATGTCGCTGATGCCCGACAGGGAGGGCTCGGCCACGACCAGCACCGTATGTACGCCCGTGATCGAAGCGATAACGGGGCACCCTATCCCCGGTGACCCGTCTATAATGGCGAAAGGAGCATTTCCGGCGGCCTTTTTCATCTGTTTCTTGACCTCTGTGACCAGAAGCCCGGTCGTACCGTTGCCCATCCTCAGCCGTGCCGTCGAAAATATCCCCCTTTCCGTGTCCGAGTAGAGCATCAGGTCTCCGGCGACTGACGGGAGCATTTCGATGGCATCAGACGGGCACACCGCCTTGCAGAGCCCGCATCCCTCGCAGGCATAGGGGTTCACCTCTGCGCGATCGCCCATATCGATAGCTCCGAAACGGCACTTGTCGGAACATATGCCGCACATTGTGCAGAGGTCCTTGTCGATGCGGGCCTTGGGAAGACCGAAATAATCCTTCCTTTCCGCATCTTCGCCGTATCCGAGCACAAGGTGGAGGTTCGGCGCGTCCACGTCGCAGTCTGCGCATGCCGGCGCTTCGGACATGCGTATCATAGCACTTGCCACCGTCGTCTTTCCCGTACCGCCTTTGCCGCTCAGGATGAGAAGCTGTTTCATCGGGAGACCATCTCCGTCATCTTTTCATAAATCTCGCGGAACATCCGTTCGAATACGACATTCTCCCTCGAAGCGATCCCGGCCTCGGAACATATCCTGCCGAGCCCGATGTCGAAAGGAATCCTGCCCAGTATCGGCAGGCCGTTATCGAGACAGTATTCCTCAGACGGATCTCTTTCATTTTCGATGACCTTGTTGAGGACCACCCCGTACGGCCTACCGAATACACGGACGAGTTCGGATACCATTTCCAGGTTGTGGGCTCCGAATATCGTCGGCTCTGCTACCAAAACGCAGAAGTCGGCATCCTTTATGCATTCCATGACGGAACAGGAGCTCCCCGGCGGACAGTCGATGAATATATTTTCATCATAGGACAATGCCGTCATTTCCAGGAGCCTGCGAATCACGGGCAGTCCCGCCGCCTCGCCGACGTTCATGGTCCCCGTGTAAACGGAGACGTCTCCCGACCTCCCCGTCCTGACGACGCCCACCTCCCTCGGGTGTTCGGTTATGGCTTTCCGGGGGCATATCTCGGCGCATCCGCCACAAGAGTGGCACATGTCGTCGAACACAGTCAGGCGGTCGAGGGAGTATGCAAGTGCATGATATCTGCAGAATCGGACGCATGCCATGCATCCGTCGCATTCATTGCGATCGGCCCTTGGCACGAGTACCGATACCGTCTCCTCGGATGATTCATCAGGCTTGAAAAAAAGATGGCCATTGGGCTCCTCGACGTCGCAGTCGACATAAGTCGACGGTCCCGAGGCCGCCGCAAGGTTCACGGACAACATCGTCTTACCGGTGCCTCCCTTGCCGCTGAGCACCGCGACCTTCACTTCATACCGCCCCGTGATGGTGCCCCTCGTGGAAGTCTGTCAGCTCGGACAAACGGCCTTGGAGGTATGCTTCTATGCCGGACCCCGCATCTCCGGAAGGGGCTAGAAAAACCTTGATCCCCGCTTCCCTGAGCACTTCGTAAGCGCGGTCGCCGCATCTGAGGGTCAGAAGGACGTCCGCACCTGCATCGGTTATGGTCTGCGCAGCCCCGACGCCGGCCCCCGAGGGGCTGTCCGCAACGGGGTTCTCAAGATACGTCGCAACTCCCACCTCTGTATCGTAAAACAAATAATACGGTGCCCTTCCCAGGGATCCGCTGATCTCCGAAATTCCTGATGCTCCTTCGACCGGTACGATTATCTTCATTTTTTCGCCTCCTGTTCTTCTGATAATACTAACGTTACGCTCCTGCAGGCGTGTCTGCACGCCTTGCGCCTGCAGCAGCCCTCGTTGTGCTCGCATATGCGGTACTGTCCGCCCTCGATGATCAGAGGGGCCCCCTCAACAAGGGAGCAAGCCAACTTCCGCCGGGCCTTGCTGTAAATGTCCTGCACCGTTGTGCGTGAGACGCACATGCGCTCGGCGCATTCCTCCTGTGTCATCCCGACATGATCTATGAGACGGAAGGCCTCGTATTCCTCGACCGTCATCCTGATGGTCTCTGCGGTACACGGGACCCTGTCGAGCGGACCGTATTCCCTGCTTTCGGGAAGGCAGCATACGTTCCTCCATTTCTTCGGACGCGGCATTCGATATCACCATCTGCGGTACTGAACCACCGTCGTAGGGCCGCTTAACGCAAGATACGCGATAGTTTCTGACATATGTCAATAACCGACAATGTAATTTATATCTATCGGAAGGGCGGCAGGAGGGGCCCACATCCGCTTTAGAACAACGATCATAAAATTAAGTGTGCGTAAGACAAATAATTGAATAGTCTCACGAGGGTCTCCGATTGTGAACGAAGAGCTCTGGAACGAATGCGTAAGATTCCACGGACATGCATGTCCCGGATTGGCCATGGGATTCAGAGCGTCCGAGGTGGCCGCAGAGACGCTCGGGGTCCCGTTGGAAAAAGTCCGAGACGAAGAGATCGTATGTGTCGTCGAAAACGACGCGTGCGGCATAGATGCGGTGCAGGCGATCTATTCGTGCACCGCCGGGAAAGGGAACCTGCTGTTCAGAATAACCGGCAAGCAGGCCTATTCCTTTTTCGACAGGAGGTCGGGGAAGAAGGTCAGGGTACTGATCGACGGGGACTTCGGCGAAATGTGCAGGGAAGATTTAATGAACCACATCCTCACCGCGCCGGAAGAGGAGGTAGTGAAAGTGAAAACCCCGGTGTTCGACATCCCGGAGACGGCCAAGATATTCTACAGCGTGAGGTGCGAATCCTGCGGAGAGCTGGCCAGAGAGGACAAGGTCCGCTGGCAGGACGGGAAACAGGTATGTCTGGACTGCTTCAGAGACTACAGCAGGAATTATTTCTGAAAATTACAGGACGATTATGTGGGGGCGCCCGTAGTTGCGGTCGATGGCGACTTTTACCCCGAACGTCCTCATGATATTTTCGGCGGTCAGCACTTCTTCGGTATCGCCCGCGGCCGTAACGGCCCCCCCGTCCACTATGACCGCTTTGTCGCAATATTTCATGGCGGCGTCCATATCATGGAGTATCATGCATGCGCTGACGTTCTTGGTCCTCACCAGCCCGATGATGACATCCATGATCTCTCTCTGGAATTTGATGTCCAGGTTGCTGGTGGGCTCGTCCAGCAGCAGGATCCTCGCCTCCTGGGCCAGGGCCCTTGCGATGAGCACCCTCTGCATCTGGCCGCTGCTGAGCTGGCGGAACGGGACAGAGGCGAATCTTTTCATATCCACGTCCTCAAGGGCCTTCCACGTCAATTCCTGGTCGTTCTTATTGGACTGCCATGAAGAATAAGGCATCCTGCCCATCATGACGACCTCGAACACCGTCGGCGATGCAAGGTCGTCAAGAGATGCCTGCGGCACGTAGCCCATGATGCGTGCGACGTCGCGCACCTTCATCGAAAGGACATCCCGGGAATCTATGGTGACCTTGCCCTGGGAAGGTTCCAGTATCCTGTTGATGCATTTTATCAGCGTGGTCTTCCC
>Ga0265294_10002294_pt1 | contig 25224 bp, 19 predicted proteins | sample MunlanPumphouse3_FD_192504 | JGI IMG/M metagenome (GOLD analysis project Ga0265294, IMG submission 192504) | Groundwater microbial communities from a municipal landfill in Southern Ontario, Canada - Pumphouse #3 | ecosystem: Environmental > Aquatic > Deep subsurface > Groundwater | place... | reverse complement strand
GTCCCCGCCACCCCCGAGAGGTATGAAAACTTTAAAAAAGCCGTCGCCCTTGACCCTTTTGGGAGAGCCAAAGGAGTTCGGGAAGAGATTGCTTTCGCGCTGGAAAGGGAAGAATACGCCAAAACGCTTCAGGCGCTTCTCGCCTCAAAGCAACTCCCCCTTAAGGTCACCCACAACGACACAAAGCTCAACAACGTGCTGCTTGACGCGAAAACCCGCAAGGCGCTGTGCGTCATTGACCTTGACACCGTAATGCCGGGGCTTGCCGCCTATGACTTCGGCGACTCTATTCGCTTTGGCGCCGCCACCGCCAAAGAAGACGAGCCCGACCTCTCCAAGGTTGCTTTTAGTCTTGACCTTTACAAAAGTTATGCCCGCGGCTTTTTGTCCGCCGGCGGCGGCTCGCTCACAAAGCAAGAAAAAACCTCGCTCGCCACGGGTTCGGTGATAATGACCCTTGAGTGCGGAGTGAGGTTTTTAACCGATTATCTTGAGGGCGACAACTATTTCAGAACTTCCTACAAAGAACACAACCTTGTGAGGTGCCGCACCCAATTTAAACTTGTGGGCGATATGGAAAAAAGTTTTGATAAAATGGCGTCTTTTGTAGAGGGGGGCTAAACCCCGTCAATAGCTTTATCGCCGTCCCCAAGAATTGGGGGCGGCTGTTTTTTTATCAGCGCGCCAAGGTTTACCCCGCGGGGAAAATTCTTCGCGATAACCACAACCCCGTTTGCCGTTTCGGCGGGAGGCAAGTTTTCCACCGTATACCCGCCAAGCGTGTTTTCCCCAAACGGAACGCGGCAAACAGCCGCGGCAAAGCCGCTTAAAGACCGGTTTCTCTTGCGAAGGGCGGGGTTCCCCAATATTTGGTAAAGAATAACCGCCGAGTACTGCGTCAGCGACGACATTGTTTCGGGCTCGTAAGGAATAAAAAAGGCGTTGTAAGCCCCCGAATCAAGGTCGGGTTTAATCTTTTTAGCCTTTGACAGTTTTGCCGCGGTCAAAAGCGCGCTCCCCACGACATAACCCAAGCGGTAGAGCGCGGTGTCCGCGGAGCCCGGACAGGTTGGTTTTTCAAAAGGGAAGTCAAAGCTCGAGACCGCCCTCAAAAGATCGGAAAAAGCGTGAATATACCCCAAAATGTAGCCGGTCCTGCCGCTGTCGTCCATTTCAAGGCTTTCCCCCACTACTACCGGCGGGATAACAGCTTTGGGGAGGGCGGCAATGGACACCTCAGCCCCGTTTACAAACACCCTTATAACGCCGTCGGAGGTGACAACGCCGATCTTTCGCAGGTTAACGCCGTTTTGTGAAAGCTTTTTTGCTTTTTTGCTGTCCGACGGGAAAACAAAAAAGCTTTTTCCGGCAAGGCTTTCTATTTTTTCACTCTCGCCAAGCTTAAGGGCGATAGACTTACAGCTTTTCACCAGCGCGTAAAGCGAGGGGGAATAATACCCAAAGGCTTTTTTTGTGCTTTTAGAGGGAACAAACATATCCTCAAGCAGGAAAATTTCATCGGTGGGTCGGAAGTAAACAGACTTGCCCGAAAACATAAAGAACGGGTTAAAGCCGGCGGCGCAAAACGTCCCGTCAGACAGCGGGTTGTTTTCCATATAAGAAGAAAAAAACCCAAACGCCTCCGCGTCGTCGGTGGAAAAGCTTTTATACGTTTTCCCCCACTTGCCGATAGCCCCGTCCGGCAGGAAAAGCGAATACAGCTCTTCGTCTCCCTCTGTCGGCTGTCTGTTTAAAAGTTCCTCAAACACGGCTTTGTTCTTTTCGTCCATTTGTTTTCCTTTCATGCTTTTTCAAGCAAACCCAACGGTTTTACGCTAACGCGAATATATTTATTTAAGAATAAGCGTGGAATCGGTTTTGTCAAACCCGTCTGCGGTAAAACAGGCGTAGTCCCCCGCTTTTATCCCGGCGGCTCTGACTTTTGCCTCCATAAATCCGTCCGTGTGTCCAAAGACAAAGCCTCCGCGGTTTTTTTCGGCTAAGATTTCAACTTTCTTCCCAAAAAGCTTTGCGGCCGCCTTTTCTTTATTTAAGCTTGACAGTTCAAGCACCGCGCGATTTCGCCGCTTTTTAATTTCCGGCGTGACCTGCCCGGCAAAAGTCGCCGCGTCGGTATAAGGCCTTTTTGAAAAAGCAAACGCGTGGATATGGGTAAAGTTGTTTTTCTTGATAAATTCAAGGGTTTTTTGGTGGTCTTCGTCCGTTTCGCCCGGGAAGCCGGAAATAATATCCGCCGTCAGCGAAATATCGGGAATCTTCTCATAAAGCCTGTCTATCGCGGACTGAAGCTTTTCCGCCGAATACGGCCTGCGCATATTCTTCAGCACGTCCCCCGAGCCGGACTGAACCGAAAGGTGAAGGTGACGGCAAAACTTTTTTGATTCTCCGATACAGCTTATAAACTCATCGGTGAGGGCGTTTGGGTTAAGAGAGCCTATCCTTATCCTGCGTATCCCGTCAATGCCGTCAATTTTATTTATAAGGCGGCAAAGGTTAGCCGCGCCGTAGTCGGAAACCTCAATCCCCGTCAGAATAACCTCGCTCACGCCTTTTTCCGCCAGCCTTTTAATCTCGCCGAGAATATCCGGCTCACCCCGCGAAAACGACCTGCCGCGAAGCTTTGGTATTATACAGTAGGCGCAGTTGAAGTTACAGCCGTCCTGAATTTTTACATAAGCGCGGTAACGCTCGCCGCAGAGCGATTTTGTGTTCCCGATCGAAAGCTCCTCATAGCCGCTTTTTTCGGTATATCCGCCGCCGAACCCTTGAACTGCCCTTTCAAAAAGGGTATTTTTTTGACTGCTCCCCCCTAAAAAGCTGATATTTTCGGGGATGATATCCTTTCTCCTGCAAAGCTCGGCGTAACAGCCCGTGACGACAACGCTCCCCGCCGTCTTGGCGGCGCGGGCAATTATATTGCGGGTCTTGCGCTCGCTCTCTCCCGTCACCGCGCAGGAATTTATAACGGCAAAGTCGGTTTTTTGCCCGAAAGGCTTTTCGGCATAGCCGTTTTGCAAAAACTTTTCGCGAATTGCCTGTATTTCATATTGGTTGGCTCTGCAGCCAAGCGAGTAAAAAGATACGGTTTTTGTGGTTTTCATTGGTTTTATTGTTATACCCTTAGTTTGAGTTATTCTTTTCTTTTTCTTTTTGTTTTGTTTTTGCCTCAGCAAGAAGTTTTATATAGTCTTTTTCGTCTAAAAAGTTATTGATATAATCAATCAGCAGTTTTGCGCTTAGCCCCTCCGGGAGGGATAAAGAAAGACAAATCTCGTGTCGCAGATATGAGCTGTTTTCCCCGCCGGTGAGCATATCCTCATAAGCCCGCTGCCGCGTGAGGAACGGCGTCTTTTGCTCCTCACTTTCAAAGCGTTTTAAAATGTCATATAAAACTCTTGAATCAATGCTCTCCACTCCTAAAAGGCCGTCTTTGTTTGGGGTTGACTTCCGTTTGTCCTTGCCTTTTATAGCCGGGGTATAGGCGTTGATAAGCGTTATCCCGTCCTTGCCGCCGAGCAGGGTTTTTATCCGCCCCCTTAGGAAAACCCCCGCGCTGTCGCTGTCAGTCAGGATAATCAGCCCCCCGAGGGAGGCGAAAGCTTGTAGCTCTTGCCTTTTTTCCTCAGACTTTACCGCCGAAAATCCATCAAGGGTTATTATGGGGGAGGCGATCACCGAGGAAAGCTTGATTTTGTCGTATTTCCCCTCCACGACAACGGGGTATTTAAGGTTTAGCTTGTTTCGCATAAGAAAGTATCCTGTAAAGCATAAGCTCAAGCGCCATATATTCGTCGCCGTACCGCGTTTTAATGGTCATATCCGCTCTCCCGCATTCCTCAAGCGAGTTTTTAATAAAGTCCAAACTGACAACGCTCGCGTTTTGGTAAAGCCGCCTTGACTGGTAATCCCCAAGCCCAAGCTTTGACTTGATTGTTTTTACCACTCCGCCGCCCCCGCCGGAGTTATCTTCAATCAGCGCGGTTTTAAAAATTAAAAGGTCCACAAAATGGGAGGCAATCGTACCGAGAATAAGCTCCGGGCGCGTTTTGGCGGCTACAAGCCCGTCAAAAATTTTCTTCAGCTTTGCCCCGTCCCCCCCCGCGAGACAATTTACAAGGTCAAACAGCCTGAAAGTGGGGTTGGGCACGCAAACCTTATCAATGTCGTCCGCGGTGAGCGGCGTACCGCCGTAATAAGCGCAAAGCTTGTTTATTTCCGAAACAAGAGTATACATATCGCTCCCGCAATACTCCACAAGGTATTCCGGCAAAGCCTGCTCCGTCGGGACAGTTCGCGCGTCGAAATGCTTTTTAACCCAGCTTATAAGCCTCTGCCCCGTCTCCGGCGCGAAGTTTACAATAACTGCAGATTCATTTAAAAAATCAAAAAGCTCGTTTGACTTTTCCCCGTATTTTTCAAAGGGCGGCGGGGTTTCAATCTCCCCGGCGCGGTAGATAAACACAACCGCGGAATCTTTTGGCAGCTCACTCAGCGCCTTCGCGTAAGAAGCCGCCGAGCGCAAAGCGTTTGCCAGCGAAAACCCGGTAATTTCAATAAGCCTCACCCCGTCAGAAAAAGAAACGGTGCGCGACGCGTCGTAAATGGCGGCGGGGGAGACGTCCCCCTCAAACACAAAGCGGTTGTACTCAAGGCCGCCGCCGCAGAACAGACGGAGCTGTTTTAGGTAAAAGGTTTTGGTGTATTCCTCATCGCCGTAAAACACATAAACGCCCGATATATCTTTATTTTTTATTCGTTGTTGAAGCTCCGCGAGCCCTAATCGCTGTCCCGCCATATCCTCACCTCGCTTTTGGCGTTTGAAGGTATTTTAATGGTTATAATGTCGTAATAAGAGTATTCAAGAATGTTTTGAGGGGGAAAATCCTCCTCAAAACATATGTCTTCCGCGCAGATCAAAGTGGCGGCGCTAAGGTCAAAGTCCGTTTTACTCGGTGAAACCCCCGCCGGGATTATCGCCATATCGGCGGAAACGGCCGGAATATCCCCGTCCCCCGAAGCCAACAGCAGATATGTATTACCATAGCTGCTCACTTTAACCGTGCCGCTTTCCGGCTCTATAAAAACTACAGCGAACCCAACTTCAAGGGTAAGTTCGTCATAGGTTAAAACCTCACATCCGCAACCCGCGGCAACGCCCTTTATCTCTTCTAAAAGCTCCCTTTGCCACTCGTCAATAGGGTTTTTAAGGTAGAGTTTTTTTATGTCCATTCGCTTGATAACATTCTTTACCGTTTTAGGGTCAAGCCCATCGAAACTTTGGTATACAAGCGCCGAACAGCTTGTCTCGCCGCTTCTATATACGATTTTTTCAGCCTGCGCGCCGCAGCCGAAGTCTAAAAGCACACCCTCCCCTCCGGAAAAAACCGCCGCCGCGTAACCTTTTCGCGTCTGGGTATAAGAAATCACCGCTCCGCTGTTTTTGGCGTGGAAACCCGAAACCCCCATCGCGGCAAAGGAAATCGTCACCCCGCAGGCGGCGAGGATAAACAAAACCTTTTTTTGCCCTCTTTTTAGAAAAAGCGAAGCTGAAATAAACACAAGGCAAACAGCGGAAGCCGCTTTTATATAAGGCGAAAAAGCTGAAAAGGTTGAAAACGGCAGCCCCGCCACAGTGCCGCACAAAAGCCGGAAAAAAGCAATTCCGTATTTCAGCAAAAAAGCTATAGGGACAGCGAGCGGGGCGAAAATCACGGTCAGCAGAGCGAAAACAAATGAAAGCGTCAACAAAACGGTAAAACAGATTCCGACGGCGGCGTTAGTCAGTATCCCAAACACGGAAACCTCGTCAAACGCTAACGACGTTATCGGCAGGGTAAACAAAAACGCTCCCCCAAAATAAATAACGGGGAGGGCGACAGCCCACAAACGCCTTTTAAGAGAAGTCTTGGCGCTGTACCGCCCGGCGAAGTCCGAAACGGCAAGGATTCCGAGCGTCGCCAAAAACGAAAGCTGAAGAGAGAGCGAGGCTATGAGGAACGGGTTGAAAACAAGGAGTATAAACAGCGCCGCGAACAGGGAAGTCACCCCGTCGCTTTCCCGCTTTAAGGCCTGCCCGGCGAAAAAAATCACAAGCATTATCGCCGCCCTCACCGCGGAGGGTGAAAAGCCCGTCAGCGCGGCGTAGGCAAACGCGAAAAGCGATAATATAACCGAAAGCAAAACTCTTTTGCGGATAAACTGCCTCAGCGCGAAATAAACGGAAGACACAAGAATTGAGAGGTGAAGCCCCGAAACCGCGAGAATATGCGAAACCCCCGCCCTTGAGTAAACGATTCTGTCTTCCTCGTCAACCGCGCCGCCCTCGCCGAGCGTGACCGCTTTAAAGAAAGCGCCGCCGCTCTTCCCAAGCCGCGCTTCGGCGTTGGTTATGATTTTTTTCCGCAGCGAATAAAGTATATTGTCAGTACCGCCGATTTTGACGGCGTTTCCGTTTGTGTAAAAGTCAATTCCGTAGGCAAGAAGTTTCGGTTTGCCCGCGCTCGGGCGGAAAACCCCGCTTACCGTCACGAGATCCCCAATATCAAAAGGCGCTTCCCCCCGCTCCGGGTCGACATATACCTTTATTTTGGCGCCGCTCTTAATGTCATAATCGGAATAAAGCGACTTTACCACAACGCTCTCGCCCCAAGACCCCTCCGTTACCTCGCATACCTTTCCGGTGACGCTCCCGGTAAAAATGGAATTCTTTTTGAGGAAAAAAGAAGAATAAGCCGAAAAATATAGAAACGCGAAAACAGGGATAAGAGAAAACGCCAGAGCCGTCCTCATCGTAAGAATATTTTTAGCCGCTATAAACGAAAAAGCGGCGGCGGCGGCGCAAACGCAAAGCGGCAATACAATGCCGCCGTAAAAGACCAAAACCGCGATTTGCGCAGCGAACATAAAAACGCCTATCGCGAACAGACGGTTTCTAAGCACAAAATCATCCCTTCGCTTTGACAGTTTGTTTTGGCTTTGCCGCGTCAGGTAAGCCTGTCCATTAACCTTCTTCCGCCGATTATATGAAAATGCAGATGTTTGACCGACTGCCTGCCGTCCTCCCCCACGTTGGTGATAAGGCGGTAGCCGTTTGTAAGCCCCTGAGAAGACGCGATATGGGGAACCGCCTTTAAAAGGTTAAAGATATGGTCTTCGCGTATTCTTGTCCCGCCGTCGGCAATGGTTAAGTCGTCAATCGAGTCCATATGGACTTTCGGCACGACCAGTATGTGGACGGGAGCGACGGGGTTAATGTCTTTAAACGCAAAGACATACTCGTCCTCATACACTTTCTGCGAGGGTATCTCGCCCCTTATTATCGCGCAAAACAAACAGTCCATATTAATGCTTCCTTTCAGTTTTTATTGTCCGTATTTATTCGGACTTCAAGATCTGGCTTTCCAGCACATTCAGCGCCGAATCAAACGCCGGACGGGTGTTTTCCGGCTTTTTGCCGCCGGAAGTCGCCCTGTCGCGCCTGCCGCCGCCGCCGCCCCCCACTATCGGGGAAATCGCCGCGAGAATTTTACCCGCGTCGGCCTTTTTCGCCAGCGCCGTCTCCCCGCACCCCGCCGAGAAGGTGACGTTCCCGCCGGATATTGACGCGAACAGCGTCACGGCGTCGCCATGCTTGGCGAGGAATTCGTCAGCCGCCTCCCGCAGCGCCGTTACGGGTATATCTTTAAACTCAGCAGTTACAAGCTTTACCCCGGCCGTTTCCTTAGCGGCGAGGTAGACTTCCTCGGCTTTCGCGGCGACCGTCTCGCGGTGTATTTTATCAATGGATTTTTTAAGCGATTTTATTTCTTCGCCGAGGAGCGCGGCTTTTGCCGGCAGTTCGTTTATATTTTGGCACTTCAGCGCCTCCGCCGCGGAGCGAATAAGGCTTTCGTTTTCATAAATATGCTGTAGGCTGTTTAGCCCCGTTATCGCCTCTATCCTCCGGGTGCCGGCGGCGATAGACGACTCGGATATTATTTTAAAAAGCCCGACTTTCGCCGTGTTGTCAAGATGAGTTCCCCCGCAAAACTCGGTTGAAAAACTCCCCATGCTCACCACTCTGACGACCTCGCCGTATTTTTCGCCGAAAATGGCGGTAGCCCCCGTTTTGCGCGCCTCGTCAATCTTCATATGCCGGCATTTGATTTCGCTTCCCTTTAAAATCTCGCTGTTAACAAGGCGTTCGGTTTCTTTTATTTCGTCTTTTGTAAGGGAATTAAAATGAGTGAAGTCAAACCTCAAAACCTCCTCGCTCACAAATGAACCCGCCTGTTCTACATGGTTGCCGAGAACGGTTTTAAGCGCCGCTTGAAGAAGATGCGCGGACGAGTGGTTGCGCGTCACCGCGCCGCGGAAGCCGGGGTCAACGTCGGCGAAAACCTCGCCGAGCTTTAGTTTGCCTTCTTTAAGGCGGCCGTGGTGGAGGAAAACCCCGCCGCCGGTTTTTGTGGTGTCTGTCACCTCAAAAACCCCATCGTCCGAGGATATAGTCCCGTGGTCCCCGACTTGCCCGCCCGATTCGGCGTAAAAAGGGGTTTTGTCAAGCGCTAAAACCGCTTCCCCGCCGCTTAGCAGCGAAGTGTTTTCACCCTCTTTAATAATATAAAGGAGCTTCGCTTTACCGCTAAGCGTCTCATAACCGGTAAATTCCGTCTTTTGCTCGTCCCCGAAAATTAAGTTTTCGTCTGTCCAGCCCGCGCCGTTTGACTTTGCTCTCGCGTCCCGCGCCTTTTTGCGCTGGTTAGCCATAAGGCTTTGAAAACCGTCCTCGTCAACCTCAAGGCGCGCCTCTTTGGCAATCTCCCGCGTCAGGTCAATGGGGAACCCGAACGTGTCGTAGAGCTTGAACACATTTTCGCCGGGGAGGACTGTTTCGCCCCGCGCTTTTAACAAGGCGATTTCTTTTTCCAATAAGAGAAGTCCCGAACCGATGGTCTGCGCGAACTTTTCTTCCTCGGTAGAAATAACCTTTTCTATAAATTCTTCCCGAACCGCAAGCTCCGGGTAAGCGGTTTTGTTCTCGGCGATAACAATTTTCGCCAGCGGCGGCAGGAAAGTCCCGTCGATCCCTAAAAGCCTGCCGTGACGCGAGGCGCGCCTAAGCAGTCTGCGGAGCACATACCCGCGCCCCTCGTTGGAGGGTAGCACGCCGTCGCCTATTAAAAACGTCGCCGATCTTATATGGTCTGTTATCACCCGAAGTGAAATATCGTTTTCACCCTCGCCGCCGTTATATTTAACGCCCGCAGTCTCGCAAAGAGTTCCCATAATATTCTTTATGGTGTCGACCTCAAACAGACTTCCCACGCCCTGCATAATGCAGGCAAGCCTTTCAAGCCCCATTCCCGTGTCAATGTTGGGGCGCGAGAGGGGAGTGTAGTTCCCCTTGCCGTCCGAGTCAAACTGGGTAAACACAATGTTCCAGATCTCAATAAACCTGTCGCAGTCGCAGCCCGGGGAACAGCCGGGGTTTCCGCAGCCGTATTTTTCGCCGCGGTCAAAATGAATCTCGCTGTCGGGGCCGCAGGGGCCGGCGCCGATCTCCCAGAAATTGTCGTCCCTCCCCATTTTATATATTCGTTCTTCCGGCACGCCGGTTTTCTTCCAAACCTCAAGCGCATCGCCGTCTTCCTCAAAAATTGTTATATATAGTTTTTCGGCGGGGATTTTCAGGTTAACGGTAAGAAATTCCCACGCCCAGGGGATTGCTTTTTCTTTAAAATAATCGCCGAACGAAAAGTTCCCGAGCATTTCAAAAAAAGTGCCGTGCCGAGAGGTTCTCCCGGCGTTTTCAATGTCGGGAGTCCGAATACATTTCTGGCAGGTGGTCACCCGTTTTGACGGAGGGGTCTCCTCTCCGGTAAAATAACGCTTGAGCGGCGCCATTCCGGCGTTTATAAGGAGAAGCGAAGCGTCGTTTTCCGGGACAAGCGGGTAAGAAGTTAACCTTAAATGGCCTTTTGACTCAAAAAAATTCAGAAATTTTTCGCGCAAATCGTTAAGTGAGGTGTTTTCCATTGGTCGGCCTTTCGTTTTATCTTAATAATTGATTTTATTTGTGTTTTACGCCTTTTAATATCGCAACTTTCACATCATAAGGCTGAAAATTGCCGCCGTTGGGGTTGTTTTTGTCAAAAACAACAAGCAGTATAAATATTGTAGCATAAACCCCGCGTAAAATCAATAAAAATAAACTGAACCCCGCGGATATCCCGCTTTTCGCGAATTTTTAACCCGCCGTTTACCAAGGGAAATATTGACAAGTCATCTTCTATATGTTAATATGTTAAAAACAGAATATTTCAAAAAGGAAAACTTTAATTATGGCAAGTTTAACCTCTAAAAATAAGGAAGTTTTTGATTCCTACCGCGCTTTTTACAAAAGCAGGCTGTTTGACGACTGCGTTCCGTTTTGGCTTGGCTCTGACTTATTGGATAAAAAATACGGCGGCTACATGACAAGCGTGGACAGAGAGGGAAGAGCGTACAGCGAGGACAAATCGGTGTGGTTTCAGGGGAGATGCCTTTGGACCTTTTCCGCGCTGTGCAACAGATACGGCGGCAAGCGCGAATGGGAGGACGCCGCGCTTCTCGGGGTTAAGTTTATCAACGAAAAATGTATCGACACCGACGGCAGAATGTTTTTTTCGCTCACCCGCGACGGCAGACCGCTCAGAAAACGCCGCTATATGTTTTCGGAAAGCTTTTATGTCATTTCAATGGCGGAATACGCGCTTATGACAGGCGACGTTGCCGCGCTTCAAAAAGCAAGGGATACCTTTGACCTTATGCTTTGCATCTACCGCGACCCCGCCGCCGACCCCTTTAAGATAACTCCCAAGACGTATGCCTCGACCCGGTCAGAGCGCGCCAGCGCCGTGCCTATGGTGCTGGTCTCGTCCGCCCAGCTTCTCAGGAGATGCGACCCCGAAAGAGGCGACTACTACACCAAAATATCGCTTGAAATGGCAGATGACATAATTAAATACCACTATAAAGAAGACAAGCGCTGTGTGCTTGAGAGCGTCGGGTCAAACGGCGAATTTATCGACACCCCTCAGGGGCGGACAATAAACCCCGGCCACTCAATGGAAAACAGCTGGTTTTTAATGAGCGAGGCGATTTACTCAAACGACGGCGAACTTATGAAAAAAGCCCTGAATATTCTCGACTGGTCGATCGAATGGGGCTGGGACAAACAAAACGGCGGGTTTATTTATTTCACCGATTGCCACGGCCGCCCTTGCGAACAGCTTGAGCACGATATGAAGCTCTGGTGGGTGCATGACGAGGCGCTTATCGCGACCCTCCTCGCCTACGGAATTACCGGCGACGGAAAATACTTTGACCTGTTCAGGCGAACTCATGACTTCGCGTTCGGCCATTTTTCCGACGGAGACTTCGGCGAGTGGTACGGCTATCTCCACAAGGACAACACCGTGAGCCATACCCAGAAAGGGAGCATGTGGAAAGGCCCCTATCACTACCCACGCACCCTTATGATTTGCGAAAAAATTCTCTCTCTCCTTGCCGAGGGCAAGCCGATGGAGCCGCTACTCTGAGGTTTCGCGAACAAATCCGTGTTATTTTTTTAGAATATTTCACATGAGACAAAAAAAACAATATTTAACGGAGGGAAACGGTATGAACGCTAAAAAAATCATTACTTATTCGCTGTTCATTTTAGTCTTTGCGCTTTTGCTTCAGGTTTCGCTTTTCGCCTGCTCAAAAACCCCCGGCGACCAAACCGGCTCCAAGGACGGCGTGTCCGACACTTCGCCGCAAAGCGGAGACATAAGAGATGAAGAAAAGTTTATCCCCCATCTTGACCCCGCAAAGCTTAACCTCAAAGGCTTTGAACTGAAAATTCTCACCAGCGCTGACAACAGAACATACGCCGTCGAGCAGTTTGTGGGCTATATTGACGACGAGGACAAATCGGAACCCGTCTCCCTCGCCGTTTACGAGCGCAACGCGAGGCTTGAAAACGAGTACGGATTCACGATACAGTGCGAAGCGCTGGAAACGGGGTTCGCTAATTTTCTCGAAAGAGTCAGAAACGACGTCGGGGCCGATTTATGCGATTATCATGTAATCGCAAACGGCACGTCCGTCATAGCTCCCCTCACCGTCGAGGGCTATTGCTATGATTTTTACACACTTCAGGACTCATTCCTCGCGCTTGACGAGAGCTGGTGGGACCCCGTGACTCAGGCGGATATGTCTATCGGGAACCACCTCTATATGGTCACAGGCGACATTATGCTCCTTGACGACCAAATGACTTTCGGGATGTTCTTCAACAAGGACCTTATCACCGAATATCACCTTGACAGCCCGTTTGACCTTGTCTATGAAGACGACTGGACGCTTGACGAAATGTACTATATGATAAAAGAAGTGGCGCATTCCGGCGGCGGCGGGGTTATGAACGCCCTGAACGGCGAGGATACATGGGGAATGGTCGGCGTCGCGTTCCACACATATCAGTTAGTCATGGGCGGCGGCAAGGGGCAGGTGGTTAAGGACGCGGAAGACCTGCCGCGATTTGCCATGGGAGATGACGCTAATGTCAACACTTTTCTTAAAGTGTTTGATATAATAACCGACCGCGACAGAGTGGCTATCGTCGAGAACTATTGCCGCTATGACGCGCCCGAGGCGGAAATCATCACCGACGCTTTTTATGAGGGCAGAGCGCTGTTTTCCCCCGGCACCATTTCCGCCGTCACCTCCGATAAAATGCGGAACGCCGAGATTCGCTACGGAATCGTGCCGATGCCGAAGTATGACGCGACTCAGGACAACTACGCCTCGACAATCAACCCCTATCACTTTTTTGTGATGGCGATTCCTAACTCCAACGTTGAGGATATTGACAAAATCACGTTTTGTCTTGAGGCGATGGCGTACGCGGGGCGGCAAACGGTCACCCCCGTGTATTACGAACTCACCCTAAAGCTAAAGCGGTTCGCCGACGACGACGACTCGCCCGAAATGCTTGACATTATATTTAAAAACCGTCTTGTGGATATTTCCGTCATTTTCAACTGGGACGACTGTATTCAATATTACAACAATCTGTTCTTTGCGCGGAGCAGTAATATATCCGCTTATTGCGAATCCAAAATAAACAGCTTTAACGCCAAAATGCAGGAAACCATCGACGCCTACGCCCGGATAGCGGAACTGGAAGACTAAGGTTTGTTTCTTATGTGTTAAATCGCGCTTTGCTATATATATATTCCAAAAAAACCCGATATGCGGGTTTTTTTGGGGTGTAATAAACTTATCAAAAATCACCCCCCAAAGAGTAAAAAAACCCTTGCAATGCCAAATTACTTGTGATATAATCTCAAGGCACGGCAAAAGCGCCCTAAAAGGCGCACTACACACACCGCTTATGCCGCCCGGGGTATCCGAAAGGATTGGGCGGTAAATCCAAAAAGCGAGTGGCGGGAACAACCCGAACAAAAGGAGAAACCAAATGCCAGTTATCGCAATGAAACAGCTTCTTGAGGCAGGTGTCCACTTTGGGCACCAGACAAGAAGATGGAACCCCAAAATGGCCGAGTATATCTATACCGAACGGAACGGTATTTATATCATTGACCTTATTAAAACGGTTAAAAAGGTAGAAGAGGCCTATATGTTTGTCCGCGATATCGCCGCGGACGGCGGCTATATCCTCTTTGTGGGGACAAAAAAGCAAGCCCAAGAGGCAATCAAAGAAGAAGCCGAAAGGGCGGAAATGTACTATGTGAACATACGCTGGTTAGGCGGAATGCTCACAAATTTTAAGACGATTAAAAAATCAATCGCCAAACTCAACAACCTGCACAAAATGTCGACCGACGGCACTTTTGACCTTCTCCCCAAAAAAGAGGTGGCGGCGCTCCAGAAAGAAATGAACGACCTTGAAAGAAACCTCGGCGGCATTAAAGATATGAAAACCCTCCCCGCGGCAATGTTTGTTATCGACCCGAAGAAAGAGAAAAACGCGGTGGACGAGGCGAGAAAGCTCGGCATCCCCATCGTGGCGGTGGTTGACACCAACTGCGACCCGGACGAGATCGACTATGTTATCCCGGGCAACGACGACGCCATTCGGGCAATAAAGCTGTTGTCGTCCGTCATGGCGGACGCGGTGCTTGAGGGCAAGCAGGGCGAGCAGTTCACCGATTCGTCGGAAGAGGCCGGCGGCGGGGAAGAAGATGACCAATTTGGTGAGGAGGAATAAATAAATGGCGAATATCAGCGCGAAAGACGTAATGGCTCTAAGGCAGAAGACGGGCATCGGCATGATGGAATGCAAAAAAGCCCTGATTTCCGCCCAAGGCGATTTTGAAGAGGCTGTAAAAATACTCCGGGAAAAAGGGCTTGCCGTGGCGGCGAAGAAAGCGGGGAGAGTAGCGGCCGAGGGAATCGTCGGCGTATCGAAATGTGACGAGTGCGGGCTCACCGCGATGGTCGAGGTTAACTGCGAAACCGACTTTGTCGCGAAAAACGCCTCGTTTAACGAATTTGTTCAATCCGTTCTCGGCACTATCATAAAAACTAAACCTAAAAACCTAAACGCCCTTTTGGCGGAAAAACTCGACGGATCGGAACTGACGATCGAGGACGAGATAAAAGACAAAATCTTCACAATAGGCGAGAATATCTCGGTTAGAAGGTTCGCCCTTGTCGCGGGCGTCACCGGCTATTACGTCCATATGGGCGGCTCGGCGGGCGTTATAACCGCGTTTGAAACCACCAACGGCATTGAAACCACAGAAGCCTTCGCAGAATACGCGAAAAATATCTGTATGCAGATAGCCGCAATGAACCCGCTTTACGTCTGCAAGCACTGCGTCCCCGCGAACGTGATAGAGGGCGAAAAAGAAATCCTCCTCGCCCAAATCAAGGGCGACCCGAAAATGGCGAATCGCCCGGAGGCAATTATAGAAAAAATGGTATCGGGGCGAATCAACAAGTTTTACGAGACCAACTGCCTTAAGGAACAGCAGTATGTTAAGGACGAGGGCAAGACTGTTGACGAATACACAAAATCGGTTGCCCGCGAGCTGGGCGGCGATATTGTTATTGTCGACTTTATAAAATATGAGCGCGGCGAGGGCATTGAAAAGGCCGAAGAAGATTTCGCCGCCGAAATAGACAAGCTTATCCAAGGCTAAAGACAAAATATAAACCTTTAAACTCCAAAAACCTCCCGCAAGGGGGGTTTTAAACTGCCGTGAAAAAATTATAAAAAAAGTTAAAATATATCTTGACAATCAAATGACCATATGATATAATCAATAAATAGAAAGGAGGCGTAAATATGCACGCTTACTTTCCCGGCACCGCCATTGAGATTAGTCCGCGGCAGCGCGGCAGAACGGATTCGGCGGCGGAAATTATCGACAACATTTTTTCCGCGGGGGGGCTTGTGCTCTCGCAGGTTTCAAAGCTTACGGGGCTTGAGTATTATATCATACAAAATTGGGTCAAGAGGGGGTATATCCCCCCGCCCGTTAAAAAACGCTATCACAAAAATTTGTTTTGCCGAATTTTAATTATTAACATCCTCAGGGAAACGCTAAAGTTTGAGGAAATAACCGAACTCCTCTCAACTCTTTCCGTCCCGCTGGGGAGACGCGGCGAGGAAAAGCCGGAAATAGTCTTAGCAACCGAGTTTGACGTATATAATTATTATGTGAACCTCGTTTTGTCCGGCGAAGAAACCCCGAGCCGGTCGCTTGAAACGGCGCTTAAAGACTATAAAGAACCTTTCCCGGGCGCCAAAAAGACCCTTTCAAAGGTGCTCGGCGTTATGTATCACGCGGGGCTCGCCGCCGAAAACGCGAAAAAATCTATTGAACTTTTATACAGTTTAGGTTAATATATCAATACCCGATATATAAGCATATCAGCGTATAACAACAAAAGGAGGAACCCGTTATGACCGAATGGTGGAATTCGCTCCCCTTGCTTGGCCATTTGTTCGCTTATATCGCCATCCCTTCCACTCTTCTGATGTTTATCCAAATAATAATGATGCTCATAGGGCTCAGCCATTCGGACGGGTCTGATTTCGACGCCGATGTCGGAGACGGCGCCGGCGGAGGAGATTTTGTCGACCTTGACGGCGACGGGATTCCGGACAGTCTTCAGGACGGGCTTTTCGGCGACCACGCGCCCGACCCTCACGGGGAGTTTCATTCGGACACCCATACCGACAGCGGGTTTCGGCTTATTTCTTTCAGAAGCGTCGTGGCGGCGCTCGCCGTATTTGGCTGGACAGGGCTTGTGATGCTAAAGAGCGGCGTCGGCGCGACAGTCACGCTGGTCTCGTCGTTCGCCATAGGGGTTTTGGTCATGACGACAGTCGGTTTTATTTTTATGTGGCTGTTCCGCCTCCAGAGCGACGGGACAATAAATATAAAAAACGGACTGGGCGCGAGCGGCACGGTTTATCTTAAAATCCCCCCCAACAGACAAGGGCAGGGCAAGGTTAATATTGTTATTCAGGGCACCTACACGGAACTCACCGCCGTCACCGACGAGGAAGCCCCCATTAATTACGGTGAGGAAATTGTGGTCATAGGCCTTAGCGGAGAATCCACCCTTGTGGTAAAGCGCAAATAAAATTTAGCGAATCAAACAGATATTATAAGAGGAGAAAACAAATGGAAACATTGGGATTAGTCATTGTATGCGTGCTCTTTGTGTTTATGATAATGATGTTCGTGGTTTCGCGCTATAAAAAGTGCCCCTCGGACAAAATTATGGTCGTTTACGGCAAGGTCAAAAACAACAAGGACGGCACTCCGCGTTCGGCGCGCTGTATTCACGGCGGCGCGACTTTTATCATGCCCGTATTTCAGGGGTATTCGTTTTTGGACCTCACCCCCATTTCAATTCAGGTTGACCTGCGTTCGGCGCTCTCGCGTCAGAACATAAGAATCGACGTCCCCTCGACCTTTACGGTAGGGATATCGACCGAGCCCGGCGTTATGCAAAACGCCGCCGACAGCCTGCGCAGCCTGAAGATAGCTGAAATACAGGAGCTTTCCAAGGACATTATTTTCGGTCAGCTAAGGCTTATCATAGCCACCATGGATATTGAGGAAATCAACACCGACAGGGATAAATTTTTGGAGCAGGTCTCCAAAAACGTTGAGTCCGAGCTTAAAAAGATAGGTCTTCGCCTTATAAACGTCAACGTCACCGATATTTCCGACGAATCCGGCTACATAATCGCGCTGGGCAGGGAAGCCGCCGCCAAAGCCGTCAACGACGCCAAAAGGTCCGTCGCCGAAAAAGAAAGAGACGGCTCGATAGGCGAGGCTCAGGCGCACATGGATAAGCGCATAAAGGTTTCGGAGGCAAATTCTGTCGCCATAAAAGGCGAAAACGAAGCGCAAATGCAAATTGCCATGTCAAACGCCGCGCTCCGCGAAAAAGAGGCAGAGGCGATGCGGATAGCCACCGCCGCCGAAAAAGTCGCCGAGGCGAAAGCGCTTGAAGAAGCTTACTTCGCCGAAAAAGCCGCCGAGCAGTCGCGCTACGCCAAAGAACAGGCAAAGCTTGAGGCCGACGTCATAGTAAAAGCGGAAATAAGAAAGCGGGAAATAGAGCTCAATGCCGAGGCGGAAGCCGAACAGATCCGCCGCAGGGCAAAGGGCGAGGCCGACGCCATATTTATGAAAATGCAGGCTCAGGCTAACGGAATGCAGGAAATCCTCCTCAAACAGGCGGCGGGTTTCGCGAAAGTGGTCGAGGCCGCCGGCGACAGCGCCGAATCCGCCGTGAGGCTTATGGTCGCGGATAAGCTTGAAGACCTCATGAGGGTTCAGGTCGACGCGATAAAGAACATCAAAATCGACAAAGTCACCGTTTGGGACAGCGGCGATAAAGACGGCAAGACTCAAACCGCGTCATTTATTTCCGGGCTTTACAAATCGATCCCGCCGCTTGGCGAGGTGTTTGACATGGCGGGAATGAAGCTCCCCGATTATCTCGGAAAAGAAAAAGCCGAAACAGCCGGCGAACAGCATGGCGGGGAGACTTTATAGAGCAAAACCTGCGTAATTATAACGAATAAAGAGGGGTGAAAATGCAAAAAGAAAAACCCGGTCAGTATGAAGGCTTTATATTCAATTCCGTTATTTTTTTAGCGGCAATGTTCGTGGGTTCGCTTTTCCCCTTCGCGGCGCGCACTTTGGCTTCGTTTTTCCTAAAAACCCCAAGCGCCGTTGATCTTAAAGCGGACGGGAGTTATTTGTTTGACGTTATTTACCCCATTATGGGTCTGCTGACGCTCATGGCGTTTTTAGCCGGCGGTTTTTACTCGATGTATTACGCCATGGGGAAGATGTCATATAAAACAATGAAAACCCAAAGCGGCTTTAAAACAAAGTTTCAGCTTGCCGTCACGTCCGTGCTTATGTTTGGCTGGAACATATACAGCGGGTTCGCCGACGGCTTTTCCGGGGTCATGGGAATTCAGTTCTGGTATCCCGCCGCGGTAGTCTCCTCGCTGTTTGGAGCGGTTGACAAGAAAAACCTTTTAGGCTCGCTTTCAAACGCGGACATTCAAACAAACAACTTTATTATTAACGGCCTCGCGTATGAATTTATTCCCCTAACCATAACTGCCGCCGTCATTTATTCCGCCGCTTTTTACTTTGCCTGCTATTACGGCGGCAAAAAGGGAAGCGAAGCGGGAATCAAAAAAAAGCGGGATTATCTAAACACAATAAGAAACGCCTAAGACAAAATTATAATAAAATCGCGAAAACCCGCCTAAACCCGGCGGGTTTTTTCAGTTTCGTCATATTTAGCTAAGTTTGTATAAAATTAATTTTAAATGGGCGTAAACAGGTAAAATCCGCGTAAAAACTATTGCAAAACCATACTCGGGTGATATAATATTGTTATGAGCAATTAGAAACTTAAAAATCGCTTGTTTTTTAAATACAAAACTACGGCAAAACCCGCAAAAAAGGTTTCAAGCTTATAACTTTTATTTTAACGGAAAAACCATAACAGAGCGAAAAAACTTATCCGCGTTATATACATTTTAATAAAAGGACGGAAAAAATTTATGAAAAAGCAGCCCGCGTTTGAGGGTAACGGAAAAATGCTGAAAGGGGGGCTTCATTGCCACACCACCCTTTCCGACGGGCGCGGCACGCCCGAGGAAGTCACGCGTCTTCATGCCGGGATGGGTTATGATTTTCTTGCTCTCACCGATCACAGATTATATAACCGTACAAATTACGCTCCCGAAACCGGAATTTTAATAATTCCCGGCATGGAATTTGACGCGACCTTTGACAACGATATCGGCTTCCGCTGTTTTCATACCGTTTGTCTCGGCGAAAACGACGAAACCAACGGCTTTTCCGCGGGGGAGCGCTTTGAGTCGGGAAAAGTGAAAAATCAGTTTGACTTCCAAAAATATCTTGACTGGATTCACTCAAAAAATAACATAACTTTTTATTGTCACCCGGAATGGAGCTCCACCCAAACCCGGCATTTTGACAAGCTTGTCGGCTTGTTCGCCATCGAGATCTGGAACACGGGCTGCGCTTTGGGGCATGATATGGACTTTAACGCCCCCTGCTGGGACGAGATGCTTGGTTTGGGGCATAAAATCTTCGGGGTCGCCACCGACGACGGCCACGCGATGAGCAACCACTGCAAAGGCTGGGTTATGGTAAACGCCGAAAAAAACGACAAATCTATTTTATCCGCCCTGCGAGAGGGCAGGTTTTATTCGTCCTGCGGGCCGGTTATAAAAGATTTTTATGTAGACGGCACCACCGCGCACATTGAAACAGAACCCTGCAAAACCATTTTGTTCCACTCTGACAGACACCCAAACAAAAAAGTCACCGCCAAGCCCGGCGAGCTTTTGACGCGCGCCGAGATTGAGACTAAAAATAATTTTACCTATATAAGAGCTTCTATTATCGACGAGTCCGGCAACAGAGCATGGACAAATCCAATCTTCTTTTAAAACTTATAAATAACTCCGCCCCGAAAATGCAAGAACCCGCCAAAAAATCGGCGGGTTTTTACTAAAAAAGCCGTATTAAAACAAAATTTGTGCAAAATATACTTGAAAATGAATGTCATAAAGCAAAATTATGCAAGAAAGCCTATTGCAAAAACCGCCGTCGGTGATATAATACTATCGTTAGCTATTTTTATATTTATATGTTTGTACCGCGAAAGGAAATAAAATATGTCACTTAAAAAGGCGCTCACCAAGCTCAGTGATGTTTACCTCTCCCCAAAAGACTTTGCAGGCAAGACGATAACTGTCGGGGGCTGGGTAAAAAACAGCCGTTTTTCAAACGCGTTCGGCTTTATAGAGCTAAACGACGGCACTTATTTCAAGCCGCTGCAGGTTGTCGCGGAAGAGAGCGGGCTTGAAAACTTTAAAACCGTCTCAAAACAAAACATCGGCGCGTCGCTGCTTGTGACCGGAGTTCTCGAGCTGACCCCGGGAGCAAAACAGCCGTTTGAAATAAAAGCGTCTTCCATAACTGTCGCCGGGGTTTCTTCCCCCGACTACCCGCTCCAGCCCAAAAGGCACACGCCGGAATTTCTTCGCTCCGTGGCGCACCTGCGGCCGAGGAGCAACCTGTTCAACGCCGTGTTCAGAGTCCGCTCGGCGGCGGCGCAGGGAATACATGAATTTTTCGCCAAAAACGGCTTTGTCTATGTCCACACCCCAATTATAACCGCCAGCGACTGCGAGGGCGCGGGGGAAATGTTTAAGGTGACCACCCTTGATATTGATTCCCCGCCCAAAAAGGCCGACGGGAGGGTCGACTATTCAAAAGATTTTTTCGGCAAGCAGGCGTTCCTCACCGTTTCGGGTCAGCTTGAGGCCGAGACTTTCGCCATGGCTTTCGCCGATGTTTACACTTTCGGCCCCACTTTCAGGGCGGAAAACTCAAACACCCCGCGGCACGCCGCCGAGTTTTGGATGATAGAGCCGGAAATGGCGTTCGCCGACCTTGACGACTATATGGATTCCGCCGAGGCGATGACAAAATACGCCATAAACTATGTCATGGAAAAATGCCCGGAGGAAATGGAGTTTTTCAATAAATTTGTGGATAAAGGGCTTAAGGGCCGGCTTGAAAACGTTTTAAGCAATGATTTTGGGCGAATAAGCTATACGGACGCGATTTTTCTCCTTGAAAACGCGAAGACGACTTTTGAGTTTCCCGTAAGCTGGGGGGTTGATATCCAAACCGAGCATGAGAGATACCTCGCCGAAAAAATCTTTTGCAAACCCGTGTTCGTTACAAATTACCCAAAAGAAATCAAATCTTTTTACATGCGTGTGAACGACGACGGCAAGACCGTCGCCGCCGCGGATATGCTTGTGCCGGGAGTTGGCGAGCTGATAGGCGGCTCCCAAAGGGAAGAAAGGCTTGATGTCCTTGAAAAAAGGATAAAAGAATTAGGCCTTGACGCGGCAAACTATCAGTGGTACCTTGACCTCCGCCGCTACGGCGGGGTGAAGCACGCGGGATACGGGCTGGGGTTCGAGAGGTTCTTGATGTATATCACCGGGGTGACAAACATCCGCGACGTGTCGCCTTTCCCAAGAACAGTCGGAAATGTGGAATTTTAATATGCCGGAGATAATTTCCTTGAACAAACAACAACTTGAAAAAGAGTATGAAAACTATAAATTAAGCGGAAGAAAGCTTGACATGTCAAGGGGAAAACCCTCCGCCGCCCAGCTTGACAACCTCTCGGGTCTTCTCACGCAACTGACAAAAAATTCTGATTGTTTTGCCGAGGACGGCACCGACTGCAGAAATTACGGGTGTATCGACGGGATAACCGAGGCGAAAAGATTTTTCGCGAAAATACTTGACGTTGAAGAAGAAGACGTCGTGGTATGCGGCAACTCCAGCCTTAACGTGATGTTTGACGTTATCTCAAACGCTTTCGCGTTCGGCGTTCGGGGGTGTCTTCCGTGGTCAAAGCAGGGCGGCCTTAAATTTCTCTGCCCCTCGCCCGGCTATGACAGGCATTTTGCCATAACCGAACTTTTTGGTTTTAAAAACATCCCCGTGCCAATGAAATCCGACGGGCCGGATATGGACGTTGTGAGAAAATATATCGAAAACGACCCTGCCGTAAAGGGGATTTGGTGCGTGCCGAAGTATTCAAACCCCACCGGAATCACGTTTTCGGACAAAATAGTTAAGGAGTTCGCCGAACTGAAACCCGCGGCGCGCGATTTTATCGTCATGTGGGACAACGCCTACGCGGTGCATGATTTTTCACCGTCGTCGGGCACCCTCGCCTCCGCGCTAAAAGAGGCGAAAAAGCAAAACAGCGGGGATATGTTTTTTGTGTTTTCCTCAACCTCAAAAATCACTTGGCCGGGCGGGGGGATAAGCTGTGTAGCGGCATCCGCCGAGAACATAAAATGGTTTCTCAAAATTTTAAGCATAAGAACAATAGGCTATGATAAGCTCGCCATGCTAAGGCACGCCCGATTTTTAAATTCGCACTTAAATTCCGTTATGGAAGAGCACGCGAAAATTGTAAAAGAAAAGTTTTGCCTCTGCTATGAATATTTTGAAAAACTTAAAAGGGAAGTTGCCGGCTTTGAGTTTTCCCGTCCAAACGGAGGTTATTTTATTAGCGTCAACGTCCCGGCGGGGAGGGCGAAAAAAGTCGTAAACCTCGCTTCGGAAGCGGGGCTTAAACTGACGCCCGCCGGCGCCACTTTCCCCGGAGGGCAAGACCCGGAGGACAAAAACATACGAATCGCCCCTACCTACCCCACCCTCGCCGAGCTTGAGGACGCGCTGAAACTGTTTTCAATATGCGTCAAGTTGGCGTAAGAACCCCCTTTACATGGAAAAGTCCCCTCTCCCGCCCAAGGGAAAGAGGAAGAACCGCCCGTTTTAAGAAAAAAAATAAAACGTTGTATGTTTTATACAACTAAATTGTCCCTTATATTAATAAAATTTGTTTAATTAGTGTTAAAACTAACTCTAACGTATTGAAATCCGCTTTTGATTATGCTATACTTTAGTCGCGAATCAAGGCGGATATTTTTTGCGCCGTCTTGATAATAACACATTGTTTTTGAAGATGCCGCCGCCTTAGGCATAAGTCAGACAGGGCAATAAAAACAATAAGGCAATTATATTTATTAAGGAGTAGTTTAGCATGAAAAAAGTTTTAGCCATTGTGCTGGCGCTTATGTTCGCGTTTGTTTTTGCCGCCTGCGGCGGGGACACCGGAACAAAATCGCAGCCTCCTTCTTCATCTTCGCCGACCGGCGATTCGACGGAACCCCCGGCGTCGGCAACCGAATCCCAAACCCCCGTTTCCTCCGAGGAACCCGCCTCCCAGCCGGAAGAGAGCTCCGAGCCGGAAAGGGAATACTTTGACTTTACTCTCGCCGCCAAATCGATTAAAGTCAACGGTACTATAGGCGGCGAGGACATCGTGATTATCACCGACAACGACCACGTTGCCGCCTCCAACTGCAAGTGGACAATTAACGTGATACTTCAAGAAACCGACACGGCAAATCTTTACGAGGTGGTCAGCGTTACCACCGGTTCGGGAACCGTGCCGGATATTACCCTTGAAGAAGGTCAAATCCTGTTGGGCGTCCATTCGTCTTCAAGCCTTATGGATAAAATCGACGAATACCAAAACGTGCCCGGCAAGCTTGCCGCTATGGCGCTTGCCGCCGGCGACCTTATCGCCGTTGTGGGTATTGAGGAGAACGATATCCAAACGCTCAAGGAATACAAAGAGGGCGACAATCTCGAATACCTGAGAGAGCTCCCCTCGAACCTTTCAAACTTTGTGTCTTTCGGCGCCGGGGTTACAACCGCGGTAGGGCCAAATGACAACACCTCGATTTTACTTACAAAAATCGACAAAGCCCCCTCTTACGGCGACTCCGCCCTTTATACATATGAATGGGGAACAACGCTGGGCGATTACGACTGGGCAGACTTCGCCATTCTTGTGGTGAAATACGACCACACCGTGTTCGGCTATGTTGAGGACGCAATTTACGGCGTCGATTCCGCCGCCGCCAAAAAAGATATCGCCATGCCTCTCGACGGCTTTATCTTAGCCGTATCAAAAGACAACGCCCCGCTCTTTAAAAAGCTTGACAACATAAAGAGCGGAAACAAATTTTTTGTCCACGGCGTTCAGGTAACTCCCGTGAACTACTCTATCTCGGAAGCGACGACAGCCCCTGTTATCGACGGGCAAATCGGGCTAACCGAATGGAGCGGCTTTTTAATCGACTCCGTTGACGAGACCAACGAGCTTTGGGATTACTCCCAGTTTGAAAAGAACAACTACGGCATCACGGCGGAAATCTACGCGGCATACGACCAAGACAACTTTTATTTCGCCGTCGTCGTGGATACCCCCGACCACTACAACTCCGTGACTTCATCCAATCCGGGTGAAATGTATAAATACTGCTGCATTCAGGTTGATATCATCGACCAGTCCCCGCTTTCCGAATATATGCTTGCGAACTATGACCACATTGTAAACGACAAAGCGGTTGGTGAAGGGCATGTAAGGCAGTATGGCTTTTGCGTTAACGGAGACAGCGAGACAATAAGCCATGTCTGGATGGGAACAGGCGGCTTTACCGGCACCGCCAAAGTGCTGCGTGACGCCGAGAGCGAAAAGACTATCTATGAAATTTCCGTCCCTTGGAGCGAAATCGGGATAGAAGTCGTTGAGGCGGGCGCCGAGATCGGCCTTTCCGTTTCCATTAACTCAACGAATAAAACCGAAGCCGACGCCGGCGCGTGGAAGAACATCAAACTTCGCGACGGCGGCGGAATAATCCTCAGGAACGACTGGGCGAAAACCCCGGTAGCCACCCTTAATTAAATTCTTCATCCTTGTACATTTAAAACATAAAATCTTTTGCGGTTAACGCCATGGCATAGACTCGAAAAAGCGGGCTTATGTCATGGCTTTAACCCAAGCAGAAAGGTAATGTCATTACAATGAAACTTAAATTAGGGATCAGCTTGTATAGTTTTCACGGCTATTCCGCCGAAACAAAGCTTGGCGTAAAGGGCTGTATAGATAAAGTCAAGGAGTTCGGCGGAGAGGGAATTGACATTGTCGAAGGCCCCCGTTTTGACACTCAGGAGGAATACATAAACTACG
>Ga0265294_10002293_pt1 | contig 25230 bp, 22 predicted proteins | sample MunlanPumphouse3_FD_192504 | JGI IMG/M metagenome (GOLD analysis project Ga0265294, IMG submission 192504) | Groundwater microbial communities from a municipal landfill in Southern Ontario, Canada - Pumphouse #3 | ecosystem: Environmental > Aquatic > Deep subsurface > Groundwater | place... | reverse complement strand
TTATACGAAGAGCTTTATGTGCATCCCGACAAGGAGATTCAAAATTTCCTTACTGAAGCTACTACGAATACCATGCAGATTGTGCTAAAAGACATGCAGGAATCACAAAAGAAAGGAGAGATAAGAGATGATTTACGACCTCATTTTATTCTTTGGTACTTAAATAAACTGACGGAAATGATAAAAGAAGAGAATCTCCCTGAACACTTCGGTGACCCAAAGGAGATCATCCGCGAAACGCTAACGATGTTTTATTATGGTGTATTAGCAAGATAAAAAAGATGAAAAGAGTCATTGTCATATTACTAATTGTGTTCACCTGGTCCGGGGCTATGTCACAGGAGTTCAGCTTCGACGGCCAGGCCAGCGGATGGGGAGCAGTGCAGCCCTTTAACACACTGCAATATCAGGTTGGAGCACGCTATCTTCCGGAGCTAAACCTCTCGGATACCATCTTTAAAGATCATCAGCTTACGGCACGCGTCTCTGCCAACGGCTCTATCACACATACCTACCTCAACCCCGATTACGATACAAAATACTCGCTAAAGCCTTACCGTGGCTGGATTCGTTACAGCACACCACAATTAGAAGTACGCGCCGGATTGCAAAAAATCGCCTTTGGTCCCGCCACCATGCTGCGTCCTTTGATGTGGTTCGACAGGCTGGATCCACGTGACCCGTTGCAAATCACCGATGGGGTTTACGGTGTTCTGGGTCGCTACTACTTTCTCAACAACGCCAATATCTGGCTTTGGGGACTGTATGGTAACGAAAGCACCAAAGGGTGGGAATACATTGCATCGAAGAAGCAGCGGCCAGAATTTGGTGGTCGGGTTCAGCTTCCTGTTCCCGCCGGAGAGGTAGCCTTATCATACCACAACCGAGTTATGGATTACGCAACAGATACAACGGGCTTTTTCCCGGGGCTTGGCGAGGTTAATGAACAGAAGTTCGCATTGGACGGACGATGGGACACTTTTGTTGGCTTATGGTTTGAAGCGGTTACCGCACATCAACAACAGGATATTCTTCCATCCTGGACTTCACAATTAAACATAGGTGTGGATTACACCTTTGGATTGGGAAACGGATTGCACGTAACACACGAAGCACTTTTCGCAGGCGCATCTGAAAAGTTTGCAGGTGAAGGTACTTATACAGCTTTCTCAGCGATGTCAGCAGCTTATCCCATTTCACTTTCTGACAATGCAACCATAATGGTTTATTACGATTACAAAAATAACGACTGGTACCGGTTTCTGAACCTTCAGCACTCCTGGACGAATCTTTCAGCAATGCTGATGCTCTACTGGAACCCGGACAATTTCAACCTCTACGGCAATATGCCCGAGGCTGCAATTTATACAGGTACAGGATTTCAAATAATGCTCATATACAATCACTAGAACTTATTAGTCATGAAAAACACATTAACAGTACAGATCGAGGGGCTGAAGAAGCACTTTCCCACCGGAAAGGGACATTTCACAGCACTCAATGGTATCAACCTGGAGATCGGAACGGGGGAGTTCGCAGGTCTTGTTGGTCCCAGTGGCTCCGGTAAAACTACGCTGCTTAACATCATTGGCTCTCTTGACAATCCATCTGAGGGAACTGCCAAAGTGTTGGGTCATAACATTGGTGAGCTTTCCGTTACTGAGGCTGCACTCCTGAGAAGAAAAGAGATGGGATTTATCTTCCAGACCTACAATTTGCTGCCTGTGTATAATGTGTTCGAGAATGTGGAGTTCCCGCTTTTACTTCTCAACATGACAGCAGCAGAGCGCAAAAAGGCAGTGCATGATGCAGTGGAATGGGTTGGACTCACAGATAAACTAAAGTCGCGTCCAAACCAACTCTCCGGTGGCGAATGTCAGCGTGTAGCTATTGCCAGAGCCATGGTTAAAAAGCCTTCACTGGTGCTTGCCGATGAGCCTACCGCCAACCTTGATGCGGAGAACTCACATCACATCCTAAAAACTATGCTCAAACTTAATGAAGAGCTGAACACCACCTTCCTTTTTGCCACGCACGACGAAAAGGTGATCCAATATCTAAAAAGAAAAATCATTCTGAAGGACGGAATGATTGAACAGGACCTTAAAAACCTTTAGCCATGAGAACGATAAAATTAGCACTTAGAAACCTGTTCGGTGCCGGTTTGCGGACCTGGCTGAATGTGTTTGTGCTGTCGATGGCCTTTGTAATGATTATCTTTTTCCGCGGATTTCTCAGCGGATGGGATCATCAGGCCAAGCACGACATGATCGAATGGGAGATTGGAGAGAGCCAGTTCTGGCAGGAAACCTACGATCCTTTTGATCCGTTTACACTCAACGAAAGCCATGCTGTAATCCCTAAACAGTACAATCAGCTAATCGAAGATGGGAAAATGACTCCTGTACTTATTACGCAGGGAACCATCTATCCTGATGGCAGAATGCAGTCGGTACTATTAAAAGGCATTTCAACCAGAAACAATGTCATCGCACTTCCAACGGATATGCTGGATACTGAGGGAGAAGAAATTAATGCAATCATTGGAACAGTGATGGCAAAAAACAGCAAACTTAAGGAAGGTGATTATGTGGTATTACGCTGGCGTGATGTCCATGGAACATTTGATGCGGTGGAAATTAAAATCGCAGCAATTTTTGATTGTGACGTTCCCTCTGTGGATGCAGGACAGATATGGATTCCACTACAGAGTCTGCAGCAGATGATGGGAACACCCAATGAAGCCACTATTTTGATCTCCGGTGTTGATCATGCAGAGGAAGCTTATCCTGCGGGTTGGATCTTCAAATCACAGCACGATTTGTTAAGTGATATCGAAGAGCTTATCAAAACAAAATCCATCGGTGGGTCGATTATGTATGTAATACTTATGCTGCTGGCAATGCTGGCCATCTTCGACACGCAGGTACTCTCCATCTTCCGCCGTCAGCGCGAGATAGGCACTTTTGTAGCTTTGGGAATGACACGCGGAGAAGTAGTGCGCATGTTTACTGTTGAAGGTGCGATGCATGCAGTGCTGGCAATGATTGTCGGAGCGATCTATGGCATTCCGCTCTTCTGGTTTATGGCAACCAAAGGAATTGCATTTCCGGTTGAAGCAACGCAGGACTTTGGTGTTGCCCTTGCCGATGTAATCTATCCTGTTTTCAGTATGATGCTGATTTTCGGAACTTCTCTACTAGTGCTGATTACCACAGCAATCGTCTCGTGGATTCCGGCACGTAAGATATCACGTATGAAACCAACAGATGCAATAAGGGGGAAACTACAATGATAAAATTTCTTTTTAAAGGATTGATGCGCGATCGTCACCGCAGCTTCCTGCCGGCAATAGTTACGGCGTTAGGAGTATTCCTGACTGTAGTATTTTACTGTTACATCACGGGGATAATGGGCGATACCATTGAGATGAGTGCTCGTTTTGAAAGCGGTCATGTAAAAGTGATGTCAAGAGCCTATTTGGAGAACAAAAACCAGAACCCCATCGATTTGGCTTTATTAGGTGCCGAAGATATCATCACAGAATTGGAAGAGATGAACCCGGATATGGCGTGGGCAGAAAGAATCCGTTTTGGCGGGTTGCTGGATATCCCTGATGAGAATGGGGATACCAAAAGCCAGGGTACGGCCATGGGTATGGGTGTGGACCTGCTCTCCGAAAACACGATGGAAGTAGAGAGACTCAACATTCTTCAGGCCATAAAAACAGGCACTATGCCTTCCAAACCCGGAGAGATTCTCATCAGCAATCAGTTTGCCGAAAAACTGGAAGTTAACATTGGTGATGATGCCACACTCATAAGCTCTAACATGGACGGAGGAATGGCATTTTACAACTTCACCATTGTTGGCACCTTTGCCTTTGGTACCAATGCACTGGACAAAGGGATGATCATCGCAGACATTGAAGACGTACGAATGGCACTTGGCATGTACGATGCTACCGCCGAAATTCTGGGATTCTTCCCGTCAGGCTACTATGAATCCGAACTCGCAGAAGAGATAACCAATACATATAACCTCAGCAAAGAGATTGATCCGGACAGATTTGCGCCGGTAATGGTAACCCTGAAAGAGGAGAATAGCATGGGACAAATACTCGACCTTGCTGACGCCATGGGTTTCTTTATGGTGTTCCTCTTTATCGTAGCCATGTCTATTGTATTGTGGAATGCAGGGCTCATTGGCGGTCTTCGCCGATATGGTGAGTTTGGATTAAGGCTGGCCATTGGAGAAGCAAAGGGTCATGTTTATAAAACGCAGATTATGGAATCGGTACTTGTGGGACTTATTGGATCCGTAGTTGGTACAATCTTCGGACTTCTTCTCTCCTACTGGATGCAGGAGCATGGCATCAATGTGGAGAGTTTTATGAAGACCTCTTCGATGATGATGCCCAATGTATTCAAGTCACGGATTACACCCACCGCATTCTGGATTGGGTTTATCCCTGGTCTTTTCTCCTCGGTATTGGGGACTATGCTATCCGGTATTGGAATATACAAACGCAGTACTGCTAAATTATTCAAAGAGTTAGAACATTAGAAAACAGCATATCATGAAAAAGATAACATTAATCATACTTGCCATACTGCCTCTCATCACCTTGGGGCAGTATCCCGACGGCAAAGAGGTGCTGGATCGTATTGATAAGAATATGACCGCCGACAGAACTGTTACAAAAGCCTCCATGGTAGTCCATGGCAGACGTTCTGACCGTACCATGGAGATGATCACCTATACAGAGGGCGAACGTTCCTACTCAGAGTATCTCGCTCCTGCACGGGAAAAAGGAACCAAAATGCTTAAGTTGGAAGACAAGCTTTACATCTACAGCCCTTCCACCGACCGCACCATCCAGATCTCCGGCCATATGCTCCGCCAGTCAATGATGGGCTCCGACCTCAGCTACGAAGATATGATGGAAGAGAACAAACTGGAGGATGCATACGATGCTGTAGTAACCGGCGAGGAGAAGATTGAGCAGAAACGGTGCTACATACTGGAACTTATCGCAAACAAGAAAGACGTAAACTATTACATGCGTAAAGTATGGGTTGACACAGAGCGCTACATTCCTATGAAAGAGGAGCTATATGCCAAAAGTGGCAAGATGCTGAAGACCACCATCCTCTCGGATATCCGTCAGGTTGATGGTCGTTGGTATCCCTACAAAATAGCTTTTAAGGATATGCTTAAGAGTGGTGAAGGGACAGAGTTTATTGTTGAGGAGATCAGCTTCAACAAAGAGATTCCGGAGCATCTGTTTACTAAGGGGGCGTTGCGGAAATAAGGGACAGTAGCACGGCAGTGATACGCACGGCAGTGATACGCACGGCAGTGATACGCACGGCAATGATACGCACGGCAGTGCGTATTTACATACTTTTTGAGATGCTACCAGATGCTACCATTTTATAGGATTATCTTTAATATACTTCCGTATCCTGACCAGATCATCCTCAGCCTTAATAACCGTGTCATAGTAACTATGGTGCCATAATTTGTTATTGCGATTGAATTTCGGCACTTGCAGCCCTTGCTGATCAATATAATCATCAATACGTGCCATTGATGCAGACTTGAAACCGGCCATAAATGATGATATAGAATTTTTTGGGCGCTGAAGAACCGGATTCTTCTCTTCATTATTAAGAATAAACCCACCCATACAATTCCCTCTCTCTATAGCAGAATTGATAAAAATTATAGCATGCAGATGATTGGGCATTAACACCCAGGTATCTAGATATAGATCAGGTCTCATGGAAAAAGATTGAAGCCATTGCTCCTCCACAATCTGAGCAAATGCATTATTTATCATTACACCATTTTTTATTTCACCAAACCAACACCGGGAATATTTTGCATTGATCGTAATAAAATAATTCCCATTTCTGGAATAATTCCATCCCCGAAGCCGATGTGATTCAGACCAATATTTCCCTGCAAATTTTCCCATCGGATAAATCTTTTATCTATTAATGCAAAAATTCCTAAAACATAACCCATCGCCCCGATTACATTTAAAATCATACGCTCCGGGTACAGCCGCACTACCGTGCGGCTCAATCCACCAAAAAATCAAAATCCTTGTAACTCTCGTGTGGCTCAAAAAATCTATCCCATCAAAATCCATAAAAGCCGTATTAATAAAAAGAATAGTATAAAGGACAACAAATCTCACCCGGCGCATGGATCAGAAACGACCCGCTATACATTCAATAAACGATGAAGAGTGGAGAATACTGGTGTATGATGAACAAACGCTTTTTAATTCCGGATTTCGGAAACATTGCAGGCAGGGCTGAGTTGGATTTCTATCCTATGAAAAAGAAAAAACTGACTAGAACGGCAACCGTCTCACCCCCTTTTACGTATATCATATTAAACCCGACAACGATTAATGCAAATCATTTACTTGATTTACAATACAGAACTTGACAATTAATTTTCAATAGTGTATTTTTGTGAAATCCTACAATCAAATAACGAAACAGAACGTCATGAGAAAGATGAGATATATCTCCATTTTATTCCTAATACTTTTAGCGGGTCAGCATAGTCAAGGACAAACCACAGAAAACCCAAAGGAAAACCCACAACAAGAATCAATTGATACTTTTCAGGATAAGCTGAATTATCAATACATGAACATGCCTTTGGAAAAAAAACGATTTCTTATTCAATATCAAACTGATACATTTAGAATTGAGTCGACATACCTCAGAAACAGCGAAAACTGTATCAATGAAACAGGAACAACAAAATGTCTGGAAGAAAAAGCCGAAGCGTATAATAAACTAGTAACAAAGTATTATATGATGTTAAACCAATTACTGAACGAGGATGAACGTAGGGCCTTAAAACAGTCGCAAAGAACATGGCTGAGTTATAAAATGGGAGAAAGAGATTTACTGATTTCCATAGATGGAACAAATATAGCATCGGATGATGAAAATTTACAGAGAGAAGCACTGATATATCTAAATATTACGCAATCGAGGCTCTCCTTACTGAAGGAATATATCCTTTTGAAGTTTTAGTTCTTCAACTGCTTTCCAAAAATGGGAAATCAGAATCGATTCCAGACTGATTTAGACAGGGAAAACAGTACATCTAAAAATTTAATGATCAAGCCATTAAATCGTACACAGAGCTATCTGTTGCTAGCGGACTGGATTTTAGCAAACCGATAAAAAAATGATTAAAAAAATCATTATTGTCCGGTATAAATGAATTTTATCCAGACTCTTGATCTGAGATTCCTCACTCTATTCGAGATGTCAGCTAATTCGTTTGTAATGGATGGGGTTTGTTGCGGTAAAGCCGCAACAAACCCCATCCAAAGATTAAAATCACGAAAGCCCTTTCATTATGACCAGAGGGAGAAATCCCGAAAGTTTTACCAAATAACAGTGAAAAAAAAATATAAAACAACACTTCAGATCCCTCGGAAATTTCGGCAGGGCACTCGGTGAACTATCTTCAAAAACCAGAATCACCTGAATGGTTTTCTTTCAGCAGATATCGATAATTAGCAGGGCGAAGGTGCCTCATTACTAAATAACATTAAGTATAGAGGAATCGTTTTATCTTTTGGGTAGCCGTCTTCTCAAAAGGATTTTCCTGATAGATCACAAGGTTGAGTTTAGAAAATTTGCTAACTCTTTGATTAACAAACACATGCACCTCTTTAAGCAATTCTTCAACTTTTTCATTGAGGGCTTCCTGCGATTTTTCAATCATCTCCTGGTACTGCTGCTTAATTTTATCAATATTTAGATGCACCATTGCAACGAGTTTTCCGTTCTGTTCCAGCACCAGTGATTCTGTAACAAAGGCATTACTATTGATCACAGATTCAATTTCTTCGGGATAGATATTTTCACCGGTGGAGCCAATAATCACGTTTTTGATACGGCCTTTAATGAAGAGTACACCATGTTTATCGAACAGGCCAATATCTCCGGTATGAAACCAACCATCAGCATCAATTACCGTGCGGGTCAATTCAGGTTCTTTATAATACCCTTTCATAACATTCGGGCCCCGGGCGATTATTTCTCCTTCTCCGGTTACCGGATTCACATCATAGAGTTTCACCTCAACGCCAATACCTGGTTTGCCGGTTGAATAAAGGCGTTGGTTTGCCGGGCCAAAACCAGCCAGCAGCGGTGCAGTTTCAGTCAGGCCATAGCCAATGGCATAGGGAAACTTTGCTTCATACAGAAATTTCTCTACCTGTGGATCGAGTTTAGAGCCCCCTACACCGAAAAATTTCAGCTTATTACCAAAAGTTGCCATTAGCTTCTTGCCGGCAATACGGTGCAACACTTTCCTAAAAAAAGGAATAGAATAAACACGGGCCATCATTTTATTCTTGGTAAGAGTCGGCAATATGTTGCTGCGGAAAATCTTTTCCATAATCAGCGGAACGGTCAGCATGGCCGTGGGCTGAACCTTTTTAAGTGCAGGCAGGAGCACACTGGCGGTAGCAGGTTTGCCCGGATAATATACAGAAGCCCCTCCGCTTAATGGCAGCACGAGCCCAAGTGTATTCTCGTAGGCATGAGAAAGGGGTAAAACCGACAACATTCTGTCGGCCGTATTCATATAATGAATTTTTCCTGAAGTAATGGCATCGGATACCACATTTTTATGCGATAACATAACGCCTTTTGACCGGCCTGTGGTACCGGAGGTATAAATGATAGAAGCCAGATCGTCGGGCAGCACTTCGGCCACATCTACTCCCGGTCGCACGACAGGAAAGGTCACTTCGTTTATTGGAACAAAGTCATCGATTCGTATCATCAATATATCATCGGCGACTGAATTCTCACCACGGACTTTATACGCTAATGCCTCTGAGACAAAAATTGCTTTCGACTCGGAATGAACCAAAATATTGGTCACCTCAGCCTGATGAAAATCAGGCAAAAGAGGTACAGCGACCGCACCCATCCCAGTTATCGCAAAAAAGGCGATACCCCAATAGGGGGTATTCATCGACAATATGGCGACTTTATCGCCTTTATCAATGCCATAAAGGCGTAATAATTTCTGAACTCGTGCAACCTCAGCGCCAAGCGCCTGGTAAGTATATCCTACGCCATCAACAAAAGATAAGGCGGTATGCGCTGCAAAATCTTTAAATGAAGGGAAAACGTATTCCGGAATTGTCAATTTTTCTATATCTGCCACAAGTCTGAATTTTAATTGCCAAATGTACGCAATAATTTTATGTCTCTAACCAAATCTACATTTTCTCACAGTTTTGCAAGACGGATTCCTTAGAACATACGCAACATCAACACAAAAACAGGCAAATAGTTTTATCGTTAGAAGCATAAAAGGATCTATCGCTTCAAATGCAAACAAAAACAAGATTTTCATACCTTAGCGCATCAAACGATATAAAACAATGGCGACAGACAGAAGGACATTTTTAAAGCTATCGGCACTGGGAGCCGGTGCCATCGCAGGTAGTTTTCTCCCCCGTGGGGTATTTGCACGTGAGGGGGGCAATGCATCGGAAATTTCCCGCCTGATAATGCAGGAATCCTATGAAACTGACCTTCCGGTGGCCAATATGTGTGGATTCCGGGCGCCAAAAATCCCCGTAGTACGGATTGGATTTTTGGGATTAGGCGACCGGGGAGGAGGAGCCGTAGAGCGTATGAGCTACATTGATGGCGTTGAAATCAAAGCCCTGAATGACAAACGGGAAGCGGCTGTAAAAGGCTCTCAACAGGCACTAAAAGACGCCGGGTTACCGACGGCAGTGGGCTACTTTGGACATGATGATGCCTGGAAGGCCGTGTGTGAACGTGACGACATCGACCTGATATACATCTGCACACCCTGGGCACTGCATACACCCATGGCGCTTTATGCCATGGAACATGGAAAGCATGTTGCAGTAGAGGTACCGGCAGCCATCACGCTCGACGAAGCATGGCGGCTGGTAGTGATGTCGGAGAAAACAAAGAAACATTGCATGATGCTGGAAAACTGCTGCTATGATTTCTTTGAGCTACTCACACTAAATATGGCACGGCAAGGTTTTTTCGGTGAGCTGGTCCATGCTGAGGGTGCCTATTTACATCCATTGCTCGACATGAATTTCACAAAACCGCAAGACAACCAGCAATACGATAATGGATACACCGACATGTGGCGATTGAAACAAAACGCCCGAAACGGGAACCTCTATCCGACCCATGGCTTAGGCCCGGTATGTCAGCTCATGAATATCAATCGCGGAGATAAAATGGAGTATCTTACCTCCATGTCGGGGGCAGATTTTGGAATGGCCCAAAAAGCGGCAGAATTAGCCCTCGGTGATCCATTCTATCGGCCATTTACCGACATGACCTTCCGGGGCAATATGAACACAACCCTCATCAGAACCCTTAAGGGCCGGACGCTGATGATTCAGCATGATGTTACCTCCCTTCGGCCCTATTCGCGGATTCACATGCTAACAGGAACACAGGGCATGGCCAGAAAATACCCGCACCCTGAGCGGATTTCACGCGGGCATGAATGGGTCGACGAAAAGGAAATGAAAAAACTGGAGAAGAAATATACCATTAAAATGGTAAAAAAAATCGGTGCCATGGCAAAAAAGGTTGGCGGGCACGGCGGGATGGATTTCCTTATGGACTGGCGTCTGATCGACTGTCTGCGAAATGGATTACCCTTGGATCAGGATGTTTATGATGCGGCATTATGGAGTGCTATATCGCCGCTAAGCGAGTGGTCGGTGGCCAACAGAAGTAACTCGGTTGATGTACCGGATTTCACACGTGGTAACTGGAAGGTAAATGCACCTGTAGATCTAACCCTGAAAGGAGGAGGCACAACGGGAGTACGTGATGTCAGCGATGCAGACAGCAAAAAACAGCTGGAAGTACATTAATAAAAAAAGCGTGCTACACCAATTGTAACACGCTTTTTTTATTTATGCCTGAGCAGTAGGTCCGCCGAGGTTCAGCGGTACTCGCTCATCGATCTCCTTGATGGAGCCATGAATTGACTCATATTTGCTTATATTTTCATGCAGGGCTTTCATCAGCCGTTTGGCATGCTGTGGAGTCAGTACAATACGCGACTTCACTTTCGCTTTAGGCATCCCCGGCATCATCTTAATAAAATCAATGATAAACTCGGTATTGGAATGTGTGATCACCGCCAGATTGGAATAAATTCCCTCTGCATGTTCTTCACTCAATTCAATATTAATCTTGTTGTCTTTTTGTCGTGGATCCATATGGCCTGATTTTTAAGATTCGTTTTCGATGTGGTGTTCTGTTGAAGAGGTCATCAGTTCTTCAAAATCCTCTTTAGATTTAACAACCAGATCCTGATACTGACGCAATCCGGTTCCGGCAGGAATCAAATGCCCGACGATAACATTTTCCTTTAGGCCGAGTAATCCATCCGATTTCGCCTGAATGGCGGCATTGGTAAGCACCTTGGTAGTTTCCTGGAACGATGCGGCAGAGATAAAGCTCTTGGTTTGCAGCGACGCCCGGGTAATTCCCTGAAGAATTTGCTTTCCGGTTGCCGGTTGTGCATCCCGGGCTTCCACCAATTTTTTATCCCGGCGCTTCAATAATGAATTCTCTTCACGAAGCATACGGGCACTCACAATCTGGCCTTCAATAAATGTATCCGATTCACCGGCATTAAGCACAATTTTCTTCCCGTAAATCCAGTCATTTTCATCCATAAAGTCGAGTTTGTTAATCAACTCGCCTTCAAGAAATTTGGTATCTCCCGGGTCAACGACCTCAACTTTACGCATCATTTGTCGGACAATAACCTCAAAATGTTTATCATTAATTTTCACACCTTGTAAACGATACACTTCCTGCACTTCGTTGACGATATATTCCTGAACTTTCATGGGTCCTTTAATGGAAAGGATATCCGAAGGAGTCATAGCACCTTCGGAGAGCGAGGTACCTGCTTTCACATAATCGTTTTCCTGAGCCAGAATCTGTTTTGATGTGGGCACCAGATAACTTTTTTCCTCACCGGTTTTGGAGGTAATGATAATTTCGCGATTACCCCTTTTCAGTTTTTTACCAAAAGAAACCACCCCGTCAATTTCAGCTACGATAGCCGGGTCGGAGGGGTTACGAGCCTCAAAGAGTTCGGTTACACGGGGCAAACCTCCGGTAATGTCACCTGTTTTTCCAATAGCACGTGGAATTTTAACCAAAATATCACCGGCCTTAATTTTATCCTTTTCATCCACAATAATATGTGCATGAACGGGGATATCGTAGGTTTTAATGACAGAGCCATCTGCGCCAAGCACTTTAATAAATGGATTTTTAGCACGTTGACGGCTTTCAATTACCACTTTATCGTGATACCCGGTTTGTTCATCCGATTCAACACGGAACGTTTGGCCTTCAATAATATTCTCATAACTGATAGTGCCGGGAAATTCTGAAATAATAACGGCATTGAAGGGATCCCAATCACAAATCAGGTCTTGTTTTTTGACTTCAGTGCCGGGTTTAAAATAGAGGTGAGCCCCATAGGGAATATTTCCTGAAGACAGGACAATTCCGGTATTTTTATCGACAATTTTCATCTCTGCCGAACGCCCGATGACCACATCATAGGAATTTTTATCGGAGGTCACGTAAGGTACGGAGCGTAATTCGTCAATTTCCAGTACGCCATCATATTTAGCAAAAATTTTGGAAGCGATAGAAACGTTACTGGCGGTACCCCCCACGTGGAAGGTACGCAAAGTAAGCTGGGTTCCGGGTTCACCAATCGACTGTGCGGCAATCACACCGACAGCCTCACCACGCTGAACCAAGCGACCGGAGGCCAAATTACGACCGTAACATTTGGCACAAACGCCATGCTTTGATTCACAGGTAAGCACGGAACGGATTTCAACTGATTCGATGGGCGATTCGTCGATTACACGGGCGATTTTCTCGGTAATTTCAACACCGGCTGCAGCAATAAGCGCACCCGTATGGGGATGATACACATCATGGAGCGTAACACGGCCTAAAATACGGTCGTACAAAGTCTCCACAATTTCCTCACTTTTCTTTAATACAGTAATGGTAAGGCCACGCAATGTTCCGCAGTCTTCTTCGGAGATAATCACATCCTGCGCTACATCAACCAGACGACGTGTCAGGTAACCGGCATCAGCCGTTTTAAGTGCGGTATCAGCAAGACCTTTACGCGCCCCGTGGGTAGAGATAAAATACTCGAGTACGGTCAAACCCTCTTTAAAATTGGAGAGAATAGGGTTTTCAATAATCTCACCCCCTGTAGCACCCGATTTTTGAGGTTTCGCCATCAAACCCCTCATACCGCACAGCTGACGAATTTGTTCCTTAGAACCCCTGGCACCGGAATCAAGCATCATGTAAACGGAGTTAAAACCCTGCTGGTCGTTGGATAGCGTATCCATCAAGGTACGAGTCAGTTTAGAATTCGTATGCGTCCAGATATCAATCACCTGATTATACCGTTCGGTATTGGTAATAAAACCAAGGTTATAATTACTGATAACATCATCTACTTCGGCATTGGCATCTGCCACGAGTTTTTCTTTAATATCTGGAATAATAACATCGCCCAGATTGAAGGAAAGTCCGCCTTTAAAGGCCATATAATAACCCAAATCTTTGATATCGTCGAGGAATTTTGCAGTTTTTTGGGTTCCGGTTTTTTTCAGCACATCGCCGATAATATCGCGAAGCGCTTTTTTAGTAAGCAGTTGATTGATATAACCGTATTCCTGGGGTACAACTTCATTAAAAAGGATGCGACCCACGGTAGTTTCAGTCAGGGTATACCTATCGGTTTCAACATCCAGCAAACGTACCTTAACAATAGCGTGCAAATCAACGCGGTTTTCATTATAGGCGATTCGCACTTCTTCCGGTGAATAAAAGACAAAACCTTCCCCTTTAACCGGGTATTCGGGTGTGTTCGGACGTCCTTTGGTCATGTAGTAAAGACCAAGCACCATGTCCTGTGAAGGCACGGTAATCGGAGCGCCGTTTGCCGGGTTCAGGATATTGTGCGAGCAAAGCATTAACATTTGCGCTTCGAGAATGGCAGCATTTCCCAAAGGAACATGCACAGCCATTTGGTCACCGTCAAAGTCAGCATTGAATGCTGTACAAGCGAGGGGGTGCAACTGAATGGCTTTTCCTTCGATTAATTTTGGCTGGAAAGCCTGAATACCCAAACGGTGCAGGGTAGGTGCACGGTTCAGCATCACAGGATGGCCTTTCAGAATATTTTCAAGGATATCATAAACCACCGGATCTTTACGATCGACAATTTTCTTTGCCGACTTGACCGTTTTCACGATTCCTCGTTCGAGCATTTTACGGATAATAAAAGGTTTATAGAGCTCAGAGGCCATATTTTTCGGAATTCCGCACTCATTCAGTTTCAACTCCGGCCCCACTACAATTACGGAGCGGCCTGAATAGTCGACACGTTTCCCCAGAAGGTTCTGACGAAAACGGCCCTGTTTTCCTTTAAGACTGTCAGACAGGGACTTCAGGGCCCGGTTAGATTCAGTACGTACGGAGTTCGCCTTACGGGAATTATCAAAAAGCGAGTCAACAGCTTCCTGAAGCATCCGTTTTTCATTACGCATAATCACATCAGGAGCCTTGATTTCGATAAGGCGCTTGAGTCGATTATTGCGGATAATCACGCGGCGGTACAAATCGTTCAGGTCGGAAGTGGCAAAACGTCCGCCATCGAGCGGCACCAAAGGGCGTAGTTCAGGAGGAATCACCGGAACCACTTTCACGATCATCCATTCCGGATGATTTTCCATTTTAGCATTGGCCTCACGGAAAGCCTCAAACACCTGAAGACGTTTAAGCGCTTCTGCTTTACGCTGCTGGGAAGTTTCCACATTAGCTTTATACCTCAGTTCATAGGAAGTTTTATCCAGGTCAAGCTTTTGAAGCAGTGTAAACAAGGCTTCAGCCCCCATTTTGGCAACGAATTTCTGCGGATCGTCGTCATCGAGGTATTGGTTTTCCGGGGGGAGTGAGTCAATAATATCGAAATATTCTTCCTCGGAAAGGAAGTCCAAATATTTCAATCCATCGGCACTTTTCGGTCCGGGGTTAATAACCACATACCGTTCGTAATAGATAATCATATCGAGCTTTTTGGTAGGCAGCCCGAGCAGTGCCCCAATTTTATTCGGCAGGGAGCGGAAATACCAGATATGTGCCACGGGAACCACCAATTGGATGTGGCCCATACGTTCACGGCGCACTTTCTTTTCCGTTACCTCAACGCCACAACGGTCACAAACGATTCCTTTATATCGGATTCGCTTATATTTACCACAATGGCATTCCCAGTCTTTCACAGGACCGAAGATACGTTCACAAAACAAACCATCACGCTCAGGTTTATAGGTCCTGTAGTTAATGGTTTCCGGTTTCAACACTTCTCCGCTTGATCGTTCGAGGATCATTTCCGGTGAGGCCAGGCTCACGGTAATGGTGGAGAAGCTACTGTTGATCGATGTCTCTTTTCTAAAAGCCATAGTATAGCGATCTGTTATTATCAGAAAAAAACCGGCACAGAATTGTTTATCCTGTGCGCGGCAAAATTTTATTAGTCGAAAGTAACGTTCAGGCCAAGACCTGACAATTCATGAATCAATACATTGAATGATTCGGGGATACCGGGTATAGGCATATTTTCGCCTTTAACAATGGCTTCATAGGCTTTTGCACGGCCCTGGACATCATCCGACTTAACTGTAAGGATTTCCTGAAGGATGTTAGCAGCACCGAAAGCCTCCAGTGCCCAAACCTCCATTTCACCAAAACGCTGGCCTCCAAACTGTGCCTTACCTCCCAGGGGTTGCTGGGTAATAAGGCTGTAAGGGCCAATGGAACGGGCGTGCATTTTATCATCCACCATGTGATGAAGTTTCAGCATATAGATATACCCTACTGTAGCAGGTTGGTGAAAGCGTTCACCTGTTCCGCCGTCGTACAGATATACTTTTCCATTTTCAGGCAATCCGGCACCCCGCATCAACGCGTTGATCTCATCAATATGCACCCCATCAAAAATAGGAGTGGCATAGGTACATCCCAGTTCTTTGGCTGCCCATCCCAGAACAGTTTCGTAAATCTGACCCAGATTCATCCTTGAAGGCACACCCAATGGGTTAAGTACAATATCCACCGGAGTACCATCGTCGAGGAATGGCATATCTTCCTCACGCACAATACGTGAAACGATCCCTTTATTTCCATGACGTCCGGCCATTTTATCCCCGACTTTCAGTTTTCGCTTTTTTGCGATATAAACCTTAGCCATCTGCACGATTCCATTGGGGAGCTCATCACCGACAGAAGCGACAAACTTTTCGCGGTTATACACGCCAAGAATCTCTTTAAACTTGATATTATAGTTATAAATCACCTCTTTAATCAGGTCGTTTTTCTCCTTATCGGCAGTCCAACGGTTAGGATCAATAGTAGTATAATCAATACCCATCAATATTTTCTGGGTAAATTTGACCTTCTTCGCAACAATCTCTTCCTTGTAGTTATTATAAACACCCTGAGAAGTTTTTCCACTGACCAAAACCAGCAGTTTATCCACCAGGCGAGCCAATAATGCTGCACTCTCTCGGTTGAACCGTTCTTCAATGGTAGAAAGGACGTCTTTTTCCTTGGTACGGCCGCGACGGTCTTTCATTGCGCGGGAAAAAAGCTTTTTATTAATTACAACACCCTGCATGGAAGGTGGTGCTTTTAAGGAAGCATCTTTCACATCGCCGGCTTTGTCGCCAAAAATAGCACGCAGAAGTTTTTCTTCCGGAGTAGGATCACTTTCTCCTTTGGGGGTAATTTTTCCGATCAGGATATCGCCTTCATTCACTTCAGCACCGATGCGAATCAGCCCAAACTCGTCGAGGTCTTTTGTGGCTTCGGCACTCACATTGGGAATGTCGTTAGTCAGTTCTTCAACACCCCTTTTAGTATCGCGAACTTCGAGGGTAAATTCTTCCACATGAACAGAAGTAAAAATATCCTCTTTTACCACGCGTTCACTAATTACGATAGCATCCTCAAAGTTATACCCTTTCCAGGGCATAAAAGCAACCTTTAAATTCCGGCCAATGGCCAATTCTCCATTTTGAGTAGCATATCCTTCACACAGAACCTGGCCTTTCTTAACCACATCGCCCTTACGGACAATTGGCCTGAGGGTAATGGAAGTATTCTGGTTAGTACGTTGAAACTTAGTAAGTTCGTAAGTTTTAAATTCATCATCAAAAGAAACCAATTTATCGATTTCATTGCGATAATAACGAATTACAATTGTTTTTGCGTCGACGTAATCCACTTCGCCGTCGCCCTCAGCATTAATGAGCACACGAGAATCCTGGGCCACTGATTTTTCAATTCCTGTACCCACAAAAGGCGCTTCAGGATTAAGCAAAGGCACAGCCTGCCGCATCATGTTGGATCCCATCAGGGCACGGTTAGCATCGTCGTGTTCAAGGAAAGGAATCAATGAAGCCGCGATAGACGCGATTTGATTGGGAGCGATATCGACAAGATCAACGGTTTCCCGTTCTTTAATCGGGAAATCGGCGAGTGATCTGACTTTCAGTTTTTCGCGCAAAAGTTGGCCTTTATCATCCATGGGCGTAATGGCCTGCGCAATAATTTTCGATTCCTCTTCTTCGGCCGTAAGATAAACCGGATCGTGATGGAGTTGGGCTACGCCATTAACGATCGGAATATAAGGCGTTTCAATAAACCCGAGTTTATTAATCTGAGCATAAACACACAGGGAGGAGATAAGTCCGATATTGGGTCCTTCCGGTGTTTCGATGGTACACAAACGGCCATAGTGCGTATAGTGTACGTCGCGCACCTCAAATCCGGCTCTTTCACGGGAAAGGCCGCCAGGTCCCAGGGCGGAGATACGGCGTTTATGCGTAATTTCGGCCAACGGATTGGTTTGGTCCATAAACTGAGAAAGCTGATTGGTTCCAAAGAAGGAGTTAATCACCGAGCTCAGTGTTTTTGCATTGATCAGGTCGGTTGGTGTAAACACCTCATTATCACGCACATTCATACGTTCACGAATAGTACGGGCCATACGGGCCAGGCCAACACCGAACTGATTATAGAGTTGTTCTCCGACGGTACGGATGCGGCGGTTAGAAAGGTGGTCAATATCATCCACCTCAGTGCGGGCATTAACCAACTCAATCAGGTGTTTGATAATGGCAATAATATCGCCTTTGGTAAGCACCCTGATTTCGTCCGGGATATCAAGTTTAAGCTTACGATTAATTTTATACCGTCCAACTTCGCCCAGGTCATAGCGTTTATCGGAGAAGAAAAGCTTATCGATAATGCCTCTGGCGGTTTCCTCATCGGGAGGTTCGGCATTACGCAGTTGGCGGTAAATATACTCGATGGCTTCTTTTTCTGAATTTGCGGTATCTTTCTGGAGGGTATTAAAGATCACAGAATAATCGATATGATCCACATCGTCTTTATGCAGAAGGATGGTTTTAACGTCGGCATCGATCATCTGTTCGATGTGTACCTGTTCAAGAATGGTTTCCCGATCGATAATCACTTCAGTACGTTCGATGGATACCACCTCACCGGTATCTTCATCGACAAAATCCTCGACCCATGTACGAACCACACGGGCGGCGAGTTTTCGGCCAATCGATTTTTTTAGTCCGGTTTTGGTTACTTTTATCTCCTCGGCGAGATCAAATATTTCGAGGATATCCTTATCACTTTCATAGCCAATAGCCCGGAGCAAAGTAGTAACAGGCAGTTTCTTTTTCCGGTCGATGTATGCGTACATCACATTATTAATATCGGTAGTAAACTCCATCCATGATCCTTTAAAGGGGATAATGCGAGCGGAGAAGAGTTGAGTACCATTGGCATGATAGGAAGTGCCGAAGAAAACACCCGGGGAGCGATGCAGTTGAGATACCACGACACGTTCAGCACCATTGATGATAAACGTACCTTTAGGTGTCATATAGGGAATCATTCCCAGATACACATCCTGAATAATTGTTTCAAAGTCCTCGTGGTCGGGGTCGGTACAATAGAGTTTCAGCTTTGCTTTTAGCGGAACGCTGTAGGTAAGACCACGTTCAATGCACTCGGTAATTGCGTACCGGGGAGGGTCGATGTAATAATCGAGGAATTCCAGGACGAAATTATTTCTGGCATCCGTGATGGGAAAGTTTTCAGCAAAAACTTTAAAGAGACCCTCGTTTATCCTGTTATCCGGATTAGTCTCTAGCTGAAAGAAATCCTTAAAGGATTTCAACTGAATATCCAGGAAATCCGGGTAATCAACTCTGACTTTGGTTTTACCAAAATTGATACGTTCTTTTTTCATAGGGCCCAAGGTCGAAATTAGTAAAAAATAAGATATATGTAGGAACAAAATAGTCGAAATACGTAAAACAAGAAATAGACCATGACCCTGAAAAGCTTCGGACCCCAGTCTATCTCTTGTTAAAAGGTGACAGATATCTTACTTAACTTCAACCTCAGCACCAGCCTCCTCTAACTGTGATTTGAGAGCTTCAGCTTCGTCTTTGGATATAGCTTCCTTAATTGCTTTAGGAGCTGAATCGACTAATTCTTTAGCTTCTTTCAAACCGAGTGAAGTGAGTTCTTTAACCAGTTTAACAACAGCGAGTTTTTTAGCGCCAGCTGCTTTCAGGATTACATCAAATTCAGTTTGTTCTTCAACGACGGGGGCATCGCCAGCGCCGGGAGCTGCAACTACAGCTGCTGCTGCAGCAGGTTCAATACCATATTCTTCTTTAAGAATTGTAGCTAACTCGTTTACTTCTTTAACAGTGAGATTCACCAACTGTTCTGCAAATTCTTTTAAGTTTGCCATTTTAATTATTTGTTTTAAAGGTTGTCTTTACTTAACTAATTCCTATTAATAATCAGGGTAAAATTATTCTTTTTCACCCAGAGTTTTCAGCACACCGGAAAGGATTTGACCACCGGATTGCAATGCGCCAATAAGGTTTCTTGCCGGAGATTGCAGAAGGAAAATAACATCAGCAAGGAGTTCATTTTTGCTTTTGATATTCACCAGCGTTTCCAGGTTTTCTTCACCCAGATAGACCATTTCTTCGACATAGGCTCCTTTAAGGAGAGGTTTTGTGTTCCCTTCTTTACGGAATTCCTTAATCAGTTTAGCGGGGCTGTTTCCTGCCTCGCCAAACATCATTGCGGTTTGTCCTTTTAGCACAGGATAGATACCTGAGAAATCTTTTTGTGATTTCTCCATAGCCTTTTTGAGCAATGTATTTTTTACTACCTGTAGCTTAACATTTTTCTTATTACACATCCGGCGCAAATTACTTTCAGTTTGCGCATTAAGTTCGGAGGTATCGGTGAGATAAATGTAGCTATTGGCTTCCAGTTGCTCCGCCAGGCTGTCGATATGTTGTTGTTTTTCGTCTCTGTTCATGACATACAGTTTAGCAGTTAATAATTAGGCGTTGAGCGATTTAGTATCTACTTTAACGCCCGGGCTCATTGTGCTGGAGAAGTACAGACTTTTCATGTAAGTACCTTTCGCTGCTGCGGGTTTTAGCTTAACAATAGTTTGCACAAACTCGCGTGAGTTTTCCAACAACTGCTCTTTAGTGAAAGAGACCCGACCTACAGAAGCATGGATAATTCCATACTTATCTACTTTGAAGTCGATTTTACCAGATTTGACCTCCTGGACTGCTTTAGCAACATCCATTGTAACGGTACCGGTTTTAGGGTTGGGCATCAGTCCACGAGGACCAAGGATACGACCTAACGGGCCGACTTTAGGCATAACATTGGGGGTGGTAATCACGACATCGATGTCGGTCCACCCGCCTTTAATTTTCTGGATATAATCATCCAGGCCTACATAGTCAGCGCCGGCAGCTTTTGCTTCTTCTTCTTTTTCAGGGGGGCAGAGGACAAGCACTCTTTTTTCCCGTCCTGTTCCGTGAGGAAGCGTTACTGTACCACGTACCATTTGGTTGGCTTTCCTTGGGTCTACACCAAGGCGCACGTCAACGTCGAAGGAGGCATCAAATTTCGTATAGGAGATACTTTTCACAAGGTCGATCGCATCTTCGAAAGGATAATTTTCGAGGCGATTAACTTTTGCTAAAGCTTCTTTTTGATTTTTTGTAATTTTAGCCATTCAACCAAATGTTAAAATAGTTCTACATTAGATTAATTAGAAGGGTCTTTCCCCTTTAATTCTGATACCCATACTTCGTGCAGTGCCTGCGACCATACTCATTGCAGACTCGACCGTAAAGCAGTTTAAATCCACCATTTTGTCTTCTGCAATCTGTTTTACGGCATCCCAGTTCACCGTTGCGACCTTAACACGGTTAGGTTCAGCGGAGCCACTTTTTAACTTTGCAGCTTCCAGCAGCTGAACGGCAGCCGGAGGGGTTTTAATGATAAAACTAAAGGATTTGTCCTTAAAAACAGTGATGATAACAGGTAATACTTTTCCTGCCTTATCCTGCGTACGGGCGTTGAACTGCTTACAGAACTCCATAATATTCACACCTTTAGAGCCCAATGCGGGACCTACCGGAGGGGAGGGGTTTGCAGCTCCGCCTTTGATTTGTAATTTGATAAGGCCTACAACTTCTTTTGCCATTTTGTTTTTCTTTGGAAGTTTTTAATTACCGTATTTGGTTGGAAGCAGCCGGTTATTCTTTTTCAACTTGCATAAATCCCAGTTCCAGCGGGGTTTTTCTGCCGAAGATCTTCACCATCACTTTCAATTTCTTTTTCTCTTCATTGATCTCCTCAATAATTCCGCTAAAACTGTTAAACGGGCCATCGGTAACTTTTACCGATTCCCCAACAATAAAAGGAACATTCAGTTCTTCGCCCTGTTCTGAGAGTTCATCCACTTTCCCCAGAATACGATTCACTTCTGAGGGGCGAAGGGGTTCGGGTTCATTTTTCGAACCCAGGAAACTCAGTACATCGGGTGTATTTTTTATAATGTGCGCAACTTCACCAATCAGGATGGCTTCGACCAGCACATACCCCGGGAAGTAATTCCGTTCTTTTGAGATTTTTTTCCCATTCCGAACCTGGAAGACTTTCTCTGTAGGGATGAGAATCTGGCTCACATAGTCATGCAGATTATTCCGAGCCACTTCCGACTCAATATACAGCTTAACCCGCTTTTCTTTACCGCTGATTGCCCGAATCACATACCACCTTTTTTCCGGTGTTTCACTCATTATAAATTCCCTTTATTAATAGGATTCATTACATAAACAGTCCATAGAATACTTCCAGTATATTTTTAAAGGAAATATCCATAAGAAACACCACTAATGCGATGATCAGTGATGCGACAGAAACAACGATAGAGCTGTTTTGCAATTCTTTCCAGGTAGGCCATGAAACTTTTGTAACGAGTTCGTCATAACTTTCCCGGACATATTTACCAACTTTTGTTTTTGCCATTGTTCTTCAAGTTTGCACGGGTGGTAGGACTCGAACCCACAACCAATGGTTTTGGAGACCACTACTCTACCAATTGAGCTACACCCGTGTTTAGCCTTTTCAGGCTGTTAAGGTTATTTTTGCAGTGAAAGGGTCTCCCGGAAATATGACTCCGGGAGATTCCTTTTACCACAATAACCTAATACTTTATTGATGACTTACTAGTCGAGAATTTCTGTTACCTGACCGGCGCCCACAGTACGGCCTCCTTCACGGATGGCGAAGCGGAGGTTTTTATCCATGGCTACTTCAGCGATCAGTTTCACTGTAATCGTAAGGTTATCACCGGGCATGACCATTTCTACACCATCGGGGAGAACGATCTCACCGGTAACGTCGGTTGTTCTAAAATAGAACTGAGGACGATAGTTGTTGTGGAATGGGGTATGGCGGCCACCTTCTTCTTTTTTGAGGATATAAACCTCAGCTTTAAAGTTTTTATGGGGATGAATGGAACCAGGTTTAGCGATTACCATACCACGACGGATGGCATCTTTATCGATACCACGGAGAAGGATACCGGCGTTGTCACCTGCTTCACCACGGTCGAGAATTTTGCGGAACATTTCCACTCCCGTACATACGGATTTCAGTTTTTCAGCGCCAAGCCCAATAATTTCTACAGGTTCACCTACTTTTACCACACCGGTTTCGATTCTTCCGGTGGCTACTGTTCCACGGCCAGTAATGGAGAACACGTCTTCAATCGGCATCAGGAAAGGTTTATCCACATCACGAGGAGGCAAGGGGATCCATGCATCACAGGCATCCATGAGTTCTTCTACTTTTTCCACCCATTTGGGTTCCTGATTCAGGGCACCAAGTGCTGAACCACGAATAACAGGGGTATTATCACTGTCGAATTCGTAAAAACTCAGCAGGTCTCTGATTTCCATCTCTACCAGTTCCAGCAGTTCTTCGTCGTCGACAAGGTCAACTTTATTCATAAATACCACCAGCCGGGGAACACCTACCTGACGAGCGAGGAGGATATGTTCGCGGGTTTGAGGCATAGGGCCGTCAGTGGCCGCTACGACAATAATAGCGCCGTCCATCTGGGCAGCTCCAGTAACCATGTTTTTCACATAGTCAGCATGGCCTGGACAGTCGACGTGTGCATAGTGACGGTTTACGGTTTGATACTCAACGTGTGCGGTATTGATGGTGATACCTCTTTCTTTTTCTTCCGGTGCATTATCGATTGAATCGAATGACTTAAATTCTGCTAAGCCTTTGGCTTGCATATTCAGTGTAATTGCAGCGGTAAGTGTCGTTTTTCCGTGGTCAACGTGACCGATTGTTCCGATATTAACGTGTGGTTTGGAACGATCAAATGTTGCTTTTGCCATCTTAAAATAATTTAGGTTATGTGTCTGCTCGTTTAAATAATTATAAATTAGAGCCGTTGATGAGATTTGAACTCATGACCTCTTCCTTACCAAGGAAGTGCTCTACCCCTGAGCTACAACGGCCTTTGAGCGGGAAACGGGGCTCGAACCCGCCACCTACAGCTTGGAAGGCTGTCGCTCTACCAAATGAGCTATTCCCGCAAAAAAATTCACTCGTATAAGAACATATGCTGTGGGGAGAGGAGGATTCGAACCTCCGAAGGCTTAGCCAACAGATTTACAGTCTGCCCCATTTGACCGCTCTGGAATCTCCCCCAACAGGAGCCGATGGACGGATTCGAACCGCCGACCGGCTGATTACAAATCAGCTGCTCTGGCCAACTGAGCTACATCGGCAATCAGTATTTTTAATAACGTTTTCTACTCACAAAAAAGCAGCCCTTCAAAAAGGACTGCAAATGTATTAACTTTAATTTTAACAAACAAAAGAAACTTTAAAAAAAGTTCATTTTAGGGATCATTACTTTCCCCGCATACGGTCTTTATGCTTTACGAGTTGTTTTTTAAGGGCTCCACAGGCCGAATCAGCACTTTCTTCAAAGGAATCGGTTTGTTTTTTCACAAACAGATCCTCTCCCGGTACCAATAAACGAATCTCGGCAATTTTGTTGTCGGGCCGTTCTTTGGCATCAATTTTCAACGTCACTTCCGATCCAATTACGCCATCGTAGAGTGAACCGATTTTGGTGACTTTCCGCTCGATAAATTCTTCAAGCTTCTGATCTGCTTTAAATCCTACTGAATTGATACTGATATTCATTATTCCTCCTTTTGATTTTTAAGCCTTTGGATGGGCTTGTTTATAAATGCTTTTAAGTTGATCAATACTATTATGGGTATACACCTGTGTAGCCTCCAGGCTGGAATGCCCTAACAACTCCTTGATTGTATTTAAATCAGCCCCGGCGTTTAACATGTGGGTGGCAAAGGTATGCCGAATTTTATGCGGGCTTCGCTTATCGCGCGTGGTGACCTGACTCAGTAACGTATGTACTATTCGGTATATCATTTTTGGATACGCTGCATTTCCTTTAGAAGAAACAATCAGAAAACCCTTATTGTTTAACGGAACGATATGTTCGTTGCGCAATTTTTGATACTGTTTTATATGACTGATAATCCGATCACTAACCGGAATAATCCGTTCTTTATTCCGTTTTCCTGTAACCTTAATTTCACGTCGTTCG
>Ga0265294_10002291_pt1 | contig 25240 bp, 20 predicted proteins | sample MunlanPumphouse3_FD_192504 | JGI IMG/M metagenome (GOLD analysis project Ga0265294, IMG submission 192504) | Groundwater microbial communities from a municipal landfill in Southern Ontario, Canada - Pumphouse #3 | ecosystem: Environmental > Aquatic > Deep subsurface > Groundwater | place... | reverse complement strand
TTTTGCATTTAGATTTTTTTCTGTTATCTCCATGCCCGCCGCATGTTTCATCTGTACCAATATCTCTTCAAAGGAAAACCTGCCAAGAGCGCTGTTTATTCCGATATTGACGTAAGAAGAGAAGTTTCTGATCGTATTAGTCTTGTAGATATTCCGCAAATCCACAGGGATAGAGATCTTTATGGTAGTTTTTCTTTTTCGGGGTGAATGATCTTTTTGCTGAATTTCCTGTATAGAAAGGATCATTAGTGATGCAATAAAAATACTGATGCTGACCCCGTATTCTTTGGCCTTTGCTGCCAGTTTGTCAGTCGGAATAGTCCCATTAATAATTGAAAGCCAATGCTTTTCCACAGGAGTTCCCTTTACATGATAAGCAGGTTTCTCTTTTCTTGAAAGTGTAGCTTTCCGGGCAATTTCCAAAAATTTGTCAGCTAACTCATCTTTAGTAGGAGTGTCATCACATGAAAGTATAAAAGAATTTGTCGGAATATTTTCGCCATAGCGCAATTGAAGATACTCTCTAATCATTGTCATTAAAAAAATTAAAGCGCCTTTCCCGTCAGTCAATACGTGAAAAACCTCAATGGCAACGTGTTTATTATAATATCTAATTCGAAAAAGGAAAGGATTATCTTTTGACAATTTCATTCTTACCATCGGATTTTTTACATCTTCCTCAGGAGAGGATGTCTTTTCCGAATGGTCCAGGTAGTACCAAAACAGTCCTTTTTTCAGTGAGCAAGAGAAAGTAGGTAGACGTTTTAACGTTCTTTTTTGAGCCAAGGCCAATAGCTCTGTGTCGATATCTTCATTGAGCGTCACAGAAATTCTGAACATTTGCATCCATCGCCGTGAACGTGCGGCAGGATAAATCTTCCCCGCATTATCAAGTTTAACCCAAAATTTGTTTTCCATTTATGTGGTTTAATTTACGGGCCTCTGTATGGCCCCGCGAGATGCAGCAAAAAATGCACCAAAGTTCTCTTTGCGCGTTTTCTCTGCTCAGCCCCCTGCTCAGCGCGCGGAGTGACGTACAGGTGCGCATGACGTCAGCCAAGCAGTTGGGCAACGAGTACTCCGAGGTAGTTCCCTGCGGCGTAGCCGATCACTCCGATGGTGATGCCGGTGATGATGATCTTTTTGTTTTTCATGCTGTCGGCAATCATAGGGACGAAAAGAGGTGAGTTGATCAGAGCCACGGATGTTATGACTGTGGTGTCGGCGTCAATCTTGAAAATACATCCAAGTCCTACCTGCAGCAGCAGGGAGCCGAAAATGGCAAATGTGATGTATATCAGCAGCCACATACCTTCGGTCAGATTGATGCTCCGTATATCGACCATAGAAGCCACTACCAAACTGAATATCAGTACTAAATACATGCCGGCGTCGTAACTCTTCTTCATTTTCCGCACAGCGGGAAGGAAAGAGGCTGCAATTGCAAGAGTGGTCAGGGTGAGAATCAGGATGATCATATCAATCTTGCCGGTAATGACAAGGGAGAGTCCCAGTCCGATTCCTGCTATCAATATTGCAAGCCCGACTGCCTCAAGTGTAGGGATAAAGTTTTCCTTTGTGAATATGTGACGGTAAGTCTCTTCCGAAGATTCAATGAGTGCCTCTCCTGTATGGGCCTTCTCACGCATGAGTCGAGGCGCATTTCTCGAAGAGGGCATAAGCCATCTGAAAAATCTGATCCCGCAGGCCATTAGGAATGTGAGATACAGGAAGCTGACAATCATATCAAAGGAATTCATCAGGACGTATGTGGTCTCATCTACGTTGAGCATCATCTTAATGGCGGCCAGATTGGGCGTACCGCCGGTATAAACCCCGATTATCATACCTGCCACCTTGTTGAAGCCGGGATAGTTGGCTTTATCACCGAACAGGTAGAAGCCTGCTATTGTTACGGTTACCACCGAAAACAGGCCGATCAGCAGCGCACCGAGGGCCTTTTTGACCGGCCAGTGCTTGAAGTCGCATGAGAAGAGGATCAGTGGCATGGCCAGTGGTATGGTCAGTGACGTAAGTATGTCTTGAATGGGATAGATGCGTGCTCCTGCTCCCTCAAAGGGGAATATAAAGAGGTTTCCTACTATCACCCCGAGGAAATAAAGAGTCAGAATTGCTCCGACTTTTCCGAAAAATGAGACTTTTTGACACAGGCGGATGACTGCAGCGGGAACCAACAGGTAGAACAGGACCCAGAAAATGAGAAATAGATAATTCATGAGTTTAAGTTATGGCGACAAAGATAAGAATTATATTTTTTTCCTTACCTTTACGGCAAATAAATACAAACATACTTTTATGGCAAAGAATATTAATTGTTTCATCCCTTTTCAGGATGAGAATCAGGTAAAAGTCACAGTAGAAAATCTCAAAAAACAGGAAGAAGTAAATAAAATATATTTGCTTAGGACGGATGAGGCTTCTAATGTGGCAGACATTGCAGGTTGCGAAGTGATTGACGTGAAGTCAATTAAATGTACCGATGCTATCAAGAAGATTGCTGCAAAGGCAGACACTCCTTTCACAATGGTTTACACCAAATATACAGAGCTTAGTTTCGTGCTGTTCGCCCTTGAACGTATGATTAATATAGCCAATGATACCAGTGCCGCACTGATCTATACAGACCATTTCAGTGAGGTTAACGGTGCCCGTGCTTTTGCTCCGGTTATCGATTATCAGTTGGGAGCATTGAGAGACGATTTCGATTTCGGTGGTATGCTTCTGTACAGGTCATCTGCCTTGAAGGATGCTGCCTCACGTATGGACATTGACTACCAGTTTGCAGCGCTGTATGATTTGCGTTTGAAAGTATCCCAGAAGGGAGCTTTGGAGCATATCAATGAGTATCTTTATTATGAGATCGAGACAGATACCCGCAAGTCCGGCGAGAAGCTGTTCGACTATGTGGACCCTAAGAACAGAGCTGTTCAGATTGAGATGGAAAAAGCTTGTACAGAGCATCTTAAAGCTATCGGTGGATATTTGGCACCTAAGTTTAAGCACATTGAGTTCAGCAATGATCCATTTGAATACGAAGCCTCAGTCGTTATACCTTGTAAAAATCGTGTTCGCACAATCAATGATGCCATCACGTCAGCTCTCAGCCAGAAAACAAACTTCAAGTATAATGTAATTGTAGTTGACGATAACTCGGATGACGGTACAGTGGATATCATCAAGAAGCACGCAGGCGATCCCAAGCTGATTTACATCGCTCAGGATAAGTCTTATCACGCTATCGGAGGTAACTGGAATATGGCTTTGCACCATCCTAAGTGCGGCAAGTTTGCCATACAGTTGGATTCGGATGATGTTTATTTTGATGAGACTACAGTTCAAAAGTTTGTAGATGCCTTTTATGCTCAGAATTGCGCCATGGTTGTAGGTACATACAGAATGACTAATTTCCACATGGAGACCATTCCTCCGGGAATTATTGATCACAAAGAGTGGACTCCGGACAATGGTCGCAACAATGCTCTTCGTATCAACGGTCTCGGTGCACCGCGCGGGTTCTATACTCCGATGCTCCGTACCATCAATTTCCCTACTACAAAGTATGGTGAAGATTATGCAGTAGGACTGAGAGTTTGCAGAGAGTACCAGATTGGCCGTATTTATGACGTAGTTTACAACTGCCGTCGCTGGGATGACAATTCGGATGCCTCTCTGGATATTGATAAGGTAAATGCCAACAACACATACAAGGACAGGATTCGTACTTGGGAATTAAAAGCCCGTATTGCGATGAATAAATAGGATGTCACTTCAGGAACAAATAGAGCAGATGTTCTCCCGCGAGCTTTCGGCACACGGGAGAGCATTTGTTAATAATCAAGCTCTTTCTGGTGTCCGCAAGAAAGAAATGCCTGTTGACGGGTTCCCTGCCGAGTTGCATTTCAATCCTGCCCGAGTCGCCTCAGTCATGGCTAAGGTTGATGAGCAGACTCTTCGTACCCGTCAATGCTTTCTTTGTTCCAAAGGGCTGTCCCCCGAGCAGTTAACCACAGTATGGAAGTCTGATTCGGGAACGGAATATTGGATTAGAGTTAATCCTTTTCCAATATTCAATCATCATTTTACCGTCTCTCTTTCTTACCATAAGCGGCAGCAGATAGAGGGACATTTTGCTGATATGCTTTCGCTTGCAAGAGCGTTGCCTGCATATCTCACATTCTACAATGGCCCAATGTGTGGAGCTTCTGCTCCGGATCACATGCATTTTCAGGCTATCCCGAAAGGTTGCCTGCCTGTGGAAAACATGGTTCGCAGCGGAGAGAATCTCAGGATGGTTAAAGAGAGTGAGCAGGGGTCAATCGGCAAGATTACAAAATACGTTGAGGGAGGTTTTGTCATTCGCAGTACAAGTGCGGCCGGAGCAACTTCTCTCTTCGATACGCTTTATGCACTCGGGACCATTCAGACTGCAAAGGAGTGGGAGCCGAGAATGAATATTCTCTCATGGTGGGAAAATAATATTTTCACGACAGTGGTTTACTTCAGAGCAGAGTCAAGACCTGAGTGTTTCTGGGCGGAAAACCCAAATGACCGGATCCTGATCAGCCCCGCCTCTGTGGAGATGTCGGGCGTTGCCATTGTCTCATCTGCAGAGAGTTTTAATCATCTCACAGCGCAGAGGCTCGGGGAGATTATCCGTGAAGTGTCACTAACTAAACATCAATCTTTTCTTATGGAACAAAAGCTTAAAAGACCACAGGAAACCCTTTCTGTCGGTATTTTTTCTCAAAAAGAGGTCAATTTTGTATTTAACAGTCCTTTTGTATTTGAAGGCAAGACTTTTCAGGGTGGATACAGGGCTGCCGTTCAGGGTGGCAAGGTGTTGTTTGAAGGCAAGCAATATGATACAGTCATTTTTTCGAACGATAGTGAGAATGGAAGTTTCGAACTGAAGGATGTTACCATCGGAGTCAATTTCCATTGGGAACGGAAGGAAAATCAGGTATTTGCCGGCAATCTTAAACTGATTGTCGAGAATGATAAAGTCACTGCCATCAATCTGATAGGAATAGAAGACTATCTCTTGAGCGTTATTTCATCCGAAATGAGCGCTACTGCTTCAAAGCAGCTTCTAAAGGCTCATGCCGTAATTTCGCGTTCGTGGATACTCGCTCAGATTCAGAAAAATAAAGAGATTGCGCAGTCTAAGACTCAATACTCTGCTACTGTAGATACTGAGGACGAACTGATCAAATGGTACGACCGTGAAGATCATGTAAACTTTGATGTTTGTGCCGATGACCATTGCCAGCGTTATCAGGGCCTTACACGTGCTTCTACTCAAGCTGTCCGGGAAGTTATCGACGAGACCTGGGGAGAGGTGCTGACATACGACGGTAAGATCTGCGATGCCCGTTTCTCAAAGTGTTGTGGCGGTGTATTCGAGGAGTTTCAATATTGCTGGGAGAATATCAAATATCCGTACCTTGCTAAGGTGCGAGACAGCAAAACCAACACTGAAGTGCCGGATCTTACGATAGAAGAGAATGCCCGCAAATGGATTCTCTCTTCGCCTGAGGCATTCTGCAACACTTCGGATAAGAAAATTCTTTCGCAGGTGCTCAATAATTACGACCAGGAGACTGTCAATTTTTACCGCTGGAAGCAGGAATATGGACAGAAAGAGTTGTCGGAGTTGATTTTGAGCCGTTCCGGAGTGGACTACGGCGATATTATTGACTTGATTCCTATTGCAAGGGGTACTTCGGGCCGTCTTTGGAAGCTCAAGATTGTAGGCACCAAGAAGACCAAGATTATAGGAAAAGAATTAGAGATTCGCAGAACTCTCTCTACATCACATCTTTACAGCTCTGCTTTTGTGGTTGAGAAAGAGGGTGTGGAAGGTGGTATTCCTTCAAAATTCCGCATTATCGGAGCCGGTTGGGGTCACGGCGTAGGCCTGTGCCAGATCGGAGCAGCCGTAATGGGAGAACAGGGATACAAATATGATGAAATATTGCTTCACTACTATGTGGGAGCTACAATTGATAAACAATATTAAAAATAAACATATATGAAGGATAAAACTAAAATCTCACCGTGGGTTTGGGTACCGACTCTCTATTTTGCGGAGGGTATCCCATACTTTATCGTAAACAATATTTCGGTGCTGATGTTTGCCAAAATGGGCGTTCCAAACGGTCAAATGGCTCTATTCACCAGTCTGCTTTATCTACCGTGGACAATTAAGCCTTTCTGGAGTCCGTTTGTAGATATTATTAAAACCAAAAGATGGTGGATTGTCACAATGCAGGCTATCATCACTGCAGTACTTGTACTGCTCACAATATCGCTGCCAAAGCCGACTCCTGAAATGATTGCCGCTACGGGGACGCCTATAAGCATGTTCACTCTGACCCTGGTTCTCTTTATAGTCATGGCCTTTGCTTCTGCAACGCATGATATCGCGGCTGACGGCTTTTATATGCTCGCTCTTACGCAGAAAAATCAGGCCGCCTTTGTCGGCATCCGCAGTACATTTTACAGACTCTCTTCCATTTTCGGACAGGGAGTGCTCGTATTTATTGCAGGTTGGCTTGAGAGCAAAAATGGAAATATTCCTCAGGCATGGAGGATGACAATGCTTGTCAGCTCAATCCTCTTCCTTGTAGTCACTTTGTATCATACTTTTGCTATTCCAAAACCTGCTGACGACCACTCTTCCGTTGCAGAAGGAGAGAAGCGTTCTGCAAAGACTATTTTCAAGGAGTTCGGGCGTACTTTTGCTACATACTTCACTAAACCGGGGGTTTTGTTGGCGATAGTGTTTATGCTGTTGTTCCGTCTTCCCGAGGCTTTTCTGATCAAGATGTGTACTCCGTTTTTAGTTGCTGCCAGAGAGGTTGGAGGCTTGGGGCTTTCTACTGCTGAGGTAGGCCTTGTATATGGTACCATCGGTGTGCTGTTTTTGACTGTCGGAGGCATTCTCGGAGGCATATTTGCATCCAGATTGGGTCTAAAGAAATCTATCTGGTGGATGGCAGGCTGCATGACGTTGCCTTGCCTTACTTTTGTATATCTGTCTATGGTTCAGCCGACAAGTATCCTTTGGATATGTGTGGCACTTGCTATTGAGCAGTTTGGATACGGCTTTGGCTTCACCGCCTATATGCTCTATATGATGTACTTCTCTGAAGGAGAGTTCAAGACTTCTCATTATGCTATCTGCACTGCATTTATGGCATTGAGTATGATGATTCCGGGGATGTTTGCCGGTTATATTCAGGAGGCTTTGGGTTATGCCAATTTCTTCTGGATGGTGATCGCTTGCTGCATTGCCACATTGGTAGTGACATTCTTTGTTGACAAGAAGATAGACCCCAATTACGGTAGAAAATAATTATGATGAAACAAATACTTAATTCTGCGGTTGCGCTGCTGTTTGCGGCGAGTTGCATCTTTACAGCATCTGCTCAGGATTGCTGTGGCGGTGGCCAAATTGTTAAAACAGGTGTTGAAGTGCTTGTGGAGCACAATTTTAAGGAACTTGAAGGTAAACGTGTCGGCCTTGTTACAAATCCGACAGGTGTGGACCGCAATTTAGTCTCTACAGTCGATATTTTGCATAATGCAAAAAATGTTGAACTTGTGGCTCTTTTCGGTCCTGAACATGGTGTGAGAGGCGATATTTATGCCGGAGGCAAAGTTGAGGATTATAAAGATTCCGCTACCGGCTTGCCTGTATATTCGATTTATGGTAAGACTCGAAAGCCGACTCCGGAGATGCTACAGGGGCTGGATGCTGTCGTGTATGATATTCAGGACAATGGATGTCGCTCTTATACATTTATCAGTACTTTGGGCCTTTTGATGGAAGCCTGTGCAGAGCAGGGGATTGAGGTGATTGTGTTGGATCGTCCAAACCCGCTGGGCGGATTAAAGATTGAGGGTAATCTTGTTGAACCGGGCAACTTTTCTTTCGTCAGCATGTTTGAGATTCCTTATATTTACGGCCTTACCGTTGGAGAATTGGCAGTGTTGCTGAACGAGGAGCATCTGCTTAAGGGGGAGAAAGGCACTCGTACGGATATTCCAAAATGTAAATTGACTGTTGTCCCTATGGAGGGATGGAGTAGAGATATGACCTATCCTGACACCAAACTGCCTTGGATTTTGCCTTCGCCTCACGTACCGTATGCAGAGAGTGCTTACTACTATCCTGCTTCAGGTATTTTGGGTGAATTGTATTATATGAATATCGGTATCGGCTACACTTTACCGTTCCAGCTGTTTGGTGCTGAGTGGATCACAGATGCCGAGGCATTTGCTGCAAAGATGAATGGCCTGAATCTGCCAGGGGTTAGATTTCGTGCCATACAGTACAGCCCATTCTATGGCGGCGATGCAGGCAAACAGCTGCATGGGGTACAATACTACTTTACGGATTATAAGAAAGCTTCAATCACAGAGCTTCAGTTTTATGTAATTGAAGTACTTGCAGAGATGTATCCGGATCATGCCGTCTTCAGCAATGCAAAAGATGGTCGTTACGGTATGTTTGATAAGGTTACAGGGAGCGATTTCATCCGTGCCAATCTTGCAAAAAGGCACAAATTTGAAGACATTAAAGAGTATTGGAACAAAGATGCAGATTCTTTCAGAAAACTTTCCCAAAAGTATTATATGTATTAAAATATTGTCCTTAAATATAAAAAGGCTCCTGTTTACGGGAGCCTTTTTTTATACTATGGATGCGAAGTAATCGATTGTCCTCCTCAGCCCCTCACGAAGCTGAATAGTCGGCTCCCATCCGCCCAAGTTAGCCTTTGCCAGGTCAATATTAGGCTTCCTCTGATGAGGATCATCCATAGGCAGATCCTTATAGACAAGTTTGGACTTACTTTGAGTCATCTCAATAATCATTTTAGCAAGTTCGAGAATAGTAAACTCGTTTGGATTGCCCAAGTTCACAGGACCGGTAAAGGCGACGTTGCTACTCATCATTCGCATCATACCGTCAATCAAGTCGTCAACATACTGAAAACTGCGAGTCTGTTCTCCTTCACCGTAGATTGTAATATCTTCATTTTTAAGTGCCTGTACAATGAAGTTAGAGATGACACGGCCATCATTCTGACTCATCTTCGGGCCATAAGTATTGAAGATACGTACAATTTTGATCTTAACTCCATACTGACGGTGATAATCCATAAACAAAGTCTCAGCGCATCTCTTGCCCTCATCATAACAGGATCTCTCTCCAATAGGATTGACATTGCCCCAATAGGTCTCAATCTGAGGGTGAATCGACGGGTCACCGTAAACTTCCGATGTTGAGGATTGCAGTATCTTTGCATTTGTGTCTCTGGCAAGATCCAGCATATTTATCGCACCAAGCACAGAGGTCTTGATGGTTTTGATAGCATCGTACTGGTAGTGAATAGGTGAAGCCGGACATGCCAGGTTGTAAATCTCGTCAACTTCAGCATAATAAGGCTTTGTGACGTCTTGCCTTACAGATTCAAAATTGTGATAATCAAGCAGATGCTTGATGTTGTCACGGCTTCCGGTAAAATAATTGTCAAGGCAGATAACATCCTCACCTTTCTTGACTAAACGTTCGCAAAGGTGGGATCCTATAAACCCCGCGCCTCCCGTAATTAAAATGCGCTTCATTGATTGTTATTTAATTCCTCTAAGGTGTTTTTCCCAGTTCCATGCAGACAGAAGTGTCTCATCCAAAGTGCGTTCCGCTTTCCAGCCCAACTCACTGTTTGCGTAAGAAGGATCTGCCCAAACCGCTTCAATATCGCCGGCACGTCTGCCGACTATCTTATAATTTAATTTTATCTTGTTGATCCTTTCAAAGGCTTTGACAATCTCTAAAGTCGAAACTCCTCTTCCGGTACCGATATTGAATATCTCATAACGGCACTTCCCCTTGTCTGAGAGCATTCTGCCCACAGCCACGACGTGAGCCTTTGCCAAATCCGTAATATCAATGTAATCCCTGATACAAGAGCCGTCAGGTGTGTTGTAGTCATCTCCGAAGACTGAAAGTACCGGTCTGATACCGGCTGCAGTCTGAGTGATAAATGGCACAAGATTATTTGGAACCCCGTTTGGAAGCTCTCCGATAATAGCTGACGGATGAGCTCCGATAGGATTGAAGTACCTTAGGGCAATAGCCTTTATGTCAGAGTATGCAGCTATACTGTCGCGTATGATATCTTCACTGATCTGCTTTGTGTTCCCATAAGGTGATGCTGCCGGCAGGCGTGGCGTCTTTTCAGTTGCAGGAAGCTCTTTTGGCTGTCCGTAAACGGTACACGACGAAGAGAAAACAAGGTTTGGGACATTATATTTTCTCATCAGATTGAGAATTGTAATCAGAGAGGAGAGGTTGTTTTCATAATAGAGTAAAGGATCTTCTACTGACTCTCCAACAGCTTTGCTTGCAGCAAAATGGATAATTGCCTCGAATTTGTATTTTTTGAAGATATTATCCAAAGCACTTTTGTCTTTGCAATCCGCTTTTTCAAATATTACCTTTTTACCGGTAATCTTTTCAATTCCGCTGATTGAATCAATTTTTGAATTGGATAAGTTATCAACAATAATCACTTGATAACCTGCTTGAAGCAGTTCTACGGCGGTGTGCGAGCCAATGTAGCCCGTTCCGCCTGTAACAAGTACGGTATTTTCTGCCATTTTTTAAGATTTAGTGCGTAAATTTACTGCAAAATTTTAAATAATTGTGTCATGAAGCGTAACAATTGGACGAATTTTCGGATTTTCATAGCCGTTTTGTCGCTATTGGCCCTGTTATTTTCAATTTTAGGGGTATTTTCTTCACTTGTCAATCCTGTTGAGATTACTTTTTTTTACTATTTCGGACTGGTTCTAACCGTCACACTATGTGCTGATTTGATATTTCTGATTATTTGGATTTGTCTTCGAAACTGGCAGCTGGCGGCTGTTATGCTGTGTGCCATTTTGATGAATTACTACTTTATCGGTAATATGTTCAGATTGTCTTTCGAAGAGAGTTCGGTGCCTAAAGATCTGAGAGTTATCTCGTATAATGTCCATAGCTTTTACGGCGCAAGGATGGAGAGGGCTTACGGAGTAGGCAGAATGGTCACAGAAGAGGATCCAGACATTCTCTGTTTTCAGGAGTATGCCAAAGGCAATGATACACTTATTAGCGGCCTCTTCAAACAGTTACCTTATTACGAGCAGAGGGGAGAATTTGCCGTTTTCAGTAAGTTTCCAATCACATTTACCGATGTTGTACTCTTCGATGACAGCAAATTCGGCTTCATGATTACGGATATTGATTTCTATGGCAATCCAATTCGGGTCATTTCGGCTCACCTGCAGACTACAGGTGTCAATACATCATTTTCTCAATACAAGCAGCATGGTTCGGTGGCACTTGCGTGGGCAGGCAGCAGTTTTAACTATCTGATACAGTACAGATCCATGCAGATGGAGCAGCTTAAGGCAACGGTGGACACTGCCTCCATTCCGCTTGTTCTATGTGCAGACTTAAATGATACTCCCGCTTCATACGGATATAGAGAACTTAGAAAGAGTTTGCACGACGATTTCCAAAGTTGCGGAAAAGGATATGCCTCCACATATCTGGGAATAATAGGCCTGATGAGAATCGACTACGTTATGTATGATGACAATTTCAAGGCTTTACGCCGTAAAGCCATAAAACTTAAAAACAGCGACCACCGTCCTGTTATTCTTGATTTGAAGTATTTGCCGGACGTTTTTTAGGGATACTGAAACTGAAAATAGAGCCTGCCCCCTCTTCGGAAGTGAACCATATCTTTCCATTATGCTTTGCAATAAACTCCTGACTGATAACGAGTCCCAAGCCTGAACCTTCCTCATTGTGTACACCGTATGTAGAGTGTGTGCCGTCTCCGTCAAATATTTTGCACTTATCCTCCTCTTTGATACCTCTGCCGAAGTCTTGAACATGCACGACTACATCGTCCGCACCTTCTTCGAGAGAGAGAATGATCTTGCTTCCATCCTCGCTGTATTTGATAGCATTGCTTGTGAGGTTACGAATCACGGTACGGATCATCTCGATATCCATGGTAACATTGACGTCGACAAGTTTGCCGACATCGAGCACGATATTAATCTTGCGGATCTCGGTTACGGTTGAAAAGAAAGCGGCCATCGAACTCATAAGCTCGACTATATTGAAAGACTGAAATACAGGAACAAGTACACCGCGCTGCCATTTTGCCCATTTGAGCAGGTTGTCCAACATCTCAAACATCTCTTCTGCAGTTCTGTTGGCCATCGCAATTACTTCAAACATCTCTTTGCCGACAGTCTCTTCCGGAACCTCAGTCAAAAGGCTCAGAGACATCTTTAAGATCCCCATAGGGCTTCTCAAGTCATGTGCAATCAGTGAGTAAAATTTATCTCTTTCCTGAATGGACTTGCGCAAGGCATCGTTTTGCTTAATCAGCTGACGTCTGGCTGCAATCATCAATATCTGGTGATGAATACGGGTGACTAACTCTTCCTTGTTGAAAGGCTTGGTAATATAATCTTCAGCCCCATATTTGAAACCCTTTACGATATCCTCATTGGAGTTAAGGGCAGACAGGAACAGAATGGGAATATCCTGGTATTTCGGGTCGGATTTCAACTTTTGTGCAACATCGTATCCGCTGATGTCCGGCATCATAATATCGAGCAGTATCAGGTCCGGAGACTCTTTTTCAACCTGCTGCATAGCAGATGCGCCGGAGTTGCCCGTCACGATTTTGTACTTGTATTTGGCTAACATTATCACAAGCAACTGCACATTAAACTCATTGTCATCAACAATGAGAATTTTAAATTCGGTGGGGTTGATAGTGATATCCATAATTTAGTTATTTTCTGGCTGCTTTTTCCCACGTTCCTTTCCCACGATTCTTACAGAGGTAGCCGATACCTTTAAACACATTTACATTCATGAAGACAAAATAGTACGGAATGTAAACAAGGCTAAGTTTTAGCCCCCGTTTTGCAGCAAGACTGCCGATAATCGAGCAGATATAAAACAGCAACTGGGGTGCAAAGGTAATAAAATAAAAAATAGAATGAGTACTAAAAAAAACAAGTATTAAATTAAGAGGAAAAAGTAAGAAAAGTAAAACAGGAGTCAGTGACCACCTCAGTACGCGGTGAGAGGTGTATTGCCAACTCAGAGTGCCATATTTAAACGGGTTAAGCAGCGGAGCAAGTCTTGCTATCGACTGTAGGCCGCCTGCCGCAATCCTGACCTTTCTTTTTCCCTCTTCTTTCATATTTGCAGAGGCGCTCTCAATCGCATAAGCATCCTTACAGTACGCTATCCTGTATCCTCGCATCGCTATCTTCATGGAGAGCATGAAGTCATCCAGCAGTGTGTCATCCGGCAGAGCCGTAAACAGTTCCCGCCTCAATGCAAACAGTTCTCCGGCAGCACCGACTGCAGAGTAAAGGCGATAGTCCCACTCTTTGAGTTTGGATTCATACTTCCAGTAAATACCCTCAGTTGAGTTAGCCGAACCTTCTTCGGCATCATTGAGGATTCTCTTTTCTCCGGCCACGCAGCCCACTGTCTCATCCTGAAAAAATTTTACCATTTCGCAAATAGCCCCCTCATTAAGTATGGTATTGGCATCAGTAAAGACTACTATCGGTGTAGTCACAAAATCCATAGCTCTTGTGACCGCCGCAGATTTCCCTTTTCTCTCGGGAGAAAACAGTACGGTAGCGTCATCGTATGCTTTTAACAGTTCGTTTGTAGAGTCATTGGAACCATCCGTTACCCATACAATTTTCAGTTTACCGGACGGGTAGTCCAACTTCCTGCAATTACTCATTTTTTGCCCAATGATGAGTTCCTCATTATATGCGGCAATCAGAAGTGTAACTTCCGGTAGATTAGTGGGTAACTCTAACTTTACAGGTTTATGTAGCAGTTCTTTCAGCTTGACAGCTATAAACAGTACAATTCCATATCCGAGATAGGTATAAAACACTATAAATGCGGAAACCCAAAATATGATTGCAAGTGTTGTCATGGTTTCTTTACAAGGTTAGAATCTTCGTCTTTGTATTCGGTCTTCTTTGTGAAAATTGAGAAGAAATTTCGAAAGGCCATTTTGGCTCTTTTTCTGAAACTGTTAAAGAACGAACCGTCTGCTCCGACAGTGCCGTATCCGGTCACGGCTCGAGCTTTTCGGTTGCGAATAAATTTGATCTTTCCGTATTTCTTCAGGTCAAAAGCCATGGAGCCGTCTTCACCGCGGATAATTTCCACGCGATAGCGCTCTTTTCTTCCATATTCGATATTGTAGGCAAACACGAGACCTCTGACACTTAACTCAGGGCGCTTGAACGACTGTAAAAACAGAAAAACGTCCCTGAAGAACTCGTAAAATTTTAATCCGATCCACGAATGGTCTTTGTCAGGAATATAGCTCCAAAGGGAGGAAACCGCCACTACCGAAGGTTTTTCGAGGACATTGACCATCATCTCTACATATTTTTCGGGGTACAGGGTATCTGAATCGATACAGATATAATATTTGCCTTTTGCGTGTTCAAGTCCGCACCTGCGGGCATAGCCACAACTATGCTGATACTCAGTGTAGTATGGGATATTCAGGTCTTGAAAGATCTGAGCAGTTTTATCCTTTGAATCATTGTCCACGCCGATAATTTCCACCGGATATTTGCATTTCATATCACTCAATGACCAGAGGTTTGCAAGCAGATGCTGTTCCTCGTTATAGCCAATAACGACTACAGAGACCAACGGTTCGGCACTTTGCATTGCTGCAATGTTGTTTTTTACCGACTCTGTTAGTTCCGTGTCAGTGTTGTCGTAGGGTTTGTTGTAAACAGATAGATACTTTTTGTACCAAGTCATAATTATTATTCTTTTAAACACTCTTCAAACAGTCGTTTCCATTGAAGAGCGATGTTTTCCATATTAAATCTCTGTACATTTACAATGGCTTTGCGCCCCATCTCTCTGCGTAGATTGTCATGTTCAATCAGGTAACAAATCTTTGCTGCCAAAGTCTCAATATCGCCGTTTGGGACAAGCAAGCCGTCTTCACCATCGCTGATTATATCTTTGGGGCCGCATGGACATGCAAAAGAAACAGGAGGTACGCCGCAACTCATTGCCTCTGTAATTACCATTCCAAAACCTTCATATCTCGATGACAATACAAATATTGAGCTTTCACAATATTTGCTGACAATATCGTTTGTAGATGGTTCAAGAAAGCAAGTATTTCCAATGTTCCGTTCTTTAATTTGCAGTTCCAAGGAATCCTTATTACCGCCTCCATATATCTTCAGTACCCAATCCGGATGTTTTTCGCTCACAATCTGCCAGGCAGGTATCAAACGGTCAAAGCCTTTTTGATAAGTATATCTTCCCACTGCTATTACCTGCTTATTGTCGCAGGTCGAAAACTTCGTGGTCGTGAAGGAGAGAGGGTTGTAGATTACCTCGACATTATTAAGTTCTGTCCAGCACTCTTTATCTTCATTTGAGAGTACCACGAACCTTTTCAAGGGCCTCAGGTTGGATATCAGTTGCCGCATCCAGAAGTATTTCACGACTCTCTGTATGGCATGTGGCAGTTTGTTTTCCGAGAAGTCTCTATAGTTGGATTTATTGAAGTGGATCTCTCCGATCTTGATACTTCCATCCGTCATCTTGTTGATGAAGTTGATCTCACGCCTGAGTGTGGAGATAGTAATGTCCGGTTTGATCTTGTTCAGGCAAATGTTCAGTTCCCTTTTATAATTGCGCTGCTTGTTGAAATATCCTGATATTCGCTTTATCAGAGAACAGCCGTAAAGCTCTTCGAAGTTTATGCCAAGCTGATGTACGGTTACTGCCGGATTGAGCGGATAAGACGGCTCTTTTTCGCCTCCGTCAGTTAACACAATATGCACCTCGTAGCCGAATACTTCAGTAAAATAGTTGGCTTTTAAGATGACGACTCTTTCCATTCCGCTCGGGTAATAGAGAGCTGGTATAACATACACTATTTTTATCTTTTCATGAGCATTCATTTCTTCCCGAATAAAGTGTCAATTACTATCTGCATCTGGTGTTTCCATGATAGTTCCTTTATTGAATCTCTAATCTGGGCCGGTGTTAATTTTACCGATCTGTAAAAGTCGATTAGAGCTTGTATGTTGATAGGGCTCTCGTCTGCCGGCTCTTTCAGGACAAACGGCCTGTTGTCGAAATCTTCATCCGTTTCCGAAAAAATGAAAGGTATGCCGCGCGCAGCATACTCTCTATTCTTTAAAGGTTTGATATATTTGATACCGCTTCTGTGCCTTCCGAGGCTTCCGATACCCAAGTCCGCCGAATCAAAGACCTCTTCCAGTTCTTCACCGTACATAGCCCCGTGCAGGATGACATACTCATTCAGGTGTTCGCTCTCTATTGGAGTCAATATCTCTTGCTTTTCACGTTCGCCGGTCAGGTTTCCCACTATGTGGAAATAAACCTTATATTCGGGATTGCTTCGGTAGTACTCTGCCAGGCCCGCGATAAGACGGTCAAAGCCGTGCCAATAGTGGACCTCCGCAACACCGATAAGGGAGAGGCTCTTCGAGGTGTCGTTCAGATGTGCCTTTAGAGGGATGGCCGAGAAGTCGATGCCATTAGATATCCTGATAGTCTTCTGACCGAATATTGTGTCGTAGTTGGAGAAAGTGACGATGTAGTCAAACAGCATGGCTAATTTGTGACGGAAACATCTGTCCATAGCTCTCTCGCATTTCATCTTGAAAGTTATGTACTCGCTGTCATAAGGGTAGGTGGGGATTTCCATCACCGCTTTGACGCCCATCTTTTTTATTTTGCTGAAAAGCGAAATAGTAAAAGGGTTGGCATTGTGGAAAGATCTGCAATAGACGAAGTCATACCCTTTGCCCTCCATAGCCTTCACAATACTGCCGTATTGAGTCCTTTTGCGAATAGCCCCCAAACGTCCGGCTCCCAGATCCGCTATGACTCGGTCATCCAAAATGATCTTCCTGTGGTCGTGCTCATCCACTATAATCCAGCATAAGGATACATCTACGCCACACTCCCTCAGTGCCGATACCTGATATCTTATCTTTTTGCTGATACCGTTGTACTCTTCAAATCCGTGAAATATCAAAAATAAACCTTTCATAGTACTATCTCTTTTTGTGAATTATTCCGGAGAGCAATTGTCTCAGGTCATAAGCTTTTGTAAGCTGGATATATGCTACCCATGCAATCACTGTATATACACTCTTGATGGCTAAAGAGAGAAACATATTCAGCTCTTCCGGTAAAATGAGCGAGATGCCGTACAGTCCTCCGGCAGTAATGATGGTCAGTATCAGAGGAGACAGAAGTGATAACCAAAGTGGAGTCCAACTCAGATGAAATACTCTGTAAAACATCAGATAAAAGGTTAATATAAAGTTGATGGTAAATGAGATGCAGATGCTCCAGGCAACTGCTACAGTTGTTCCGTATCCGAAGACTCCTATGCAGATTGCTGCTATATTTATGACAGTGGTGGCCACTCCACACCAGAATAGCATTTTCGTAGAGTTGGAAGCCTGAAATATAGCTCCTGTAGTTGACAGAATGATCTGCAGACCGACCGTAAGAGACAATATCATAAATGGAGGAACCGATGGTCCCCATTGATTGCCGAAAAGAAGCAAAATCAACTCTTTTGCTCCGAAAAACAACAGTGCTGAAAGTGGAAATCCGATGAATGCCAATATCTTAATTACTCCCATAAAGGATGCGGACAGCTTCTTGTAGTCATCTTGCAGTTCCGAGAATATAGGGTGCATCACGGGGGAGACTATATTGGGTATCAGTTGAAGAGGATACATCATCATCTTGTAAGACTTTTCGTAGTAGCCCAAATCAGTCATAGACATGTGTTTTCCCATTAAAAGGTTGTCCAGGTTGCGAGAAAAATAGTTAAACAGATTAAATCCCAGTTGATACATAGAATATGAAAATATCTTCCTGATAGATACCAGGCCGAGAGTAAACCTGAATTTCAGCCGGTACTGACTGTAATTGATAAAAAACAGGATAATACTTGTCAGAATAGGGGTTACGATTATCGAATATAGCCCTGCCCCCATATATGCCGATGCAATTGCGGCAATTCCGCAGACTATTTGAATTATAAAAGTTCTCAGCCCTATAAACTTAAATCTTTTATTTCTTAGTAGAAGCGCGTTAGGTACAAGGTTGGCTGAAGCGAAGAACAGATTGATGGAGAGTAGCCGGCAGATAGAGACAAGGACCGGAGAGTCGTAATATTTGGCTATCGGCCATGCCCCGAAGAAAAATAGTGCCGTCAGCAGTAATCCGGACCAGATCGAAAAAGAAAAGATATTGTTCAAGTCATCGTCTGTCAGATCTTTCTTCTGAATGATAGCGGGAGCAATCCCCATATCACTGAACATCGAAAAGAAGGCAATCAGCACAGTGGCAATAGCCACAATCCCGAATTCCTCAATAGGGATCAGTCTCGAAAGAACCGCAGTAACTGCGAGGGAAATAACTACACCGGAATATTTTGCGATAGCTGTGTAGAAAACTCCCGTAAGCATGCTATTTTTTATCGAACTCATTTCCCTTTAAGTTTGGAAAGAGGAGCTTTAAATAATAGGACTATCATGTTTTTCGGCTTGATAAGGCAGCCATATTTCCGGAGAGCCTTATATGCCACTGCCCATCTTTTGCCGCAGGAAAGGTTCCATGAGTTGTAAAGTGCAGGGTTTAAAAAATTGCGGATGATAATTTTGACTGTATCCGGAAATTTACCGCCCTTTCTTTTTCCGAATTCGGTCAGTTCATCGGCTATGGTCAGGTAGCTGTTGATATTCTCGTCTGCAAATGAGGTCGTCATGATGGAGCTGTCTCTAACCCTGCGCTGATAGAAGTCTCTCGCAATACGTCCGACCCTTTTCCCTTCCATGTAGAGCATAGCTGTACAGAGTTCATCTTCATGCATGATATTTGTGTTGAAGGATAGCCCTGCATCTTCGAAAAATTGTCTGTTGATAAAGTTCATGCATGCGGAAGCGCGGTATCTGCCTATCGCAATCAATTGCTCGATAAGTTCGCGGCCCGTATAGACTTTGTCCTCTACATAGCCGGCTCTATGGTAGTCCATCCAAAATGTCGATGTTGTACCCTCATCTTTAAAACATTGGGCATCAAAAAACAGAAAGTCTAAATTGTCTTTTTCGGCTTTTTCGTAGCAAAGTTCCAAAGTGTCAAGATCCAAATAGTCGTCGCTGTCGATGAAGTATAGATATTTGCCTTCAGCTGCTTTTATTCCGGTGTTACGCGCCCCGGAAAGCCCCTTGCCGGGCTGTTTGAGAATTGTGATTCGGCTATCATTGGCAGCAATTCCCCTTACAATATCCACCCCTTTGTCTTTTGAACCTCCATCTACAACCAGTATTTCGATCTCTTTTAATGTCTGATTGGTGATTGATAAGAGGCACTCCTCGATATATTTTTCCGTGTCATAGACCGGAATGACCACACTGACTTTAACTTGTGTCATGCTTAAAGTGTTATTTAATTGTTACAAAGTTAAAATTTTAAGTAATTTATACGATATTTTTTTGTAAGTTTGCATATTATATGAGAGTTAAAATATTCATTTTCTTTGTGCTATTACTCCTTAGTGAGCGGGCATTGGGGATGTCTCTTGTTGCGCTTGTTGGGAGCAATGTGCTGTCTGTCAGCGCAGTAGATGCCGTCTTGGTGGTTGCGCTGGTGGCGGGGATCGTTCTTTTTTTCATTTATTTCCATAAAACTCTCAAATTGAAAAAAAAACTAAGGAACGAACTCGGTTTTACAAAACAGGTAATTTCATCAATCGACGGAGTCGTTGCATTAATTGATAAAAAGGGTAATTTCATAGAGTTGCTTGCTGATACGATCTGGAATATGGTCAGTAATGAAGAGCTTTATTCAATCGGGAGATATGTGAAAGATCACGATGATCTTGCTGCGTGCTATCAAATGATAGAGCGAGTATCGGCCACCCATAATACCGAACGCATTAAGGTGGGGGTTGATGTACTTGGCAAGAACTACGTCGTAAATGTTTCTGTTGTAAGCTATGATAATCAAAGATTATTACTCTGCATGACAGACATTACTGATGTGGAGAAGCAGAGGGAAAAAGAGGCAAAATATTTCGAGATGATCAATACTGTTTTGCAAGGTCTTCCCGTTGCTATTGCCGTAAAAGATGTCACGACTCGTAAGTACCTTATAGTTAACAGGATGATAGCAATGGTGTGGAATCTTGATCTGGAACATCTTGTCGGGCATAAGCTTGATGAACTGTTTAATACGCCCGCCGTTGCCCAGATAGACAAGTTGGAAGAGTCTGCATTGCATGATTCCTCGGGTGTAGCCTCCGGCATAGTTGTAACGAGTAGCGTTTTCCTGCTTTGTACCAAACAGATATTAATGTTGGAAGACGGTAAGAAGTGGATTGTATCTACAGCGACTGATGTGTCGTCTCTGGTACAAAAGGAAAAAGCTATTACCAAGCTCAATCAGGAGTTGATTATGATTCAAAAGTCTCTGAAGCTTGCCACATGGAATATTGATGTTGAGAGAGAGTATCTTACTATGAATCTTTCAATGTTCGGTCTTTTAAATACCGTATTCAATAAAGACGAATTAACAATTCCCTTGGAATTCTTTACAAAAAAAGTGGTCGTTTCTTCCTATTTGTATCCGATCTCTCGAGCTTATCTAAAGTTGATTAATGGTGAAGTAGATTCACTGAAAGAAGATGTGGAGATTATCACCTCCCCTGACCATACGGAATGGGTTGAGGTTTGCGGTATTGTTACGGAGAGAAACGCCGAGGGTAAAGCTACCTGCGTAATAGGAGTGGCGAGAGATATCAATGATCGCAAAATTAAAGAGGCCACGCTTAAAGAAGATTTTATTCATGCCAAGGAAGAAAACAGTCAGAAGTCTGCATTTCTGGCGAATATGGGGCATGAAATACGAACTCCGCTGAATGCGATTGTAGGCTTTTCGGAGATTATCGCAGAAGTGGACGATAGGGAGGAGAGAAAGAGCTATCTGGAAATTATCAAAGAGAACAATAATACTCTGCTGAGACTTGTAAATGACATTTTTGACATTTCAAAGATTGAGGCCGGCGTACTTGATATATCATATACTGATGTTGACATCAACCAGATGTATGACAATCTCAACTATATTTTCAGCATGAAAATGAGCAGTAAAGTGAAATTTATTGTTGAGAAAGGTTTGGAACATTGTGTGATTAGTACTGATCAGGGACGGCTCAATCAGGCCATTTCCAATTTTATTACCAATGCCGTCAAATTTACTGCGGAAGGCAGTATTACAGCCGGTTATAAGTTGGAAGGAAAGAACTGCATAAAATTTTATGTTAAAGATACCGGTTGTGGACTTACGCCGGAGCAGCAACAGGCAATTTTTGGAAGATTTGTCAGATATGACAAGGCAAAGTCTGGGACAGGTTTGGGACTGGCAATTTCCGAAATGATTGTTAACCTGATGGGTGGCAAAATTGGTGTAGATTCTGAGGTTGGCAAAGGTTCCACATTTTGGATAAATCTTCCATACAAAACAAATGTTTCCACCACGACAGATCCGATAAGCGTCGAGAGTTCGAGTGAAAAGCCTGCACAGATTCCGAGGAAGTTGCATATCCTGGTAGCGGAAGATAATGCAAGCAATTATCAGTTGATTTCTTCTGTCTTGAAAAAATACGATCTGAGGCATGCGTGGAATGGTGCCGAGGCTGTAGAGATGTTTAAGGCTCACAATCCGGATATTATTTTGATGGATATCAAGATGCCCGTGATGGACGGATTTGAGGCAACTGATAAGATCCGGAAGATTTCCCCAACTGTTCCGATAGTGGCGGTTACTGCTTATGCCTCACTTGAAGATCAGCAAAAATTCCAAGAGCACAACTTCAGTGGTTTTGTGGCAAAGCCAATCAAGTTCGATCTGCTTAAGCAGGTTATGAGAGATGCCCTGAATTTGGTGGGGGGGGGGCTACTTATGTGAAAAAAACGAAATAGAATAGTAATACTGTTATGCGAAAAAAAATATTAATAGTAGACGATAAGGAGGCAATTGCAAAAGTTTTGTCAATCTACCTCGCTTCCGAGTATGAGTGTTTTCACTTTGACAACCCAATTAAGGCGTTAAAATGGTTACAGGATGACAATCTTCCGGACCTTATTATTTTGGACATTAGAATGCCTGAGATGCGAGGAGACGATTTTCTCATATACTTGAAAGAAAACGAACTCTACAAAGCAATTCCGGTCATTATGCTTTCCAGTGAAGATAGCAGTACGGATCGTATCCGACTTCTTTCCGAGGGAGCAGAAGATTATATTGTGAAGCCGTTTAATCCGTTAGAGTTAAAGATAAGAGTTAAAAAGATTATAGGTTGAGTTACTGTTTAGTATATATTGGCAAGAACAAGAGTAATATTGAAAAGCTTACTCATACTGTCGGGCAAGATTTGATTGTGCTGCCGGAGGCTCTTGATATTCTTGACATAAACGTAAACAAGATAGGAACCGAGATGATTTTGCTCTATGAAAAGAGCGTTGATGTTGAGACCGATTATATTTGGCTTGAATTTATTAAAAGTTCGGTCACGGCATATAAAATACTTGTCGCAGACTCTGAGCTTCCTCTCCAGTTGAAGAGAGCATATGTCAAAGTGGGCATTCAAAACATTATTTCTCCGGATATTGGCAGCGACAGTTTTTGGAAGATAGTACAATATGTCCCTGAAGAGATGTTTTCATCAAATTGGTCAGGTGCGGACAGAAACTCCAATTATTACAGGATCCCGATTTACAAACGATTGTTTGATATTGCCTGTTCTTCTTTGGCATTGTTGTTGCTTTCTCCGCTTTTGATTATTGTTGCCCTTGCTATTGTTATTGAGAGTCCGGGGCCCGTTATTTATAAGTCAAAGCGTGCCGGATGTAATTGGAAGGTATTCGACTTTTTAAAATTCAGGTCCATGTATGTTGATGCCGATAAAAAGTTGAAGCAGTATGAAGAGCTTAATCAGTATGCAAATATTGTTGATCAGCCTAAGCAGCAAGTTGAAGAAAAAAGTGGTGAGATACATCCTGCGATGGTTGCCGATGATAAGGTTTTGCTCGTTTCTGATGACAGTGTGATTGCCGAAGACAGTTACAGAATGAAAGTGAATGAGGAGCAGCAGAAGGCATTTGTCAAGATAGCAAAGGATCCGCGTATCACAAAGGTGGGCAGGATAATACGAAAATTCAGTATTGATGAGTTACCGCAGTTGTTTAACATTTTAAGGGGAGATATGTCGATTGTCGGCAATCGCCCTCTTCCACTGTATGAAGCCGAAAAATTGACGGGAGATGAGTATATCGCCCGCTTTATGGCCCCTGCCGGTCTTACCGGACTTTGGCAGATAGAGAAGAGGGGGGATAGTGGCTCCTTATCCCCTGAAGAGCGCAAACAACTTGATATTCAATATGCACAAAATATGTCCATCCTTTTAGATTTAAAAATTATTTTTAAGACCTTTGCACGTTTTGTTCAAAAAGAGGACGTATAAAGTAAGGCTAATAAAAAGATATAATATGAAAAGAATTTATTTTATTGCATCCGTGGTTTTGTTTCTGTTGCCTTTTAGCATGACTGCTCAGTTTATGCAGGATACGGTTTCTGTTACTCGTCCGTCAGCGGTTGATAATGCCATAGCCCAAAATGACTCCATTAAAGCTATTGACAGGTTTTCACAGTTGACGGCTGCCGATCTAATCTCATTGGAGATTCCTCCCCTGTCAGTTTTGCTTGAGAATGCCAAGCACAGTCCGGTTACTTCCGCTTTGCTCGCTCAGGTTGAGCAGAGACAGGAGGGTTTAAAGATTCAGAAGAAGGAGTGGCTTCAAAACTTCAGGGTCTTTGCATCATATCAGTATGGTTCTATGGCTATGCTTACATTGGAACAGCCAACGGCGGGTGGCATATACACAGGAAAGGAGCAAAGTTCATACAGTGTTGGTGCCTCCGTCAATCTTCCTCTTGAGCTCTTTTTCTCAAGAACTAACAAAGTAAGGAGAGAGCAGGCCGCAGTAAAGCAGGCCGAATATGAGGTAGAAAGATGGTTCGAGGAGCTGAGTTTGAATATTATTGAAGAATATACCAACGTGCTGCAGTTTCATTCTACCCTTACAATCCAGACGGAAGACGTGGCGATGGCGAGGACTCAATATACCATTTCCGAATCCAATTTCATAAATGGAAAAATGGATATTCAGACTCTTAGCCGTTACAAAACAGATGTCAGTACTGCCGTCTCAAGATATGAGACCACATATAACAATTTATTGAAGGCCATACTCAGGTTGGAGATATTGTCACAAACAAAAATAATAAGTAAATAGTTATGAATTTTTTATCATCGATTATAAAATTTCTTTATCGAAACAGATTTTGGATTATTGTAGTTCCAATAATAGTGGTGATTATTGTGATTTTGGCGACAGGTAACCTTAGAAAGCAATACGAATCGAAAACTACTATTTACACAGGTATTGTTTCAGGCTACGATATTGAGTCGGGAGATGGCAGCGTAAGATACGACTGGAACCTTGTCAACAGTACAATGGGCAACTTGTTGGAGATTATTACATCCAAGGCGACTCTCAACAGAGTTTCCATGAGATTGTTTGCCCAGCACATGATGTATGGTGATCCCAAAAATGACAACAGGTACTTGATGGCGAGAACATACAATGAGTTGATAAGAATTGTGCCTGCTGACGTGCAGGCTCTTATCGACAAATCCTCAGAGGATACCACACTGGCAAGACTTTATGCTTACCAGGAGGCAACACCGGATAATTTTATCTATGGGTTGTTTAACTGGTATCACAGGCATTACAGCTATGATGCTCTAAGTAAGATACAGGTGAGAAGGATCGGCAACAGTGATATGATTGAAATTTCTTATACGGCTGATGATCCGGGAGTTGCTTATAATACGCTTGTTTTGCTGAACGAAGAGTTCAGGGAGCAATACAGGGAGTTGAGATACGGTGAAACCAACAATGTAATTGCCTACTTCGAAAAGGAGTTGGCGAGAGTCGG
>Ga0265294_10002290_pt1 | contig 25240 bp, 15 predicted proteins | sample MunlanPumphouse3_FD_192504 | JGI IMG/M metagenome (GOLD analysis project Ga0265294, IMG submission 192504) | Groundwater microbial communities from a municipal landfill in Southern Ontario, Canada - Pumphouse #3 | ecosystem: Environmental > Aquatic > Deep subsurface > Groundwater | place... | reverse complement strand
AATCTTCTCTTTCATTAAAGGAATATCCTCTTTATTTTCAATATAAAACTTCATGCCAAACATCTGTCTAACCCGGCAAAATGGCTTAGGAAACCTAAATTTATCCCACGAATTAAAAGTCCATTCCCAGCTAACGTCAATAGCCACCGGGACAATAGGTCTTTTAGCTAAATAGGCTGTGATGAGCATCCCATCTTTGATGCTATAAATAGGACCTTGGGGACCATCCGGACTTATGGCAATAGAATTACTCTTGAGATGTGAAACAAGATCTCTCAAGGCTTTAGAACCTCCGCGCGTGGAAGAACCACGAATAGGGATAAAACCCAATTTGGAAATAGGTCCTGCAATTAATTCACCATCTTTGGATTGCGAAACTAAGGCTCCAATCTTCTTATTTCTGTTCATGATAACAAGAGGAATTTGATCCCTGTGCCACAACATAAAGACAACTGGTTCTGTGGGAAATTCACCGTAATGAGTCTTTCTAATCGTTAAATCTAAACATCTTAAGAGAAAAGCTCCCAAATGTTTCTCTGCTTTCAGCAAATATTTATTCATTACTTATCATCTCATAGATTCTCTTGGCAGTATTTGTGGAAGCACTTTTATCTCCCAACAGAGACTTAATTTCTTCTAAAACAGCTTTAAAGGAGTTACAACTTGCTTTATTATTTAATATTTGATTAATTTCATTAGTGATATTTTCAGCATTCACTTCATTTTGAATTAATTCTTTAACGATTAATCTATTAGCAATTAAGTTAGGCAAACCGATGAATTCTGTGCGTGCTATCTTCCTAGCAATCATAACTGTTACAGGGTTTATTTTATAAACAATTACGAATGGGGTAGCAAATAGAGTTGTCTCTAAAGTGGTTGTGCCGGATTTTGCGACTACGAAATCACTATACTTCATAATCTCGTAATTATAGCCATTAATGAATTTAACATTAGCTGCTTTATTGGTTTGCTGAAGTTTAGTCAGCATTTTCTTATCAATAATAGAGATTAAATGTTCACGTTCCGGATTAGCTTGGGCTACTTGTAAAAAGATAGGCAGATGCCGTTCTACTTCCATCTCACGACTTCCTGGGAAAAGTCCGATCCATTGTAGCTTAGAATTTAGCTTAAACTCCTTGGCGAAAGCTTCTTTATCAAGCTTCACCCCTATCTGTTCTGCCACAGGATGACCAACATACTCATTCGGTATCTCATACTCATCTAATAGCGGAGCTTCAAAAGGATTAATGCAACAAACAAAATCAGTATACTTCTTGATTTTGAAGACTCTTTTATGCTTCCATGCCCAAAACTGCGGACAAATATAATAGAGAACTTTTATCCCTAATTGCGTGGCTATCTTAGCTATTCTGAGATTCAATCCCGGATAATCTACTAACACCACTAAATCAGGCTTGTCTTTAATCAGAATCTCTTTTATCTCTTTCTCAACCTTAAGAAAGAAGCCAAGATGTTTGATAACTTCCACAAAACCCATCACGTTGAATCTGCTAAACTCAAAGAGTGAATGAAATCCGGCAGCTTCCATCAAGCTTCCCCCGACTCCGTAATTATGAAAGTTTCCCAGCTTATTAAGTTTTTGAATTACATAAGAGGCATGAAGATCACCGGATTTTTCTCCGGCAATCCAAAATATCTTTTTCATACTAATCTAAAAGGTTCAAGAATGGCGGAATCTCAGTTGGTAGTTCTTCATCTATAACCTTTTTCTCATTATAATCTGCCGATTCGTCAGTAACATTATCGTTATCTAAGTTACTGCCTAAACCACCAAAGCGACTATATCCAGCTGCCGAGCCATAACTTTCAAGTTCAGGAAGTTCTTTAGGCTTGTTAGATGAGATATTTTTAGCTAATCTATCTATCTTCTCGTTGCCTACTTCCAAACCTGTTGCCAGAACAGTTACGCGGATACGTCCATCATATTCAGGATCACAAAAGAGTCCGTTGATGCAAATAATATTATTTCCTGTTTGACTGGTGATAGTATTACAAGCATTTTCCAGCTCATTCATCTTCATATCAGTTCCGGCGAAGATACTAATCAACAGGGATTTACAACCTTCAATTGAGATATCTCCCAACAGAGGATTTGTAATAGCCTTTTGAGCAGCAATGATAGCTCTGTCCTCACCCTCAGCTTCACCTGAACCGATAAGTGCATAGCCCATATTACTCATTATTGTTTTAATATCAGAAAACTCTACATTAATGTAACCTGTTTTTGTAATAATATCAGAAATTGATTTGACCCCATTATAGATTATCATATCAGATTCTTTAAAGCCTTCTATAACACCAATGGCAGGAAAATTCTCCATAATCTTATGGTTAGGGATTACCAACAAAGTATCAACAAATTCTTTTAAATTCTTTAGCCCTATTTCTGCATTATCAGTGCGAATCTTCCCTTCATAAGGGAAAGGCTTGGTAACTACAGCCATGGTTAAAATATTCATCTCACGGGCAGCCTTGGCAACTATTGGCAAGGCACCTGTTCCCGTGCCACCACCCATTCCGCCAACTAAAAAGATTAAGTCTGCACCTTTAAGTGCTTTCTTAATTTCTTCATACGACTCTTCAGCTGCCTTTTGTCCCATTTCAGGTAAGGCTCCGGCTCCTCTGCCATTGGTTGCCTTTGGTCCTATCTGAATTAAGTTGGGTGCTAAGGACTTCTTTAAATCTTGCACATCAGTATTCACAGCTATGAATTCTACATCACTAAGTTTATGATTAATCATTGTGTTGATAGCATTGCCACCTGCGCCACCAACACCAACTATCTTTATTTGGGTTAAAACAAAATCTGAAGCTTCATTAATTTCAAACATTTCTACTCCTCTTTATTCAGAAAAGAATTTTTTAATCGAACTAAATACATTTTTGATATTTAATTTACTAGGAAAAAGGGACTGGGACTCTAAATTATTTATCGCAGAATATCTTAACAGACCAACAACAGTAGCTCCTTCTAATTTACTTAAGCTCTCAACTTTTCCGGAAATACCATCCATAAGTGGTTTAGAAATCTTGATTGGCAAATTAAAAGTATCACGAGCAATATCTTGATAGATGCCTAAATTACAGGCTCCACCGGTCAAGACCAAGCCGGCAGAGATTATCTCCGGTTTATACCACTTGATTAACTCTTTGTAACAACCTTCTAAAGAGTCTTGAATTCTTCTTTCAATTATATCTTTCACTACTTGGAGCTGCACTTTCTTCGTGAAGTTTCTATCAAAAGTTGGATACTCAACTTCTTTTTTAAAATCATATTTTTTATAATCTAATTGGGAAAGACCAACCTTTAAGTCATTTGCGGTTTTAGGCAATGTTCTCAAAATAGTATAAACATCTTTCGTAATCTCTTCGCCGCCCACCTGATTAATACTAATAGCATGAATATACTTCTTACTGAAAATAATTCCATCAGAGATTCCTGCTCCTATATCAATCATGATGCAACCAAGCTCTTGCTCTTGTTCTGTAAGAACACCCAAGGCAGATGCGTAACCGGAAAAAATATAAGAATCTACCTGATAACCATTAATCTCGAAACACTTTGTCAGGTTCTGGAGAACAGATTTCTCAGCTAAAATTGTAATAATCTCACCTGATAACTTTGTTGCAGAAAACATTAAGGGAAGCTTATAATGCTCTGTGTTGTTATCAATTAGGAAGTACTTGGGAATAGCATGAATTATCTCATAACTCTCTAAACCGGTTTGTTTTAATACACTATCTTTAGCATCTTCTAAGACTTCATTAATATGTGCTTGTTTAATCTCCGTAGATTTCCCTTCTGAAGAGAGAGTTACCTTCCCTACAGAGTTCATATATTTGATAAAATCACCTGAAGTGCTTACCAACAGGGTTTTGATATCGCAATTAGAGTCCTCTTTTAACTTATCAAAAGCTACTTTAATTTGTTGAGAAAGGTCTTTTATGTCTGTTACCTTTCCCTTTTTGATGCCATTAGACGGGGCTGTACCTATCCCTTTGACTTCAATTGTTTTATCTTCAAATATCTCAGCTGTGATTGCTGTTATTTTTGAAGAGCCAAGATCAACAACTGTTACAAATTTACTTCCCATTCTATCTCCGTTTAAAAATCTGCTTTACGAGTTACTATTTGATTCTTATAACTTAAATCTATGAATAAACCTGATGCAAATGAGCTAAAATGACTCATAAAAAGGTCTATTTTATTACCAATATTTTCATTACCTAGAAAAACTATGTTTCCTCTAAATATCTCTCTAAAATATATCTTGTCATTATGGACAAAGAGGTCAGATATCTTATCTTGAAAATCAGGTTTTTCTTCCAATACAATACTTAAATAATCAGCCATGGCAATAGTTACACTATCTTGAATCACGCTACCAATTCTATATTTATCAGACTTTAGTTTTGCCGAAATAATAGGCAAAGACTTCTGTAAATAACCATAATTAACTCTTTCTAATAACTTTAAATCTCTATTTATATAATAATTCTTTCCATCTGCGAAATTAATAATTGCAAAAGGAGATTCCATAGTATATTCTACTTTTAACCTATTGTGAACTCTTCTTTTAATGCTTATATCCTCAATAATAGGATAGCTTTGCAGAAGAGTGTCAGGTATTTCCACTAGGTCTAATTGGTATAAATTAATACCGTAATACTTACCTAAATCTTTCTCCAGACGATAATTTAATTCATTGGAATTTCCAACTACCTGCACTTTTTCTAACTTCAAAAGGTCGGTTCTTTTAATAATTTCAAAGGTACCAACTGTGGTTAATATTATCAAGACCAGTGATAAGAAGAAATAGATAAAATATCTTCTTGAACCCCTGACTAATCTCCGATTTGAAGCTTTAAACATATTAATTATCTTGCAAGTTTTCCATTATCTTTTCACCGAATTTATTAACTCTTCCTGCTCCCATAGTGATAAAGATATCGCCCTCTTCTAAAGATTCAAGGACTTTCTCCACAATCTCATCCTCAGAGCTAATATAAGTAACATTTCTATGTCCGGAATGCCTTGCTTCTTCCACTATCAACTCTCCTGTTATGCCGGGTATTGGCAATTCTCTTGCGGGATATATTGGTGCAATAAAGAGTTTATCACAGGAGAAAAAGGCTCTGCCAAAGTCTTTGACGAAATCACGAGTTCTGGAAAAGAGATGTGGTTGAAATAAGACAACAACACGGCGGTTGGTACTATCGCGAAAACCATCTAAAGTCGCCATTATCTCTGTAGGGTGATGAGCATAATCATCAAAGAAAGTTATCCCTTTAATAGTTCCTTTATTCTCAAATCTTCTATACACGCCTTTATATTCAAAGAGTCCAGCTTGAATGTCATTAAAAGGAATATCTAATTCTAAGCCGACAGAACAAGCTAACAATGAGTTTAGAATATTATGCTTGCCTGTTACTTGCAACTTAATTCTACCTAATTTGTAGTTCTTAAAGATTAAGTCATAAGAGCTGGTGAAATCTATCATTTCAATATTTTCTGCTCTTACATCTGCTTGTTTGGAGAAGCCATAAGTTACTAAGTTTTTGGTTATTTTAGGAAGAACCGATTGCACGCCTTTATCATCAAGACAAGCTATCACAGCCCCAAAGAAGGGTACTTTTTCAGCATAAGTCAAGAAAGCGTCTTTGATATCATCTAAGTTTCTGTAGCAATCTAAGTGATCTGCATCGATGTTGGTTATCCCTGCTATGATAGGAGTTAGAGTCAAGAATGAGTGATCATATTCATCAGCTTCTACAACTATGTATTTTCCTGAACCCATGAGGTTATTAGAACCAAAGTTTTTCACCATTCCGCCCACTATTATGGTGGGGTTTAAGTTTGCTTTTTCTAACATTATCCCGACCATAGAGGTAGTTGTTGTTTTGCCATGTGTTCCGGCAATACCAATACTAAAGCTCATTCGAGTCATTTCAGCTAACATTTCAGCCCGTCTAACTACAGGTATTCTCAACTTCTTAGCAGCCATTACTTCCAGATTATCATCTTTAACAGCCGACGATCTAACTACCACATCAACTTCCCCAATGTTTTCCGGTGCATGTCCTTCAACAATAGAAATACCTATCTCTTCTAAATGTTGAGTTATATCACTCTTCTTCATATCGGAACCTGATATGATTAAGCCTTGGTTATGAAGCAATTCGGCAATGCTACTCATTCCAATTCCACCAATACCTACGAAATGTATTTTCTTTGTTCTTCCTAGCATTATATTTCCTTATTTAATAATCTCTAAAACACTGTCCACAATAGTGTTTACAGCTTCTAAATGAACACAGTGAGTAAAATTACTTTTGTAATAATCTAACAGTTCACTCATCTTATCTATTTCTTGAATAAGAGCTTTATCGTCAAGATTAATTTGTTCTAATGTTATGGCAATATTTTTAGCACTTTGTTCAAGAGCATTCTTGTGTTGGTGATTCTCTGCCGAAGTAGGCAAAGGTATCAAGATTGCCGGTATTCTTTTAACTTCCAACTCAGCAATTGTAATTGCTCCCGATCTACAGATGGCGATATCTGCAATATTATATAAAGCATCAATCTCATAACTAAACTCAAACATATATAATCCGGGCTTGTCTTTATTGGTTTTTTCAAACTGAGCTAAGTTTCCCTTCCCTAGTTGCCAGATAATATTGTATTTCTTGAGGAGAGAATCAAGAGCTTTATCAAGAAGAATATTCAGAAAGCGTGAACCTTGACTTCCCCCAATCAGAAAGAGGGTCTTTTTATTTTTATCAAAAGAATAAGGTGTCATATCTGCAAGTCGTGTAGATTCAATAATATTCTTATTTAGGGGGTTACCACTATATACTACTTTCTTGTTTTTAAGATAATCCTGAGCATTGGTTTGTCCGATAAATATATTTCGGGCATGTGCTTCTAAAGCTCTAGTAGTTAATCCAGGATAGCTATTTTGTTCTTGTAAGAAATAGGGAACTTTATTGCCTCTTGCTACAAATCCCGAAGGACCACTGACAAACCCGCCACAGCCTATATAAGCATCAGGTTTGTACTTTTTAAAGATTTTCTTAACCTTAATAATACTGGTGAATAGCTTGAAGGGAAAGAGGAAATGCTTGAAAGTAAAGCTTCTATAGAGTTTCTGTACATTGATTGCTTCAAAAGGAAATTCTCTCTTTGCCACAATCTTCTCTTCCATACTGTTCTTATTGCCAATATAAAGTATTTCATGACCTCTTTTTCTAAGCTCTTCAGCAATACTGATAGCAGGCATGATGTGTCCACCTGTCCCACCGGCTGATATTATAAATTTCATATTTCTATCCTTTTTTCTTGAGCAATGATGTTTAAAATTATTGCGATGCTAAAAGACTCCATCAAATAAGCAGAACCACCATAACTAATAAAGGGTAATGATACGCCTGTTGATGGCAAAATGGAGGTTGCGACTCCCGTATTAACAATTACTGTTAAGATGAAGTTCATGCATAATCCTAAAGCAAAATATCTCCGGTAAGGATCTTTAACTTTCATTGAGAGCATGAATAATCTAAAGAAGAGGGCAAAGAAGACAAGTAGCAAAAGGGAGGAAAAAACAAACCCGAACTCCTCACCAATAAAAGAGAAGATGTAGTCTGTATTAGCTTCGGGCACAAACTTCCGTTCAGCACTACCAAAGTCTGATTTAGTTCCCCAAACTCCGCCTGCTGATAATGCTCCCAAACTCTCTTTAATCTGCCTTTCATTATCTCCGGTAACTTTTATTTTATGACGATAAGGATTTACTAATAAATATTTACTATAAACTTTAATTCTAGCACCTCTATAAGATTCGCCAAAAGCTACAAGTCCGGTGAAAGCAAGGGCTATGAAAAGTATTATCACCAGGATTATCTTTTTGTTTAACCCGGCTATGAAGATGAGAAAAAACATGGAAGCCCCAGTAATCAGCAAGACACTAAGATGGGGTTCTTTTAAGATAAGAGCTGTGGTAATGAGAAAAAATATGATTAATTTTGGAGATTTTTTTAAAAAAACAACTATTTTGTTTTCTGCTATTAGGTTACCATACTTGCTCAAATAGATAGCTAATGAATTAATTAAGATAATGCGCGCGTAGTAACTTGGTTGAAATGAAAAGAGATAGAGATCCAAACTTCTCTTTGCTCCAAGTACCTCTTTACCAATAAGCAAAACTAACGATAATAAGAATATTGCAACAATATAATTAGCATTCTCGTGTTTCCTGAACATCTCGACATCAAATCTTTTAACAAAAAACATTACCATAAATAAAGACATAGGAAAGAAGACAATAACCTGTTTTTGGATAGAAGAGAGGTTATTAGTTTGGGAATACCTAAAAAGTACAACTCCCCCGATCAAACCTAAAAACAGGTAGAGAATCATGGCAAACTTATCTATCTTCGGGCTTGTATAACTCATCTTATTTTATTTCCCTAACAATCTTTTTAAAAGCATCACCTCTTTGTTCAAAATTCTTAAAAGAATCATAACTGGCGCAAGCCGGAGAGAGAATAATAATATCGTTAACATCAGAATCTTGATAGGCTTTCAACACAGCTTCTTTTAAGCCGGGGAAAGTTTCTTTAGCAGGAAATTCAGCAAATTGGAGTAACATTTTATCTGTAGTTTCTCCAATAAGGTAAAGTTTTTTAGCATAGACATTCAGTGAACTTAAAAGAACTCCATAATCTTCACCTTTATCTGAACCACCGAGGATGATTCTCACCTTCTGTTTATAAGCACTTAGAGCATATTTCACAGAGTCAGTGTTTGTTGCCTTAGAATCATTTACGAAGGTTCTACCATTAATATCGACTACAAATTCTAATCTATGAGCTAGCCCTTTAAAGGTGGAAAAAGCTTTGGCAACTTCATCTCTATCTAATTTCAGATGCATACTTTCCAGTACTAACATGGTTGCCATAATGTTTAAAATATTGTGTTCGCCTTTAAGGGAAGTTTTATTTATATCAATAGTTAACAAAGAAGTGGTAAGCACATAATTATTTAGTTTAACATCACTCTTTTCTTTTAAACTAAAGCTTTTAATTTTACTGGGAATCATCTTTCTGAAGCAGTTTATTTGAGTGTCAGAATCCATGATTATGGCTATATCGTCAGGATGTTGTTGTTTGAAAATATGAAACTTGGAGAGAGAGTAGGCGTCAAAAGAAACATAGCGATTTAAGTGATCAGGGGTGATATTCAGCAACACTGCGATTTCTGGTCTGAAGCTCTGAACTAAGTCCAACTGAAAGCTACTTAACTCTAAAATGACATAATCATAGACATATTTTTCTATAGGTAAACTAGTGAAAGCAATCCCGATATTCCCGCCTAACGCAACTTTTTGTCCTAATTCATTTAAGATATGGTAGATTAAAGAGACAGTTGTGCTCTTACCATTGGAACCTGTAACAGCAATAATCTTGGTTGCCGGATGCTTGATTCTATAGCCAAACTCAATCTCGCTAATCAACTCATTACCATTAGCTACCAGCTTTTTTATAATTGGTGTATCAAGTGGTATTCCCGGAGAGACAACAATAGTTTGATAATTAAGAATCTCATCACTATGTCCACCGAATTCAGATCTTATATTTTGTAGTTTTGCAATATCTATTTCACATTCAGCCATACTTTTGAATTCTGAGATAAACACTTCATATCCGAGTTCTTTTGCTTTTAAGGCTGCAGATAATCCGCTTCTTGCTAAACCAAGTATTCCTATCTTTTTCATTTTATCCTACCTAAGTTTTAATGTGCTCAAGCCAATTACTAAGAGAAGAATAGTGATAATCCAGAATCGGACAACTATCTTCGATTCTGCAAAGCCACTTAATTCAAAATGATGATGCAGGGGAGCCATCTTGAATATCCGCTTCCCTACCCCATACTTCTTTTTTGTGAATTTAAAATATCTTACCTGAATGATTACTGACATTGCTTCTGCAATAAAGACGAATCCGACAATTGCTAAGAATATTTGTTCTCTCAATAAAATAGACAACATTGCCAAGATTCCCCCTAAAGGTAAAGACCCCGTATCCCCCATAAATATCTCGGCAGGACGGCAATTATACCAAAGAAAGCCTATTAGCGTTCCCACTAAAGCTGCAATAAATACAGTTAACTCACCAGCTTTAGGAATAAAGCCCAAGTTCAAATAATCAGCATAATTAACATTACCTTTGAGATAAGACATTATGCCCAATCCAAAAGCAACTATGGCAGCAATACCTTCTGCTAAACCGTCAAGTCCGTTAGTTAAGTTTACAGCGTTTGATGTTCCCACCACGATGAATACTACTACAGGAATAAAGGCAATTCCTAAGAAGATAGCTGTATTTTTTAAGAAGGGCAAGTCGATATAGGAGAGATATTCGATATCTTGACTAAAGTAAAGAGCAAGTCCGATAATCAGGGAAACACTAACTTGTCCCATTAGTTTATATTTAGGGATTAATCCCTTTTTAGATTTAGCGAAGTTCTTCAAATAATCATCAATGAAGCCAAATACCCCTAACCAAATTGTAGTTAAATACATAATCCAAATATATGAATTATCTAGTCGTGTCCACAATAAGGAAGAGCCTAACAAGCCGATCAGAATAATCAATCCTCCCATAGTTGGGGTTCCTTGTTTCGCTTGGTGTCTATTAGGCATATCTTCATCAATAGTTTCTACTGCTAAGTTCTTCTTTAATATTCTGATAATCATAGGACCAAATAGGTAGCTGAAGAACAGGGCAGTTATGAAAGCTCCTGCTGATCTGAAAGTAACATAGTTAAAGACTCTGAGAGTACTGAAAGTTGAGATGTATTGACTAAATATATGGTATAACATTAGAGAATCTCCAATATCTTTTCTAAATGAATCCCGTGAGAACCCTTGATGAGAATCACTCCGTTTTCAAACTCAGCTAATAAGTTAGATGAGATTAAATCTGAAATCTTGGCAAAATGCCTGTCGCCACCATAAAGCTTGGCTAATTCACCGACTGTATAAACAGTGGTATTAGAAGCTGAATTTAGTAGCTTGCCTATTTCTAAATGATGTACCTGAGCAGTTTCACCCAGCTCTAACATATCACCTAAAATAGCGAGATGTGGCTTAGTTTTATCATAATCTAACCAAAACTTAATAGCTTCAGCAGTAGATTTCGGATTAGCATTATAGCAATCTGCAATGATTTTTAACATGCCTTTTTTAATAATATTCATTCTATTAGTCATCTTTAAGCTTTTCTTCAAGCCATAGATTTGTTCACTAGGCGAGATATTCAATAACTTAGTGAGGGCAATAGCGAGGGCATAGTTTAAACCAAAATAAGGTATTTGGCAATTGATTTGATATTTAGAATTATTAATCTGAATAGTCATTGTTTCATCATCCTGATTATTAATTTCAAACCTAAAACTATTGTCTTCATTGGTGCCAACAGAATAACCTAAAGCTTTGAATTCAGGTGATTTATATTCGGCAAATAATTCATTGTCGCCGGGGAATAAGAAGTATTTAAGTTTTCTTTTGAAGAGAGAAGTCTTCTCTTTATAAATGCCTTCTAGGGAGATAAGCTTTTCTAAATGAGCAGAATCAACTGAGGTTATCACGGCATAATCAGGCACTATTATATTACTGAGGAAGTTTATTTCACCCACACTGTTCGTGCCTATTTCCAAGATAGCATATTGTTGTTCAGGTCTGATTCTAAAAATAGTTCGTGGCAAGCCAATATAGTTATTCTCATTACCCATAGTTTTAAGAACTTGATGATTTTCTTCCAGGATATTAGCGAGAATCTCCTTAGTTGTTGTTTTCCCTGTACTTCCGGTAATAGCTATTTTCTTAATATCAAAAATAGCGAGATAGTGCTTGGCGAGATATCCATAGAATTGTAGTGAATTAGAAACTTTCAGATATCTATTTGAAGAATGCTCAATTTCACCGACTACAAAACAATGCGGATACTTATCAAGCACAGTTTCAATATAGTCATTTCCATCAAAGTTATCTCCTTTTAAAGCAATAAAAAGAGAGTTATCTTTAATCGTTCTAGAATCAGTAGAAATATCTTTTATTATAAAATTAGGGATTGTAGCAAAGAGTTCTCTATCGAATGTTTTAGATAATTTATTAGATAAATCAATAATATTAATTACATCATAATAGATAGATAACCCATCTTGATTGAGCCCGGTTAAGCCTTTTTCGTATTCACAGGCTATTTCGCCATCGGAAAGATGTATCTTTTCATCATTAATCACTTGATAATTTTCATGCCCCTTACCAAGCAGAACAACGACATCACCTGAGTCTGAAAGCTCCAATGCAGTTTGAATTGCTAACTTTCTATCTCTTATAATAAAGTAGTTCGCACTGTTCAGGTTTTGAACCATGTCGGCAATAATCAAGTTATGATTCTCGTGGCGCGGATTATCGTCTGTGAAGATTACTAAGTCTGAAAGCTTGGTGGCAATATGAGCCATGAGAGGCCTTTTGCTAACATCACGCTCTCCCCCACATCCGACTACTGAAATTAATCTTTTAGGTTTAGTTTTATTTAATGTTTTTAAAACCTGTTCAATTGCATCAGGAGTATGAGCATAATCTAAAAAAACTCTGCTTTCGGTCTTGGTCTTTAATGGCTCTAACCTGCCTGCAGTTCTTTTGAGATTGGTAAAGATCTCTTTTTTAATAATTAAGCCGGGAAATAAATTCTGACAGATCAGCATAGCTAAAGAGAGATTATAGACATTAAAATCACCCACATAGTTAGTGGTTATGGTGTCTGTTATATTGCCATTATGGAAAGTAAACTTAGTGCTATTTAGAGTACTAACTATGTCTGAAGCATAATAATCATTAGTTTCATTTAAGCCATAGGAGATTTTCTTATGAGGATAGAATGAATAGTATTGCTGACCATATTCATCATCACAATTAATTACAGCAAAAGCTTCTGTTTGGGTTGTAGATTCAAACAAGATTCTTTTAGCAAGGTAGTAATTTTCAATAGTATGATGAAAGTCCAAATGGTCTTGGGTTAAGTTAGTAAAACCTATAGCACTGAACTTTTGTCCATATACTCTGTCTAAAACTAAGGAATGAGAAGAGACTTCCATAACTACGGCTTCACATCCGGAGTTTACCATTTTATCCAAAATCTTATTAAGTTCTGTGATATCAGGGGTTGTTCTTTCTAAAGGAAAATATTCTGCTCCAAATGAATAACCGAGGGTGCCAATTAAGCCACATTTAATATTCATCTTGTTTAAGATATCAAAGATTATGGTAGAAGTTGTGGTCTTGCCGTTGGTGCCGGTTATCCCGATTAATTTAAGTTTGGAAGAAGGGTTACCGTGTAACTCTGAAGCTATTAAAGCACCTGCTTTCCTGCTATCTTTCACCAAGATTGAGTTTCCCTGAATTTCTATTTTTTGAGAATGAATGATTAGCCCTGCACCATTCTGCAAAGCTGTCGGGATATATTTATGCCCATCTTGGGTGAATCCGAAAATTGCGATAAACACATCGTTTTTCTTTACTTCGCGCGAATCGATAATAACATCTTCTAAATCTAATAATTCTATTTTAACATTCGCACTAATATATAAGTTATGTTCTTTCAAGATATTAATTATTCTTTTTATTTCTACTTTCATTCCCGCTCCTATCTACATTTAACTATAAGTTTCATGTTATCGGTAATCTTTGTACCCGGTTCAATATTCTGGTAATATATTACCCCTTTGCCTTTGGAGTCAACCTTGATGTTTTTTCTAATACAGAATTCAAGTACTTTTCGCAAAGGAACATCTTTAAAGTTTGGGATTTCATCATTATCAAGATGATCTTTTATGGTACTAAAGAAGACAACTTTATTCCCTTCTTTTCTAAAAAGAACCCCTGCTTCCGGATATTGCTGATTCACCTTTGCCTCACCATTATCCTTAGTAGTAACATAATCTATCCCCATATCTTTAACTATTTTTTCAGCTTCTGCTATTTTTAAACCAAATAAATCAGGCATCTTAATCATGTCACTGTTTTTAATTGTATAATCTACATTTAAGTTAGAGTTTTCCACTGTAATCAGCTGTTCATAGACCTTTTCAAAGGTAGGCAAGGAAGATGTGGCAGCATAACGATATTTCCATTGAGGTTTATCAAAGGTAACGACAATTACGAATTTGGGATCATCTTTGGGTAAATAACCTACAAATGTAGAAGTGTATTCCCACTTATTTGTGTGTTTGGTTTTGGAAGATTTAACTTGGGCTGTTCCTGTTTTACCAGCTAAGCCGATTATCTCATTATTGAAGTATCTACCTGTGCCATATTCGAAGACTTTTTCTAAATACTTTTTCATTTCAGCAACCACTTCAGGCTTGGCAACTCTTCTCAACTCTTGTCTTTCAGATTTCTGAATAATCTTACCTTCAGCATCTGTGATTTTAGAAATTATCTGGGGTTTTAGTAGATAGCCACCGTTTGCAATAGCAGCATAGGCATTAGCAAGCTGAAGCTGTGTAACTCCGATTTCCTGACCAAAAGCTATTGAATGAAGGGAGAATTGAGTCCATTGATAGATTGGACTTAATTGACCTTTCATTAATCCATAAAGTTTGGTAGGAACAGTTTGACCAAATCCCATTTTCCTAAGCAATTGATAGAACTTCTCTTCACCTAATTTTTCAGCAACCTTGGCAATTCCAACATTGGAAGAATAAGCAATAATCTCTTCTCCGTTAAGAGCCTTTTCCTGTTCATGATCGTCAGTAATCTTACGTCTTTCATTCTGTCTTTGACCTGTATAGTCCGGATAATATTCTGAACAATTAATCACATCTTTCGGATTATAAACGCCATAATCAATAGCTCCCAGCATTGTGAAAGGCTTAAATGTACTGCCCGGTTCAAATTTATAGCTAACCGGAAGATTACTATAGCTTCTCAATAAAGCTGGGTCAGTATCAATATCATCTTTAGTAAGGCCTGCCATGACCACAATATCACCTGTCATGGGATCCATTATTGTACACATACCCACCTCTGCCCCATATTCATTAATCTTATCTTTCAGCAGTTTTTCAACTTCATACTGGAGATTATTATCAATAGTTAAATAGACATTATAACCATCTAAAACCTTTTTCTTCTGAAGACCGTGTGCGGGTAAATTGTTACCATTGGCATCTTTAATAACCTCGTGCCAACCAAATTCGCCATTTAATAAATCATTAAAAGAAGCCTCAATACCTGTAATTCCTTCAATAGAATACTTAGATTTATTTATCCGCGTGGTAGATATTGTATCTCTACTTTCTTTAACATTACCTATTAGACGAGCTGCAATATTCTCAGACATATATTTTCTTTTATAGCCAATAAACTCAACAATGTGTCCGTTTATATTGTTTCTCTGAAAAGAAGAGAGTAAATCTCCCAATTTAATTTCATCTATAGTATAGAATAAGATAGGGCTTTTTGAATCTAATCTCCTTTTAAATACTTTCGAGTCTTCCCCTGTAACAGTACTACAAAGATTAGCTATTTTCATCTTTACTTCGGCAAGTGTTCTGTCATCTTTACTTCTCTTCAAGTTTTTTTCAACAGCTTCTAAATCAATATCTACCTGAAAATACTTCTCTGTGGTTACTAATAATCTCTCATTTTTATCGTAGATATTTCCCCGCGTAGGGTTAATAAATTCTTTGATTGGTGTATTTCGATAGAATCTCAGTTGCTTCATGTTGTAAGCATCTTTAACTTGAATGAGGAATAGCTGTACTATCCATAGCACAGCTATTGCAACAAACAGAATTAATAAGACATTACACCGTTTTATAAACATGATGGGATTTAGTAGGGATTAATGATTCTTAACTCTTCTGCACTAAGTGAGCTAGTGAATAAATCCATAATCACTGTGATAGAGTTATCTTTTTTATCTTTATAAACTTTACTGTAGGTTACTAAACTTGGGTTATCATTGGCTTCAATTAAACCATATTTAGCCCGAGCCGCTTTCTTGATGTATAACCCGGAACTGTAGTAAGAAAGATCTGAAAGCTTGTGAGAATATGTTGATAACTTGCTGTTATACAACACTTCATACTTTTGTAGCTTTCGATTGTTTTTTATACTATAATGGTTATTTATACAGGTAAGAATATAAACAGGTAATGTAAGAATTAATAAATAGATAAAGACTTTAGTATATAGTTTCACTCCAACTCCTTTTAGGATTTTTTATAGTTTCTCGACAATTCTGAGCTTAGCACTACGAGCTCTGCTGTTAGCAGTAAGTTCATCAGAATCAGCGATAATTGGTTTTCTAGTTAATATCTTGAGTGTTGTTTTTTTTCCACAATTACAGATGGGAAAGCTTGGTGGGCATGTACACTCTAATGATTCGAATTTCATAAAATCTTTTACAATCTTATCTTCTAAACTATGGTAAGATTCTATCACTAACCTACCACCCGGATTGAGAATGTTTAAAGCATCTTTAAGGACATTGGCTAAAACTGTCATCTCGCCGTTTACTTCTATGCGTAAAGCTTGGTAAACGCGTGATAAAGTCTTGGTTAAGAACTTAGGGTTCATCTTGAAATTACTTGTGATTAAATCGTTAAGGTCGGTTGAAGTATTGAATTCTTTTACTTTCCTTTGATTGACGATCAGGAATGCTATCTTCCTGGCTGCCTTCTCTTCCCCATAGTCTCTCAACACTTTTGTTAGAGCGTTTAAATCATATTCATTAAGAATTTGTTTGGCAGTTAAATCTCCGGCTTGATCCATTCTCATATCTAAGGGAGAATCTTGGGAGAAGGAAAATCCGCGACTTGATTCATCGATTTGATGAGAACTAACTCCTAAATCAAAGAGAATGCCATCGACTCTATTTATTTCGTGATATGCCAACTCACTGCGTAAATTCACAAAATTACTCTGAATAATAGTTACTCTGTCGCCAAATCTTTCTAAACGTTTGGTTGCATATTTAATAGCATCGGGATCTTGGTCAAAAGCAAACAAGTGAACTGTAGGATGAGCTTCTAAAATAGCTTCTGAATGACCTGCCCCACCCATTGTAGCATCAACCATTATGGAGTTTGAACGGATATTTAATCCATCAATGCACTCTCTTAACATTACAGGTACATGGTACATCATAGTTTCACCGAAGGCCTTTCTGTTGTGTTTTTAAATTTCTCTTCTATCGAGCGTTCGTACTCTTCAAATACTTCCACTGACCATAATGAGACAAAGTTTCCTCTTCCGACAAATTTGACTTTATCTGTGATTTTAGCTTTATCCATCAATTCTGCAGAGATTCTAAATCTACCTGCACTACCTTCTAAGGTTTGAACTCCCATGGAGTAATGCTCCCAGAGGAAGAGCATGTGGGTATCAACATCTTTATCACTATTTTCTAAGACATCACAGGCATCTTCATACCCGGCTTTAGGATATAAGACTAAGCAACCATTGGGATTAAAGGTAACAACAATCTTATCAGTGGGATAAGAGTTTAGTACCTCTTTAAATGGTTTTGGTAGCACTACTCGGTTCTGAGTAATACTGCCAATATGCGATCCGTTGAACTTAGCTGTTAGTGACATTCCGTTATTCTCCGTCTTTTGCCTATAAATGTATTTAATTACCAATTAATGCCAACTTATGACTTTACTTCATCTATGTCAAATGTTATTTATTTTATTTTGCATTTTACTAAACTAAGCCCATCAATACGCTATTTGTAGGCATTATTAATATACAATTACTTTTATTTTTTCTTTTTTTTTAGTTAAATTTAATGATTTCTCTTTGCTTACTTTGTCGTTTGATGGTTTTTATCGGCAGGCAGAATCGGGCATGAATGAAGTATATTTGGTGCAAATAGAGAAAAAACAGTTTAGAATCAAAAGAATTGTTTGTTATCGAGAAATAGGAAAATAATAATATGATTGTTTGATTTAGGATTGACTTGATTAAGGCGTTAGTGGCTCCTAAGCTGGTAGCACGAATGGTTTGCGAAAACGCATCGAAATAGCTGTTGTAGTCCCTATAATGTTCATCGAAAGAAGTGCTTACATATCAGTAAGATTATATTAATCATATAAATACAGCATTTTGTGCTTCATGAAAAGAGGGTACCCACAAAGGAGTACCCCTACGAATTGTCCAGTCCTGAATAGTTTGACTGTTTTTCCTATTAATCCCCTTCAGGGATAGGTCTTTTTTTGTGTCTGTACCTGTGGTTAATTCTTGGAATACAAGAATTCAACACACAGGCTAAACTATTTATCCCCAAGGGGATTTAAGAGGTATCGCATCCAATAACAATCAATTAAACAATTAAACAAATCAACAAATCAACATGCATTTAATTCGTGTTAATTCGTCTTAATTCGTGTGAAAGTCAATTGCTCATTGCTAATTGCTAATTGCTAATTGATCTTACTTCATAAGGATCATCTTCTTGGTAGAAGTAAACTTACCATTTTTAATACGGTAGAAATAGATTCCGGAAGAGGCATTCTTGTTGTTATCATCAGTACCATTCCAAACAACATTATGAACTCCTGCTTCTTTATGTTCATTAAGCAGAGTTTTAACTTTCTGACCCTTAAGATTATAGATATCTAAACTAACATTTCCGGCATCTTTTAGGCTAAAACCAATGGAGGTTTCAGGGTTAAAGGGGTTTGGATAGTTTTGATTTAAAACACTGATTTGTGGAAATAAATCCACACTTTCATTATTAACACCATCAGGTGTAGAGTCCACTCTGAAGTTATCAATCATCAAGATAAAGGCGTTAGAGCTGATACACTGAATTGCGAATCTGGCTGTATTTCCTGCTAATTGACTGACATTGAAATGGAAAGGAGTCCATTCGACGGGAGCTTCTAAATGAGTTTGACCTTGGTGCAATACATAAGTAAAATCTTCCACTTGCTCTCCACCAAGAGACATTTTTACTTTAAACTTTTCTAGGCCATACTCACTTGTACTGCTTCTGGCATAGAAAGAGACAACTGTTGTGGTTCCAATAGTGATACGAGGGGTAATAATCCAATCATTGTTCTCTCCTTCTGAAGAAGCAAAAGAAGCTAAGAATTTGTTTCCGTTTTGCGGAATCATATCTGTAATTGGAGGAGTTGTGGCAGAAGGATTGAAGACTATATAGGACATTGCTTCGCCTTGGTGCTCAAACTCAGCATTGCTGATACCATAAGTATCACCACCATCAAGATCATACTGGATCCAGTTGGGTAAATCTACCGTGAAGTCAGGATGCAGTTCAAAATCATCACCCCAAAGAGGTGCTCCCAGATTATAATAGATAATTGTTACACTGTTTGAGGGTGCTGAAAAACCATCAGGAGCTTCATACATGCCAATGACATAGTAGGTATATTCTGTACCAACCAGCACTTCTGCATCATGATAAGTGTTAGTTCCAATAGGAATCATCGTCTGAGTGATTATTGAACCATTGCGATAGATATTATAGCCAATTAGATATCTTTCATAATCAGGTTCTAGCCAACTTAATTCTATATAACCTGATTGATTAACAGCTTCTAGGTTAAGCGGTGCATTATAATCATAGTTATAATTAGCAGTTACATAGAGATTATAAAGACCTATGTCATCTCTAAGATTTCTCTCTGTTTCTCCGTTAAAGTTCTTTCTTGTATGAGGAGGATTTACTCCAAATGGGAAGTTATAATAAGTTGCAACTCTCAGGTAATAATCACCACTTGCCGGCAATGTAACACTTAGGTCATTACCACTAATGATGGAAGAACTCCCTGAAATATTAGCTGGGTCAATAACAGGACCATATACCCAAAGAGCAAGATCAATATTTGTATCACCAGTAGGCAAAGCGCTAACTAGTAATGTATCACCCACCCCCATAGCCGGGATTTTATACCAATCAATATCACCTTCCGGCATTATAGCATAAATATCACCTTCAACAGGAAGCGTTAACACGGTTGCACCGGTTGGTTGGTCATTCCCATCATCAGCATAAGCATAACCACTAAGACCAACAGAGTGGGTTACACGGGTTGCATTATCTATTACTTGAAGAGTAGCACTCTTTGAACCTTCAGAAGTTGGAGTAAAAGATACCCCGACAGTAGCTATTTGGTTTAAAGACATCACTAACGGATAACTATTATTATCAGTAGTGATTGAGAATTGATCAGCATGAACACCGTTAATCGTTGGAGCAGTTGCGATAGTTATGTTCTGCAGACCTATTGATTTCATAGTGAAAGTCTTTTCTTCTGAAGAACCGCCCACAGGCACCAGTGGATAGAGTGTATTGTTAGGGAAAACAGCTAACTCAGGAGCATCAGGTACTTCTCCAAACTCAAGCTTTACATTAGGATAGCAATACCCCAAAGTGTAAGCTTCAGGTGGATCTGCAGGGTCAGGAATCATGTAATCAACATAGTAGAGAATACTTCTTGTAACACTACTTGAGGTACAATAAAAATCATCTTCATAATTGTGATATGCTGAATTAGAATATAAAACACCAACTACAAGATTCTGAGAAGTATCATAGTTAAAGGGAATATCAAGTTCAATTTGTACAAAACCTTCACTAGCCGGCACAGTAATAGTACCTTGATAAACTTCCATCATCTCATCAACACTTATCCAGTCAGTGTTATTATCAAATTGTGTCTTAGTTGTTAAACCCATATAAATCTTAAGTTCATCAGGACCCCAAGTTGAGTAACCGTTATAGTACCAACTGATATTTTCAATTCGCTGATCAGTAATACCAATTTCGCCTGCATAATAGATGCTTTGTGAATATGAGCTTCTATACCATGGTTCGAGAGGTAAACCTTGATTTACTAAGGTTCCTGAGCCTATAACAGTTATATTATCCGGTAGTGCAGGAAGAATATTAGCAGTCGTAGTAATTGTTATTACCGGAAGGTTGAGATCATTGGAATTTAATGTAAAGCTTCCGTTATAAGCTCCTACAGCTTGAGGGACTAATTGAACTATAACATTGCTAGAGCCGGAAGGAGAAATTGTTAATTCTTCAGGTGAGAAACTTAACTCAGCTCCTGTTGAAGATAAATCAATTTCTAGATCATCAATACCCCAATTCTCAATATGTAAGGAGGCTTGACCGGTTCTATTTAAATAAACAGTGCCAAAATCTATTGATTGTTCATTAACAACTATAGCAGCTCCTGAAGGAATAGTTTCAATATAAAAATTATCAAGATAAAGAGAGATATACTCATTACCGTTTCCATTAAACTTTAAAGCAATAAATTGAGCATCTTCATCAGCGCCGCTAAATCCATGCTGATATTGCTGATAAGTAGTAGTAAAAGAAATTGTATCACGGGCTACAAATTGGATATCACCACTATTATTAACAGCTGTTCCAACAATTAATGAAGCTCCCAAGGTTGATGAATGACCCATAAATCTGATTCTTCGCATTGCTAAATTACTAACCGGTGGGGTTAGAGCTATTAAAGTAGGGGAAGAATCATAAGAGTTATAAAACTCAAGTGAAACATTACCTTCATAACCCATATACGGGTAGGCACCTACTGTTACTGATGGCACTGGAGAAGAAATAACAGATACCCAATCTTGAGGTAATTCGCCAAATGAAAGATCTTCAAATCCTTCAAAATGTGGAAAATCGTAAATCATAGCATCATAGCCGCTAGCGGTTAAAGGAATTACTGTATTCCCGATTACAGAATCATTGATGGTAATGTTTGCTGAGAAATCCCCAACAGTTAAGGGATGGAAATTAACAGTAAACTGAACAATATTATCTGTAATTGAGATAGGATAAGTATTATTATCAGTTAAGATAAAATCAATATTTTGATCTATAGTGACTGAGTTTATTATTAATTCTCCTAAACCTGTGTTTCTCATTGTGAAGATTTTAGGAATGCCACTTGTATTAATAATAGTATCATTCCACTGATGAGAGGTCGGATGTACCATTAACTGTGGAGCGTTAGGAATCTCTCCCATTGTGAGTAAAGTATTAGGAATCGCATTTATAGTAGTACCTTCTTCAGGAGTGATGAAATTACTGTGTGTAGAATCTGAATAATAACTAATACTTTTTTGCCCTGTAACAAAAGTAGCATGAAAATCATCTGCAAAACCAACACAGCCCTCGGTATTGGCTGCAAAAGCAATAAGTAGGTTATCTGTATTGTTATAATTGAAGGGAACAGACAGCTGTAAAGTAACCCATCCTTCTGCTGCAGGTACTACTAGTTGACCATCAAAAACTAACAATAATTCACTATCCAGTACCCAAGAGTTACCATCGGCAAAAGAGTCTAAAGTAGTATGAGCCATGAAAATTTGAACATCTTCTACCCATGAACTATTGCCGTTGAAGTAATAAGAGACTTGTTCAATTCTTTGTTCATCAACATTAATCCACTCTTGATTATAGATAGTTTGAGAAATAGTATATCCCCAATAAGGCTCCATAGGTAAATGAGTATCTAACTCCGTTCCATTACCAATAACAATTGACCCTTCTGCAGCTGCAGTGGTAAAGCTCCAAACTGCTGATGGGACTAAGTATTCGGTAGCATTATTCCCGGAAACTATTCTCCAATAGTAGTTTGTTAAAGTATTCAAATCATCAACGATGTAGCTTTCTTGGGTATAGTTGTTTATTAAAAGTGCACTCTGGTTCATGCTATTTACTTGCTGAACATCATCACTAAAGTAAACCTTTACCCAATCAGTATCTGTACCGGTAACCCAGGTTAATTCTACCGGGGGTTGCATATTAAAGGTCCCGTTTAGAGGAGCAGTTAAAGATGCCATACCGGGCTCACCTTCTGCTGAAAAATAGAAACGAGTATTGGGATAGACAGCAGAATACATACCCGGTGTAGTTGGAAAGGAACCATCCTGGTAATCATAGACTGCTCTTTCAGGTACTGCAACAGTTCCGTTAAAAACAGGATAAAACGAATTCCAGGAGCCCATATTGTTAATTACTGCTATTTCTAAGTTGTCAGTTCCATTGTACTCAAATATAGTGTCTAAAATTAATTGATTCCAGCCAGTACCATTGTAGGTTACACTACCGGTAAAGACTAACTGAAACGAATCATCAGTGGCTGGGTCAATATAGTCTGTGGACATGATACTTAGATCAGTAGTATGCCTCATATAATATGATTGATTGTTTAAGTTTAAATCATTTGGTGAATTTTGCACATTATAGCTAATTGTATGAATTCCCATCTCATAAGTTAAATCTGATTGAAGGTAAATTGTTCTTGACCAGCCATAGCTATAATATCCGAAAGCAGGGATATAGTCGGAAGTGGATGTTCCTGATCCAACCTCAACATAAATAGCACTTAGGGAAACTATTAACAACATTAAAGTGGAAAACAATAATAATCTCTTAGACATACTAACTCCTTTTATAATTCTTTTACTTAATTTCTATTTGTACTTATATTATTCATACATAGAATTCAAAATCAAAAGCAGTTCGACCGTTACATAGAGTATTATTCATCCAAAGTCATTATAATGACTATTAATATTTCTTGGCAAGTGTTTTCTATTTTTCTTTTTATTAGGAGAGATATAACATTAAAATAGGGCGGAAATATTTCCGCCCTTACATATCTTCTTTTCTTCAATTGCTAATTGATGAAGTTTACTTCATAAGTATCATCTTCTTGGTAGAAGTAAACTTACCATTTTTTATCTTGTAGAAATATACACCGGAAGAGACATTTTTGTTATTATCATCGGTACCGTTCCAAACGATGTTATGTGTTCCTGCTTCTCTATGTTCATTAAGCAAAGTTTTAACTTTCTGACCCTTAATGTTATAGATATCAAGAGTAACATTCCCTGCGTCTTTTAGACTAAAACCAATTGAGGTTTCAGGATTAAAGGGGTTTGGATAGTTTTGATTTAAAGCGTTGATTTGTGGAATTATTTCCACATTTTCATTTTCAACACCATCATCAGTAGAATCCACTCTGAAGTTATCAATCATCAAGATAAAGGCATTAGAGCTAATACACTGAATAGCGAATCTGGCTGTACTTCCGGCTAATTGGCTGATATTGAAATGGAAAGGAGTCCATTCGACAGGAGCTTCTAAGTGGGTTTGACCTTGGTGTAAGGTATAAGTGAAGTTTTCAACTTGATCTCCACCAAGCGACATCTTAACTTTAAACTTCTCTAAGCCATAATCACTGGTATAACTTCTGGCATAGAAAGAAACCACTGTAGTTGTTCCGATAATAATGCGCGGAGTAATAATCCAGTCATTGTTCTCTCCTTCTGAAGAAGCAAAAGAAGCTACGAATTTATCTCCACTCTGTGGAATCATATCCATAATTGGAGGAGTTGTAGAAGCAGGGTTAAACACTATATAAGACATAGGTTCACCTTGATTTTCAAACTCAACATTACTGATTCCGTAAGTGTCTCCACCATCAACATCATATTGGATCCAGTTTGGCATACTTAAAGCAAAGTCCGGATGTGTTTCAAAATCATCACCCCAAAGTGGTTCTCCCAGGTTGTAATAGATAATTATTGCATAATTTGAAGGTAGGGAAAAACCATCAGGTTCTTCATACATACCAACAACATGATAAGTATATTCTACACCTACGATTACTTCAGCATCATGATAAATATTAGTTCCTATCGGAATCATAGTTTGAGTTATTACAGAACCATTTCTATAAACATTATAGCCTACTAAATATCTTTCATACTCGGGTTCTACCCAAGTTAACTCTACAAAACCGGACTGGTTAGTAGCTTCTAAGCTAAGTGGAGCATTATAAGCATAGTTGTAATTAGCACTTACAAAGAGATTATAAAGTCCTATATCATCTCGAACATCTCTTTCTGTTGCTCCATTCATATTCTTTCTTGTGTGAGGATTTGATCTACTTGGGTTAACGTAAGTTTCAGCTACTCTCAAGTAATAATCACCACTTGCTGGTAAGACATGATTAACACTAGTACCGCTAGCAATGAAAGCTGTACCTGAAAGATTAGCAGGATCAGCTACAGGACCATAAAGCCAAACCTTAGTATTGATGTTAGAACCACCAGCCATAGTAGTGTGAGCCATTAAG
>Ga0265294_10002289_pt1 | contig 25243 bp, 25 predicted proteins | sample MunlanPumphouse3_FD_192504 | JGI IMG/M metagenome (GOLD analysis project Ga0265294, IMG submission 192504) | Groundwater microbial communities from a municipal landfill in Southern Ontario, Canada - Pumphouse #3 | ecosystem: Environmental > Aquatic > Deep subsurface > Groundwater | place... | reverse complement strand
TTCATTTGCTAATATAGAACAAGAGGATATAGAAAGAGCGGTTAAATTAATAAATAATCGACCGCGAAAAAGACTTGGTTATAGAACACCAGCTGAGGTTTTTCATCAAAATTAATTAAGATTTGAAATAGAATTTAGGATTGTCTCTGTTACTCTTGCTTTATAGTGCCCCCATTCTCTAGGGGTAGCAACCCTCTTAACAAAAAAATACCCCATTTTATTGGTGTATTTTTAATTCACTTCTAGGGGTGGCTAAGCGCAAAACTTGGCAAACTTTTTTGATGGAATATTTGGCAAATTTATAAAAAAGAGGGTGGTCAAATGAAGACCACCCCTTTATCTTGGGATAAGACATTTTGCCTCTCCTCTTACTGGACCAAAAAACTTAAAGTAAAATATAAAGAAATCTTTAATCTCTTCAACTTTTTTTATTTCAAAGGTTATTTCTGTAATAGTTTCACTTGGTATTTTTTGAGAAAAAACAAAATGTTCAAATTCTCTAAAAATAGCAGACCACATCTTTACTGGAAGCTCTTCATAGTGAAACTGAATCAGTTTATTATTCTCGTTTTTTACATAATTACCAGCGGCAACGTATAAACCCTCTAATACTGCTGGTACAATTTGGTTGGCCGAGGTATAAGGTATGCTTCGTTTTGCCCTTGTATAAGTAGGAAAGAAAAAAGAAACAATTACTTTGCTTCCATTAATAATCTTCATATCTGTGGCATAAAGATTGGCTACAGGATAGCAATTTTCCAAAATTTCTAATAAAAACCTTCGTGTTTCCATAATTAATTTATTTTAATGTTGTTAAAGAATATAATATTTAATCATTTTATTTATTTTTCGTCAACCAGTTTGTCTTCCCAATAGGGGTCTAGGAAAACTAAAACAAAAATAACCCTAACATTAGAGTTATTTTTAAGTGTTCCCTTTAGGGGTGCCTATCGGGAATTGAACCCGAGATAACAGGACCACAACCTGCTGTGTTACCATTACACCATAGGCACCATGATTTTTTCTAATTACTCATCCTCTCCGCAATGATGAGGACAAGCGCTACAGTCACAACCAAAATCAAAGTTAAACATATCTTCTAACTCTGCTTTTGTTTTTTTGTTAATTGTTTTCTTCACTTCTTTTATGACTACGTTTTTTTTAACTGTAGTTTTTTTTGCTCCAGAATTATTATTCTTGATCATATATAAAATTTATTATATTTAAAATAGAACGTACGCCCAGTAGGAATCGAACCTACATATTCAGCTTAGAAGGCTGGTGTTCTATCCATTGAACTATGGGCGCCTTTAATTTCATTTTGATAATACAGAATACAGGTTTAAATGTCAAATTAATATTTAAGTAAAATTTGCTCTTATTAGTCTAAATTTCTTTGTCTTTTGGCCTCATAAACAACAATGCCCGCACTAACTGAAACATTTAAAGAATCAATACCATTTTGCATGGGAATAATAATATTATGATTAGAGTTTTTAAGCCAATAATTTGACAAACCAAAAGCCTCTGAACCTAAAACAATTACTGAGGGTTTTTGCCAATTAACTTGTTCATAAGATTTGCTTGCTTTAATACTGGTAGTATAAACTTCTATTTTATTAGCTTTAAAATACTCTAAACACTCTTCTTTACTGGCAATAATAACCATTGAGCTAAAAACGTGACCAGAGCTTGCTTTGATTACATTGGGATTATATAAATCAGTCTGACTTTCATTAATAATTACCGCATCCAAACCAGCTGCATAAGAGGTTCTAATTATTGCACCGAGGTTACCTGGCTTCTCGACTAATTCTAGAACTAAGCCCAGAAACTTGTCTTTAATTTTTATATCGTTTAAATTATTATATCTTGGCTCTGCGATCGCTAACCAACCATTGGGGTTATCGGCATAAGCTATTTTTTTAAAAACTTCCGAACTAACGGTATTTATTTCTTGTTTAAAGAAACCTGGATTTTCATTACTTATTTCTGGACAGCGAAAAATATCTATTAAATTAAACCCGTAATCCAGGGCAACTTTTATTTCCCTCAAGCCATCAATAATAAATAAGTTTTGTTTTTTTCGCTTAGACGCTTTACGTAACGCAACAATATTTTTTATTTTTGGATTTTGTAAGCTACTTATATACATATATTTAATTACCTTAATACCATATCTTTTATTCTATAAACTTTCAAGCGCTTATAGTTGACTTGACTTATTTTTTTACTTTTAAATTAATTATTTTCAATTTAATTAATATCTTTGCTATAATATAAAGATTAACTTAGTTTATATTCAGTTATTAAATAATATCTATGCCAATTAAACAATTAAGGCCGACATCTTCTCCAAAAGCAGAATTCTGGCGAAATAACAATAACAAAAAAATCAAACATAGTAAAAAGAAAAAAATAATTAATAAAATAATTCTTTTTTCCTTGTTTGTGGCGTCAATTGCCCTACTATTTATTTTCATTTTTGTTGCCAGTGTTTCACGAAACTTACCAGATCCTAATCAATTAATAGATAGAGAGGTTGCTCAAAGTACAAAAATTTATGATCGTAGCGGGGAACATCTCTTGTATGAAATCCATGGGGAGGAAAAAAGAACTTTAATTAGCCTAGATGACATGCCTGCGCAAATAAAACAAGCAAGCATAGCTATGGAAGATAAAAATTTCTATAAACATGGTGGTTTTAGTATTTGGGCGATGTTTAGAACAGCTGTTACTAATATAGTCTATAATCGTAAAGCTGGAGGATCAACATTAACCCAGCAATTTGTTAAAAATGCAATACTTAGCTCAGATAAAAATTATGTTAGAAAAATAAAAGAAATAATATTAGCTCAAAGGATAGAAAAAAAATTTAGTAAGAATGAAATATTACAAATGTATCTAAATGAAATTCCTTATGGATCAAATACTTATGGTGTTGAAGCAGCTAGTCAGAAATTTTTTGCCAAAAGTGTAAAAGATCTTAATTTAGCTGAGTCTGCTCTTTTAGCATCCCTACCACAAGCTCCGAGTCGGTATTCACCTTATGGCCCAAACCTAGAACTACTCCTGGGCAGAAAAGACTATATCCTCGATTTAATGGCAGAACAAGGTTATATTAATAATAATGAAAAAGAAGCTGCTAAAAGTTATAAAATTGAATTTACAAAACAAGAAACAAGCATCTTTGCTCCTCATTTTGTCATGATGATACGTGGAATATTAGCTGAAAAATATGGTGAATTAGAAATGGAGCGTAGTGGTCTTAAAATATATACTACAATTGATTGGGAAAAGCAAAAAACCGCAGAAGAAGTAATTAAAGAAAAAACAATTAATTATCAAGAAGAATATAAAGCCAATAACGCCGCCTTAGTCGCTATTGACCCTAAAAACGGACAGGTTTTAGCCTTAGTTGGTTCCAAAGATTATTTTGATGACAGTATTGATGGACAGGTAAATGTGACTGACAGACCTAGACAACCTGGATCATCGATGAAACCAATCATTTATGCCTCCTTATTTGAAAAGGGTTATAAATCTAAGACTCAACTCTACGATGTTATTACTAATTTTTCTACAGAAACTGGCAAATCATATACTCCTAGAAATTACACAGGTAAAGAGCTAGGGCCCGTGAGCATTAGACAGGCTCTAGCGGGCTCACTAAACATTCCTGCAGTAAAAGCGATGTATCTTACTGGAATTAAAGATGCGTTGAACCTAGCTGAAAATATGGGCTATAGCAGCTTCTCAGATAGGAGTCGATTTGGACTTTCTCTAGTTTTAGGTGGTGGTGAAGTTAAAATGTTGGAACATGTCAATGCTTTTAGCGCTTTTGCTCGTGAGGGAGAAATATCAGAACTAAGTTTTATTCTAAAAATTGAAGATAAAAATGGTAAAGTAATTGAAGAGTTTAAAAATAAAAATAAAAAAGTTTTAAGCTCTATTTCAGCTAGGACAATTAATGATATTTTAAGTGATAATAATTCTAGGGCCTTTATTTTTGGACAAAAAAATTGGTTAACCTTAAATGATCGCCCTGTTGCAGCTAAAACTGGCACAACCAATGATTTTAAAGATGCTTGGACCATTGGTTACACACCATCTTTAGTTACTGGTGTTTGGGTAGGTAACACTGATAACTCTGAAATGAGCCGTGGGGCCGATGGTAGTGTTGTAGCAGCTCCTATTTGGAATGAATTTATGACTAAATTATTAACAGGAACACCGGTTGAGACTTTTAACAAACTTGAAGAAGATGAAACAGGTAAAGCGGCTATTGACGGTAATTTAGAATATAAAAAAATCTTAACAATAGATAAAGAAACTGGTTTAATTGCCACTAATGATACACCTGAAGATTTAAAAGAAGAAATTGAAATATTTGATCATAAAACAATCTTATTTTATGTTGATAAAAATAATCCACTAGGACCAAAACCCGAAAATCCAGAAAGTGACCCTCAATATAAAGCTTGGCAAGAAGGAATCGATAAATGGAGTGAAATTAATAATCAAAAAACTAATCAAGATCTGATTGATAAAATAGATTTAATTAAACCAGAAAATAAACCAGTTATAGAAATATTGAATCCAATTGAAGGAGAGGTTGTTAATACAGATTTTTTAAATGTAAGAATTGAAGTTAATGCCCCAAGAAAAATAAGTAGCGTTAGATATCAGATAAATGAAGATCGTCTACCTGGACTAGGGACAGATACTTTAATTAACATACCTCTCCTTGAATTAGAAAATGGTTATCAAAAACTATCTGTTCTAGTTTGTGATGATGTGGGTAATTGTGAAAATAAATCAGTCAACTTTAATTTGAATAAATAACAACAAAACCCACTAATCAGTGGGTTTTTTGACTAATATCAACGATAAATATTAATTTCTAATAGGCATAATTATATAATTATAAGTACTTTCTTTATAAGAAACTAATTGACAGGGCGTGTTACTGTTTATAATTCTCAAAATTACAGTTTCACTGTCAATCGCATTAAGGCCATCTAATAAATAGCGATAATTAACCGATATATCATTCTCATCACCATTAAGCTCACAGGGTATATCAATTGAACTTTCACCACTTTGATTTGATGAGGAAAATATATTTAATACTTTTTTACGGATCACTAAAGAAATATCATAAACACCATTTTTTGAAAATACCGCTGAAGCCTTTATCGCCTTGACAAAGCTTTCTTTGTTAATTTCAATCTCTGTTTTATATTTTTCAGGTATAATTTGTTTATAATCTGGATATTGACCGTTAATAGTCCTTGAAACTAATTCAACAGAAGAAAATGAAAAAAGGATTTGATTGTCAGATATATACATAGTAATTAAATCAGAATCTATTGATTTTGGATCAGAGACAATGGTTGAAATTATTCTTATAACCTCATTAATTGTTTTCGCTGGAACTATAACTTCTTTATCTTTAATATTATTTGTCTTTAAATCAATATTTATTTCAGCCAACCGATAACTATCTGTAGCGGCGATGGTCATGTATTTTTCATTAAACTTAAAATAAACACCTGATAACTCTAATCTGTTATCACTACTAGCAACTGCAAAAACTACAGAAGACATAGCTTTTTTAAAATCAAAAACACTCAAACTACAAAAAAATTCTTTACTAATTGTTGGAATTAAAGGATAATCCTTAGCTTCCTCACCTCTAATCTTTGTTTTATAATTACCACATTTAATATTAATGTTATTATCTTTTTCACTAAATTCAATATTTTCGGATGGTAATAAGTTTACGTAATCACTAAATAATTTAGCATCTAGTGTGATATCCCCCTCACTTTCTACTTTTGCTCTTAATTGATAAATAATACCTATTTCTAAATTTGTGCTAATTAAATCAACACCCGATTCTGTTGCTTTGATTAAAATATTATTAAGAATTGGTAAATTTATATTTTTATTATTTATATGACTAACTATAGATAATGCTTTTTTTAGATTTTCTTGTAAGCAGATTAAATTCATATTATTTATTATATATTTATATATATTAATTAATAATAACAATAAGGCTTGTGTATAAGTTATAATAATGACTTATTTTATTTATTATTAGTAAATTATTGATGTGACTAAGCATATTAATTAAGTGTGAATAGAAGTCTAATTCTTTGGGTACAATTTTTTTATTAATCTTAATTAGCTTGATATCAACAGTTAATTAAGTCTTTATAAGTAGATTAATTAACAGGAAAACTTGATTTATTAAGAGTCTATTAACAGTTAATAGGGATGATTATTTAACGTTTGCTTAATTGAGATTATTTCTTGTTTCATTTTTTCATTATCATTTTCTTTTATTTCGGTTAATATTTTATTATAAGCATGCATGGCTGTAGTGTGATCGCGCCCACCAACCTCAGCACCAATATTAGGGTACGAAGAGCCAAGTTCTTCTCTAATTAGATAAATTGCGATTTGACGTGGTTTAACTAGTTCTTTTTTACGACTTGAGCCAATAATTTCTTTAATTGTTATTTCATAAAATTGAGCAACCGCTTCAATTACATCTTTAGCATTCATTGATTTAGCTTTAATATCAGAAACATAATCACTTAAAGCATTTTTTACACTTTTAAGAGTGGGAACAGAATTATTTAATTGATGAATAACAATTATTTTATTTAAAGCTCCTTCTAATTCTCTAATATTATTTTGAACATTATTAGCTATATATATTAAAACATCTTTGTCCAGAGAAAAATTTTTTTCTGTTGATCTTCTTTCCAGAATGGCTATTTTTGTTTCCATGTCTGGCTTGCCAACATCTGCCACCATTCCTGATTCAAAGCGAGAGATTAACCTTTTTTCAATTGCTGGTATAGATTTAGGTGGTCGATCAGATGTCATTACTATTTGCTTATCTCCTTGTTGGAGTTCATTAAAAGTATGAAAAAACTCTTCTTGTGTTCCGTCTTTACCGCCCATAAACTGAACGTCGTCAATTAAAAGTACGTCAACGTTACGATAAGCATTTTTAAAATCCTTTGCTTTACCAGTTTGGACTGCCTGTATATAATTATTAGTAAACTTTTCACTAGTGGTGTACAAAATCTTATTAGTAAATTTTGCCGCTTCATTTCCAATAGCTTGGAGTAGGTGAGTTTTTCCTAAACCAACACCACCATAAATAAAAAGCGGGTTATAGGCTTTACCTAGATCATTAACCACAGCTCGACAAGCTGCATGAGCTAATTCATTACTCTTTCCAACGACAAAATTTTCGAATAAATATCTAGGATTAAGTCCATATTTAGCAATCGGTTCAACTTTTTCAAAGCCTTTTGAGTTTATAGTAACCTCATCTTGTTTTGGTTTAATTATGGTTGAACCAACTAGAGCATTGTTTTTCTGTAATTCTATTTTATATATAATTTCGCTAATTTTTTGTTTACTAATTTTTTCTAAAGAATGAAGAATTACTTTATGGTATTTTTCTTCAAGCCATTTTTTTACAAAACCATTAGGTACACAAATAATTATTCGTTGATTCTCAAAAGAAGATACAAAAGTATCTTTAAACCAAGTTATAAAATTAGCTCTAGTGAGACTAACTTCTAGTTCACCTAGAACAGCTCGCCAAATTTCTTCATTATTCATATCGTTATTATAGGCCATCTTAAACTAATTAACAAGCCAGAATAAATAGGATTTTGTTTAAAAGTTGTTAATAATAAGTGTATAAAAAAAATCATCTTGCTAGTTATTTTTTAGATTGACCTTTTATAAAAAGAGTGTTATGTTATTTATATTCGTTTAATTAATTAGTAAATATGCCGAAAAGGACCTATCAACCAAATAAGAAAAGAGCTAAAAAAAAACACGGGTTTTTAAAAAGGATGAGCACGCAGGATGGGAGGAATGTGCTAAAAAATCGTCGTGATAAAGGAAGAGAGGTTTTATCTAAATAAATTGGTTTCAAAATGTTACCAAAAAAACAGAAGATACATTTAGATAATGAGTTTAATGAAATCTTTAAAACCGGACGTAGTTTATATGGTCGGTTTTTGGGCGTTAGATGTCAAAAAAATGCTAGAGAAATTAATCGTTTTGCTATTATCTTAGGTGTTAAAGTTGAAAAAAGTTCTGTAAAAAGGCATTTTTTAAAAAGAAATTTATTTAGATTAATTAAAAACAACGAAAGTCACTTATTGTTTTTTGTTGATTGTATTATAGTGGCCTTGCCATCAATTAAAAATGCTAATCAAAATGAATTAGAGATGGAGATAAAAAAATTGTTTAGTAAAATTTCTTTAGTTCGGTGATATATGATAAAATTATTATCTAATATGATCGCCTCGATAATGATTAGGTTTATTAAACTCTATCAAAAAACATTTTCGTTTGATCATGGTCTACTTAAATATTTATACCCTAACGGGTTTTGCCGGTTTAACCCAACTTGTTCAGAATATAGTATTCAAGCTATAAAAAAATATGGACCGATTAAAGGTTTTTTTAAGTCAATTTGGCGCATATTGCGATGTAACCCATTTAATAAAGGTGGAAACGATCCACTTAAATAATAATATATGACTCACTTATTTCAAGTAATTTTTTATCAACCAATTTTAAATTTACTTATTTTCATTTACAATAACATCGCTTTCCAGGATTTGGGTTTTTCGATAATTATCATAACAGTTATTATTAAATTAGTTCTTTGGCCATTATCAAAAAAATCTATTAAGTCACAATCTTCAATTCAAGAAATACAGCCAAAAATTGATGAACTAAAGAAAAAAAATAAGGATAACAAAGAGGCAATGGGTCGGGAATTAATGAGTTTATATAAAGAACATAAAGTAAATCCCTTTTCTTCTTGCTTGCCTCTATTAATCCAACTCCCTTTTTTTATCGCCGTTTTCCGTGTTTTTAGGGATGGCGTCGCTAGTCACTTAGAGCTTTTATATTCATTTGTTGCTCAACCAGAGGGTATTAATAATATTTTTCTTGGTTTCATGGATCTATCTAAACCAGTTATATATTTAGCTGTTTTAGCGGGAATAGCCCAGTTTTGGCAGGCTAAAATGATGATGGCCAAGAAAAAGAAGGTAAATAAATTAGATGACAAGGTTATCAAGGGCAATAAAGAGGAAAATATGGCTGCTATTATGAATAAACAAATGTTGTATTTTATGCCAGGCATAACTATTTTCATTGGCGTTACCTTGCCTGGTGGGCTTACTCTTTATTGGTTTGTTTTAACTCTTTTAACCATTCTACAGCAATCTATAATGCATAAAAAAATTACACTAGATACGAATTTACCCATTGAAGGTGATGTTATTAAATAGATTTTGACTAAATAAAAAACACTATTTATATAAATAGTGTTTTTTAATGGAAATTTCGTGTTTTACCAACTACTATATTTAATTTTTGTTTAAGAATTCCAAGTTTAACAGGTAGTGATTCAACCAGCGAAGTGTCTAGTAATAATTCACCGGATCCATGTATTTGGATATTATTACTTGCTATGTAGGTCGTGTCTTTTCCTTTATTGATACTGATATTTAATTTTTTATCGTTGGGGTTTATTCGGTCTATATTAATTAAATTTTTAATATCGGAAATATTCAATATTTGTGCATTTATATTTTTTTCTATTTCTATTTTATACTTTTCATCTATTTCTATCTCAGCATAATTAGTTTTTAATTCCGCCTTGCCTAAAAAAACTGTTGTTCCTGCCCACGCTAAATCAACTGTCTTAATTCTTCTGGCTAAAATTATATTGCACGATTCTTGGCCCTTTTTTATACCCAAAGAATTGGCGATTGAATTATTTTCACCAATTGGAATTATTGAAAATAAAATTTCTTTTTGAAAAAAATCATACGCTTTATTACTAACTAAGGCAGATACAACCTTGATTACCGTGTTATTATTACCAACAGCAGTAAAATTCTTTACTCCGTTTTTTAATTCAGCCTGGATAAGATCCTTAACGTTTTTTATTGACCCCAATCTGATGATTTTACCATTTAAACCAAGGTCAGTTAAACGAATTTCAATCTTACCTAGGGTTCGTCGATAACGAGATTTATTCAAAAAATCATCATAAATATAGACATTCATACAGAAAATATTAAACTTTTTCACTAATTTTTTCTGGGATGTCTTTTTTTCTTTGTTCGAACGCTACAATAATTTGACCACTTATTAAAGCCCCTCTTTCAATTGATATTTCTCCACATTGAACATCGCCAGTTATTTGAGCAGTTTTTCCAATGGCTAAATATTTTTTGATTTTAATATTACCGCTAATATTACCACTAATAAAAGCTTCAGAAGCCTCTACATTGGCGTTTACTTTAGCTTTTTCGCCAATGAAAATATTAGCGTCCGTTTTAAGTGATCCTTCTAAATAGCCTTCAACAATAATATCGCCCTTGCCACTGAAATTTCCTTTAACTCTGATGGACGGCCCGATAATTGTTTCTGCATCTTTAAATTTTTCAATTTTATTTTCTTTATTAAACATAAACTTCAAAAATTCGTTTTTTTTAAAACGAATTTATAATTATTAATTCGAATTAATTATACTATCATATTAGTAGATTATTATAGAATTGTCAAAATATTAGGGCTTTAAAATAATATGGAATGGTAGATTAATAATTTTTAATTCTATTGCAAAAAATAACCTAACTTACCTGATATCTAATCTAAGTATTTAATAACTTGTTTTCAAAAATCAACTGATAATTTTTATAATTTGAATCTTACAAATTTTTAATATTGATATATAATAGAAATTGAGTTATGATATTTTTATTGTTGCCCTCGTAGTTTAATGGATAAAACAAGAACCTCCTAAGTTCTAGATTCAGGTTCGATTCCTGATGAGGGCACTTTGATCTTTAAGCAAAAATGATATTAGGGCCATTAGCTCAGTTGGCTAGAGCGCTTCCATGGCATGGAAGAGGTCAAGGGTTCAAGTCCCTTATGGTCCACATTATTATTATTTTATTTAACATTAGCATAAATAATGCTTAATTAGCTAATGTTAAAAGAATAAATATGTTCTGCGTAGAACATTTAAAAATCATAAAAAGTCAGGTTAATTTTATTTCATCGTTAAAAAAAGTTAAACTTTAATCTGAAAATTATAATTTGAACACTTTTCTAATATTGTTTTCATAGCAATGATCCCGGATAAAAAAATAATTTAAAATTTATAGCTACTTAAAAAATATCAGTGCTTTTAAAATTATATTATAGGCATTATTTTTTTGGAGATGTAATATTAATATTATAAATTAAACTTAAGTCTACAAATTAGTGGACTTATCTTTTAATTTAGCCCATTTATTAAATGTTCTACGCAGAACAATTTGTGAAAATTTGCTCATTATCAATATATTTTTTAATATTAAGAATGTTCTACGTAGAACAATTCAGATATATTGATGGTAAATGATCTTCTTAAATGTTCTACGCAGAACAATTTGTTTATATTGATGGTAAATGATCTTCTTAAATGTTCTACGCAGAACAATTTGTTTATATTGATAGTAAACGATCTTCTTAAATGTTCTTCGCAGAACAATCCGGATATATTGATATTAAATGGTCTTCTTAAATGTTCTACGCGGAAAAGATTGGTTAAATGTGATTTATAATTAGCTAATATTAGCATAATTAAATATTATTTAGCTTATATTAAAGTAATATTTGCATAACTAGTTTTTTATTAAATTATTTAAGGCCTTAAATAAGTTTTTTATGAAATTTTATATAAGATATAGTTAACATTTAAATTTATTTGTAAAGCTTATTATATTATATATTAAAAAATGTGATTTTATTGATCAAATAGTTTTACTAAAAAGTAAGCAGATTTTAAGTGTTGAATGACTAAATTTGTGTTTAACAATTCAATTTCTAAGTAATTCTTGTTTTGGTAAATAATTTAATTTCATTCATTGAACTTTAAATTAATTAAATAATTTTAAATAGGTTCTTAATTAAATAACAATCTTTAATATAAATTGTATATATAGTATAATGAAGTTAAGTTATTAATATTCAACTATTCTACCTATGAATAAAAAATTTCACTTAGTTGTTGTGGACATGGGCTATGGTCATCAGCGGGCTGCATATCCACTTTTATCCTGGAGCCACTCTGGGAACATTAATTTAAATAATTATGATAACTCTAGCGAATGGGAAAAAAAGTATTGGTTAAATAGTAGCAGAGCTTATGAAAAAATTTCATATTTTAAAAAAATCCCCTTATTAGGAGTTTTGGTTTTCAATATTATGGATTATTTTCAGAGAATTCAAAACTTCTATCCATTGCGAGACTTATCAAAACAAACATTGCAACAAAAAATGTTTTTTAAAGCTGTGAAAAAAGGAGTTGGCAAAAATCTAATTAATGAATTAAATAAAAATCCATTACCTTTTGTAACGAGTTTTTTTGTGGCTGCTTATAGCGCTGAATATTATCAATATAAGGGACCCATATATTGTATAATTTGCGATGCTGATATTTCCAGGGCTTGGGCTCCAATTAATCCTCATGAAAGTAAAATAATTTATTTAGCTAGCACTGAGAGGGTCTGTCGTAGATTAATGATGTATGGCGTAAAAAAAGAAAATATTAAATTAACAGGCTTTCCTCTACCATTAGAAAATATTGGTGATGATGAACTTGTCTTGAAAAACGATTTATCCAAGCGTTTAGTTAGTTTAGATCCTAATAAAATTTTTTTAAAAAGAAATGCTAAGATTTTAGATGTCTATAATATTGTAACTCCAAAAAGTATTGACAGGCCTCTAACTATTATGTTTGCAGTTGGTGGTGCTGGTGCTCAAAGAGAGTTGGGTATTCTATTGTTAAAAAAATTAATGAATAAGATAAATGAAAAGAAAATTAAACTAATTTTAGTTGCGGGAGTGCGTAGTGATGTACATAATTATTTTAAAAAAAATATTGAATTATTAAATTTACAAAACAACGAAGGCGTAGAAATAATTTATCATCCACAAAAGCCAGAGTATTTTAAGCTTTTTAATCTTTCATTAAGGAATAGTGACTTGTTATGGACGAAACCATCCGAGTTGAGCTTCTATACTGGTTTAGGCGTGCCTATTATCATGTCTGAGCCAGTTGGCTCACAAGAACACTTTAATCGTGAATGGCTTTTAAAGTTAGGAGTTGGCTTAGAAAGTTTAAATCCAGAGATTGTGGACGAGTGGTTGGTTGATTGGCAAAAAGATGGACGTCTAGCCAGGGCAGCATTTAATGCATATTTATTAAGTCGAAGAGATGGTACAAAAAATATTATAAAAGAAGTCTTAGATATTAATTTATGAGTTGGTGGATCGTTGCATTAATAGCTTATTTTTTATTAGCTGTAGCTAATTTAATTGATAAGTTTTTAGTAGAAAAAGTTTTAGGCAGTGCTCGCGCTTATACTTTTATGGCCTCAATTATGGGCCTATTAGTGTTGATTGTAGCTCCTTGGGTTATGAGGTGGCCAGGTTTTTCGATGTTCATTTTTGATTTAATTTTAGGGGGAATCTTTACTTTAGCCCTTTTATTTTTATATGCTGCTTTACGTAGAGGAGAAGCTTCTAGAATATTAGTGTTAGTTGGCGGTTCAACGCCTATCTTTTCTTTACCACTTGCTTTTTTAGTTTTAAAAGACACTTTTTATTTAAGACAAATAATAGCCATTGCCCTCTTATTTCTTGGACTATTAGTTATAGCTTTTTTGCCAAGCAAAAAGAAAAATTTTTGGGAAAAACTATTTTCACGCCTTTCATTAAAGAATTATAATCCACAACTCGGGATTATTTTAGCTATTCTATCTGGATTATTTTATGCCTTGTTCTTTGTTGGTAGTAAATTTGCTTATCAAAGTCAAGAATTTTTAAGTGCTTTCCTTTGGACGCGCTTGGGAGCAGCTTTTTTTGCAGCTTTAATTTTATTTTCTCGTCGTGCGCGTCAAGAAATAGCCGCTCTATTTAAGCCTAAGAAAGGGAATAATAAGAAACAGGGCCTTCTAGTGGTCAACCAAGGTTTAGGAGCCCTTGGTTTTATTTTGCAAAATTATGCCATATATTTAGGGCCAGTTGCTATTGTTAATGCTCTACAAGGGGTTCAATATGTGTGGATTATTATTTTAGGAGCGCTTGTATCAATGTTTGCCCCTAAAATTTTAAAAGAAGACATATCTAAATCGGTGATTATAAAAAAAACAATAGCCATTCTAATAATTAGTTGTGGCTTGTACTTACTAGCTTTATGAAATATCGTGTTAAAATATTAGCTTTGGTATTAGTTGTTTTGTTAATTAGTATTATTATTTTTATGAAAATATTTAGCAGTAATAAAGAAATAGAAATTTTGAGTGATAATGAAAATTTTTTCGGTGTAACTTTTTCTAGAAAATATGCTGAAGAACTAGGCTTAGACTGGAAGGAGGTTTATTTAGCTATTCTTGATGATTTAAAAGTTAAGCAAATAAGGTTACCGATTTATTGGGATGATATAGAAAAAGAAAAAGGTGTTTATATTTATGATGACTATGATTATCTAATTAATGAGGGCAATAAAAGGAATATCGAATTTATTATTAGTGTTGGTTGGCGCTTACCACGTTGGCCAGAGTGCCATTCTCCAGCGTGGACTAATCAAGAAAAAATTGTTGATATTCAAGATCAGGTTTTGCTAATGTTAGAAAGGACTATTAATCGCTATAAAAATAATGAATCCATAATAAGTTGGCAACTGGAAAATGAGCCCTTTTTAGATTTCTTTGGCATTTGCCCACCTAGTGATGAGGAGTTTTTTAAAAAAGAATTAGCTTTACTTAGATCTTTAGACGGCAGACCTGTTATGGTCTCTGGCCCAGGTGAATTAAATATGTGGCGTAAAGAAGCAAAATATGGAGATATTTTTGGGACAACTATGTATCGAGTTGTTTGGAATCGGTGGTTAGGTTATACACTTTATCCAATTCCACCGTCTTTTTATCGTTTCAAAGCTTGGTTAGTTAAAATTCCACCAGAAAAAAGGATAATTGCGGAGCTTCAAGCTGAGCCATGGGTCCCTCAGGGAAAAATTGTTCATTTAAGTAAAAATGAAGCCGATTATTCTTTTAGTTTAGAGCGCTTTAAGAGTAATTTGATCTATGCTAAAAAAACTCAGTTTAATAAAGCTTATCTTTGGGGCGCTGAATGGTGGTATTGGCAATATTTACATGGAAACCAAGATTTTTGGGAATTAGCTAGAAAATTATTTTGATATTATGGTTTCCATTGTTATACCAACACTTAATGAAGAAAAATATTTACCTATTTTACTTCAGTCAATTAAAAAACAAGATTTTAAAGATTATGAAATTATTATTTCAGACGCTTTTTCTATAGACAAAACAATTGAAATTGCCAAAGAGTACGGAGCAAGAGTGATCAGAGATAAGAAGAAATTACCGGCCAGACAAAGAAATAATGGGGTAAAAATTGCTAAAGGAGAAATAATTTTATTTTTGGATGCAGACACTAAATTACCAGATGATTTTTTATTAACGACATATTCAGATTTTACAAATAAAAATTTAACTATCGCTGGTTTTTATTTGATTTTTAACTCACCTAGTTTTATTTATCGTATATTTGAAAAAGTTTATCATTCAGTGTGTTATTTGGGCCAATATTTTTTCCCTGCTTCAGTTGGTGTCGGTATTATTGTAAAAAAATTAGAGCATGAAAAAATTGGGGGCTTTGATGAAAGTATATATATCGGTGAAGATTATGACTATGTTAGAAGAATCTCAAAAAAGGGTAAGTATCGAATGATTAAAGGAACTAAGCTTTTTTTTTCAGTTAGGCGTTTAGATAAAGAAGGTGTGGCAATAGTTCTGTGGAAATGGCTTAAGGGTGGTATTTATTTTATTATAAAAGGACCGATTAGAAAAAAAATAGTAAAATATGATTTTGGAGATTATTAAAAAAAGCAGACAGTTTCGTGTCTACTTTTTAGGGTGTAGTTCATTAAAGAAGTGCTTTTTATGAGCGGGTAAGCGGAATCGAACCGCCATCTTCAGCTTGGAAGGCTGACATAATAACCATTATACGATACCCGCATGGAATAATTATAAAGCTTGAGTCTAAATAGTCAATAGCTTAATTATTTACTATCTTTAATTATTTGAACAAAGTAGAAGCTGAATAAAAACAGAATAGACATTAATATGAATAAGGATGGAATGTTGAACCATTGTAAAAGAATTACCCCTAAACCCGTACCAATTAAATATCCTAGAGGATAAGAGGTTCTAAGGAAATTAATATAACTAACATTTTCAGCATCTACAATTTTAAAGAAACGGGACTCCCTCATTGCTTCAATTAGAGCTGAACCTACTCGACTAAAAAATAATAGCATAGTCCAAAATAAGAAGCTTTTTGGACCAGAAATTCCAAAAAAGAATAAAGATATAGTTAATATAATAAAACCAGTATAAAGCAATTCTTTCTCACCTAAATATTTATCTGCAATAACACCAGCAGGAATTTCTAGTAGTACAAAAGGCAGCAGCATAAAAGAAAACATTATACCTATTGACGTCCAATTAAAACCTAATTCATTATGTAAGTATAGTGGCATGTAAACAACAGCCACAGCAAAGAAAAGATTAAGAAAAAAAGAAACCCCATAAATACCTCTTAAGGTCTTATCTTTCCAAAAATCAACAGCAGTTTTTTTCATGCTCTTTTTCTCATATAAAATAACCTTATGAACTTTATTTTTTACAAAACCGAGTAAAAAATAAAAAATTAATAAAATACAGGCAGAAATTAAATAAACATAATTGTAATATATCTCATTTAAAACTAACTGCGCAGAAATCATTGGTGAAAATATAATTCCAATATTTATAAAAGTAAAGAAAACAGCTCTTGTTTTACCGGTATTTTTATTACTAGTAAAACTTTCAACGAAAATATCTAAATTTATCCATAAGAGGTTAAAACTGGCCCACATAAAAATAAAAAAAGGTAAAAGGAACCATGAAGATATACCGCTAATTAATCCTAAAGATGATAGTATAGCTATTATTAATATAATTTTTGTTGCGGTAAAATTACCAAGACGTATTATAATTTTAGTAAAAAACAACATTGCTATAAAAGTAAAGATATTAGCCGTGATAAAAAATAAACCAATGTGCTGAACATCAACGAAAGTCTCAATAAAGCTAGAGTTGATATAAGAAGTGATATGTGTGGCGATAGACAGTATGAATCCACCAGCGTAAAGAATTATTAAACTTTGTTTAATTTTAAAATTGGAAAATTTTTTTATTAGATTGTATCTAAACATAGACTAGATTAATTATTATTAATTTTACTTTTATCAGTATAAAATAAAATAACTATTGATAAAACCAACATAAGTAAACTAGTAAATTGAGGCCAGCGTAAATTTAGAAAAATAGGAGTATAGTCTACTTTGATGAATTCTAACATAAAACGAATGAAAGCGTAAATTGATAAATATAAACTGATAATTATCTTTTCTTGTTTATGAGTTATTTTTTTATGCCATCGCCAATGTAGATAGAATAATAAACAAGCTAAAAAAAAACAGGCAACACTTTCATAAAGAAAGGTTGGATGAAAATGAGTTTCGTTAATGTAAGCAATCGGCCTATTTATTAAATCAATAGGGATTGCAAAAGCTAATTTAGAGGGAAGACCAAATAACTCTTGGTTGAACCAATTACCCCAACGGCCAATGCTTTGTCCTAATGCCACACCTGGTATAATAATAGCAGTAATTTTAATTAATGATAATTTATATTTTTGAATAAAAAATAGTAAGGCCAAGAAACCACCCATTAAACCACCATGAATTGCTAGACCACCTTTCCAAACTTGAATTATTTGTAGTGGATTATTTAGATAATAAGGTAGTTCTAAAAAAACATCATATATTCTTGCGCCTAAAATACCTCCAATTATTAAATATATACTTAAGTCTAAAATAATATCTTTTTTTATTTTATACCATTTAGATATTCTTATTGTAATAAAAATAGCTGCTAATATCGCAAGCATTAAAAATAGACCATAATAACGGATTGTTAATGGCCCGATTTCTAGCAATATATTAGGGGGAATTATATTGTGTAAGAATTTAAACATAGCATATTTGCTATAAATAAAATTGTGCGGGCGGAGAGACTCGAACTCTCAAGAGTTGCCTCGCTTGGTCCTAAGCCAAGTGCGTCTACCAGTTCCGCCACGCCCGCAATATTTCATCCTTTAACTATATTATGCTATAATTATAATCTTGTAAAGAATATGATATAATTAATAAATATTTAATAATTTTTAAAAAAATAATCTATGAAAAAGCCCCAGTTTATATGTTTTTTTGAGGAGTTGTCTATTAAAGATGTGCCCTCAGTAGGAGGAAAAAACGCCTCATTGGGCGAAATGTATTGTAAGCTAAAAAAACAAGGAATTCTCGTTCCTAATGGATTTGCAACGACATCCTCTGCTTATAATTATTTTTTAGAACAATCTGGTTTAAAAAAACAAATTAAGAATATATTAAAAGATCTAAATACCCATGATATTCGTAATTTAATGGATCGAGGGAAAATGGTAAGGAAAATAATTTTAGAGTCTGAATTACCGAATGATTTCAAAAAAGAAATTAGCGAGGCCTATAAAAAACTTTCAGCTGAGAGTAAACGTAAGGCTATTGATGTGGCAGTTCGTTCTAGCGCAACTGCCGAAGATCTCCCCGATGCATCTTTTGCTGGACAACAAGAAACTTTTTTAAACGTTTCTGGTGAAAAAGATTTATTAATTGCTGTTAAAAAATGTATTGCATCTTTGTTTACAGACAGAGCTATTTCTTATCGAGTTGATAAGGGTTTTGATCACTTTTCCATTGCTTTGTCAGTTGGTGTTCAAAAAATGGTTCGTTCAGATTTAGGCTCTTCTGGAGTAATGTTTACAATTGATACCGAATCAGGATTTAAGAATGCCGTTTTAATTAATTCTATTTATGGTCTTGGTGAAAATATTGTTCAAGGTAAAGTTAATCCTGATGAATATTATGTTTTTAAACCTACTTTAGCTATCATCTCCCGATCTATTGGCAAGAAACACATGAAAATGATTTATAATACTAAAGGTAAAAAGTCTCCAGTTAAAAATGTTATAGTTCCTAGTGCACAAAGAAAAAAATATTCTATTAATGACACTCAAGTAAAACAGTTGGCTAAATGGGGAATGGAAATAGAAAAACATTATGCTAGAGCAATGGATATTGAGTGGGCCTTAGATGGGCAAGATGGGAAATTATATATTGTTCAAGCTCGACCAGAAACAGTTCAAAGCATGCGAAATCCTAATGTGATTGAAGAATACCGTTTAGAGAAGAAGGGGGTCATTTTAGTCAAGGGCCAAAGTGTAGGCGATAAAATTGGTCAGGGATTAGTTAATGGAATAATGGATGTTAAAGATATTCATAATTTTCAGTCTGGCCAAGTGCTAGTTACTGATATGACAGATCCCGACTGGGAGCCAATTATGAAAATGGCTTCAGCCATTGTGACTGATAAAGGAGGAAGAACTTGCCATGCCGCTATCGTATCTCGTGAAATGGGCATACCTTGTGTTGTCGGTACAAATAAAGGATCTGAGATACTTAAGAAGGGTCAAAGTATAACGGTTAGTTGTGCTGAGGGTGAAGAGGGTTATGTCTATAAAGGAAAAATTCCTTTTAAAATAAATCGTACTGATATAAAAAATTTAAAACGACCAAAAACAAAAGTAATGATGAATGTTGGTGATCCTGATTTAGTTTTTGCTCATTCTTTTATACCAAATGATGGTGTTGGATTGGCTCGTTTAGAATTTATTATTAATAATTATATTAAAATTCATCCATTAGCTCTAATTAATTACGATAAATTAATAGATAAAAAAGCGAAAAAACAGATTGATGAGCTCACCGAAGGCTATCAGGATAAAACCCAATATTTTATTGATCGTTTAGCGCAGGGTTTAGCCATTATTTCCGCTGCTTTCTATCCTAAAGATGTAATTGTGCGTTTGTCTGATTTTAAAAGCAATGAGTATGCTAATTTAATTGGTGGTCAAGCTTATGAGCCCAATGAATCTAACCCCATGATTGGTTGGCGAGGTGCAAGTCGCTATTATTCTAAAGAATTTCTACCAGCTTTTAAATTAGAGTGTAAGGCTTTAAAAAGAGTTAGAGATGATTTTGGTTTAAATAATCTTAAGATAATGGTTCCCTTTTGTAGAACTGTTGAAGAAGGAGTTAAGGTTCAGTCAATTATGGCCCAACATGGTTTAAAAAGAGGAGTTAAAGGCTTGGAAATTTACATGATGGCAGAAATTCCTTCAAATATTATTTTAGCTGATAAATTTTGTGATATCTTCGATGGGTTTTCTATTGGCTCTAACGATTTAACCCAACTAGTTTTAGGAATCGATCGCGATTCTGGAGGTAGTCTAAAAATTGAAGGCGTGTCTAATGAAAAAAATGAGGCTGTAAAAATAATGATTAAATCACTTATCAAAATTGCTAAAAAAAGAAAGAAAAAAGTTGGTATTTGTGGTCAAGGTCCAAGTGATTTTCCTGAATTTGCTGAATTCCTTATGGCTGAGGGTATTGATAGTATTTCTCTTATTCCTGACACTATTGTGCCAAGTACAGTTAATTTGGCTCAAAAAGAGAAAGAACTCAAGCGAAGTGGTTTTCTATCCTTTTTGTTTTAATGGTTGGATGTCATATCAAAATAAAAACACCTTTGTTTCCAAGCAAAGGTGTTTTATTATATTCGAAAAAAATTTATTCGATCATTTCAACTATTTCAATTCGAGCGGTTTGTTTGCCAAATTTCCTAGCATCTTGCTTATCTTTTAGCCAGACATCAACTCTATCACTAAAGCGTTTATTCATTCTATCCCTGACAACGAAAATTCTATCGCCAAATAATTCTGGAATTCTCACTTTAGTTCCAAATTTCAGGAAGTTGGCAGCAATAGTGTCTTCAGTCCAATGTTTACAAAGATTAAAACCGTTAGCGGTAATACAGGGAGTGTCATCAGTTTGTTCAGGTAATGAATTGTAGGCTGTTAACGTCCTAATGCTACTGCTAATAACTTTAACTTGTGGCTGAACCTCTTTGTTTATTGGCAAAATATTATTTACTGGACCAATAGGACTATCTACCATCACTTTTGTCGTTTCTACTAATTCTGATATTTTGTTTTGGGTCTCTATTAAATTAGCTACTAGTGGATCAGCTTCTCCTTTACTACTAAAGGCTAAGTTAATAATGTTGTTGTTAATAATTCCGCTTTCTTCTATTGTTTCTACTGCTAAAACAGGGGTGAAGAAAAAGAGAAATTGAAAAATACAGACAATAATTAAATTAACAACCACTTGTTCTCGTCTACTAAGAGGCACTAAATCCCCGCTAATCTTTATTTTTTTCATAAGGCAATTAAATTATGAATTTAAGAAAATAAAAAATCCTTGCTTGTCATATAATCCATGATGACAAGCAAGGATTTTTGCGACTCATATTTATAACACATGAACAAAAAAAAGTCAATTATTGGCTTGTGGATAAGTTATTGACAGAAATCTATAATCGTGATATAATAGCAAGTTAGCTCAATTTGTATTTATACTGATTGAATTGACGAAGTTCATTAAAAAAAAATATAAAAAATAAAAATAATGAAAACAAAAATTTTTAGTTTATTAGTGTTTTTGGTCATTAGCGCCAGTAGCGTTAGTGCTCAGACACGTCAAAGTCAAGTTGCTTTGCAGCAGCTTGAAAAAGAAATTCAATTTCTTCAATTAGAAATTGAAAAAATTGATACGCTGCGAATCTCGTGGCGGATAAAACAACTTCAAGAGAGGGCGCAAGGATACCTCTCAACCGCAGAAGCAGCTGCTCTGCGGCGGGAAGTTGATATCTATCAAACCAAGTTGCGGTCTGATAAAGAAATTCTTTTGAGTGCTACACAGCTCTTAGTAGAGCTAAAAGCACAAAAAAAAGAATTGAAAAATATGGCAATTGAAGCGGCCATGACAGAAAAGACTCCGAAAGAGCTAAGAAGTCTTGAGAAAAAAAGAAGAATAAATGCTCAAGAAGTGAGGTCAGGAGATCTGCAACTTCAGAAGAGTGAACTAGCTCTTCAGAAGCTCAGTGAAACCCCCGTAGATGCTCGGGGACCTCAAGGCTTAAAGGTCTTGATTTGGAATCAAGACCGATATAAATCGGCCAACTTCAAAATTCAGTCCGTCGATGAAACCGACGGAATCTCGGCTTTTCTTGCTCCAGGCGAGAAACTGGAAGTGTACCTGCTTCCAGGTCAATATACCTGTACCGTCCAAATCAGTGGGCGGAAAGAAGGACAATCTAAAATGATTGTCGGCATCAGACAGTCATTCATTGCTGGTGTTTCGTACCATGGATACTGCATCCAACCAGCAAGATAAAAAAACAAAGGCGAATCCAAATTAACGGATTTCGCCTTTTTTAAATCTATCCTTAAGTGAGAAAATTGATTTTTACATCATGGTAGCATTCATTCAGAAGTGGCTTAATGGTCAAAAATGCTTGGTTAAAATGCAATATTTGTTATAATATTACAATATAATTTAAAACGAATATTAAACCGTTTATACTTCGCTCTACCAATCTTATAAAAGAGTTTATTATATTTGCAAAAATGACAGCAAATTGGCAATTTTATCAACCAAATTTTAAATACTCAGTGTTAATCTACCAACCATTTTTGACCATTAAGACCCAGAAGTCGCAGGCTTGCTACTATTAAAACCCTCAAATGGCAAGGCATTAAAGACAAAGCTGGTAACAGCGTAGGCTAAAATAACTATAAGTAAGCCAATAATACCTCGTTTGATTGCTTCTTGGGCTTTTTTAACCTCTTCTTCGTTGCCAGAGGCAGTCATCCATCTATAACCTGCAAAGATGATAATGACTAAGAATATAATACCCAAAAGAGATAAAGCTGTTTCAATCACAGCAGCTGCAATATTGTCAACAGATGCGTCACCGAAGCCGGCCATTTTATTCATTTTTTCCGCTTGGTTTTGCATTGAGCCCTTAGCTGTAGTGGGGGGTAGAGCATCATCTGCTTGCGCCAAGCTAGTAAAATTTAAAAATAAGAGAGTAGTAAGGGCTAGAAATAAAAATTTGCTAAGTGAACTTTTCATAAAATATAAGTTATAAAATTTGATCAATAAATGTTGTGAAGATAAGGTTCCAAATAGCCCAAGAGGCTAAGACAATAATAAGTCCGATAATTGCACGTTTGATAGTACTTTTAGATTCTGTTACCTTTTGTTCGTTGCCAGATGCCATCATCCAGGTATAACCAGCTATAATCATTAAGACAATGAAAATAACACCTAAAATACTTAGCGCTATATTAACAACCAAGCCAGCAATCTCAACAAAAGTGTTTTCATTAGTTTCTTTATTAAACGACTTTTCTCCAATTGTCTTTAACATTGTCATTGGATTAGAACTTGCTGTTTCATCAATAACAACAGCAGCAGCAGAAGTTTCTGCAAATACAAAATAGGGAATAATCATAATAGCTGTAAGAGCTAGAAGCATTAAAATTTGTTTAAAAATTGTTTTTTTCATAAATTATTTGATAAAGAAGCTAAAGACAAAGAAGCTAATGGCATAAGCTGATAGCACTATAATTAACCCAATTAAAGACTGAACTATGACAGATTGTCCTTTTTTAGTTTGTTCTTCATTGCCACGGGCAGTCATATACAAAAAGCCACCATACACAGACAAGCCGATAAAAATTACTCCCAATAATGTCAGAACAATATTAATCATGCTGTTAATACTGTCAGCTAGCGCATCTGTGTCATCTGTATTAATTTTATAGGCTGCTTTTTCGGCAGTGCTATTTAGATTGCTGTTAAAAGCATCTTTTAAATTTGGTGCTGCGCTAGTATTAGCAAGAGAGAAATTAAATACAAAAAATAGTATAAATAAAGAACTGAGGATGATGAGTAAACTATTTTTCATAAAAAGATTCATTTTAAGTAGGATAAGACAATATTTATACATTACTATTCTAAGGATTGGGTTTATTCAGGGGGTATTGGTTAAAGAGTTGCTACTGAGACTATTTATTATAAAGTAGGCAATGGCATAGGCAGCAAGGACGATTATTAAACCGATTAAAGCGTCAGTGATTAAATTTTTAGCTTTTTTGGCTTTTTCTTCATTTCCCATAGCAGTCATCCAGAGAAATCCACCGTAAATAATTAATATTAAAAAAAGGACACCGAGCATAGAGAGAACTAAGGTAATTATTTCACTAATATAGTTTTCAATATTTCTGGCTGTCTCAATTTCATAACCAGCTTTATCCGCGGCAGTGTTTAAACCGCTTTTTTTATTAAAATCGTAGGTTTCGTCAGCAGCTAACACCATTTGAGAGGTGTTTTGTAGACCAATTAAGACCAATATTAGAATTATAAAAATATTAAATCTTCTCATATTTACAGGAGTCGAGTGCCGATAAATGAGCTTATAGTATAAGCTGAAAGGACGATAATAAGACCAATAATCGCATTAATAATTAAATTTTTTGCTTTAGTCACCTTTTCTTGATTACCCGCAGCAGTCATCCAACTAATGCCAGCATAAATCATCAATATTAAGAAAATAACACCAATAAAAGATAACACAATACCAATAACAGAGCCAATTTTATCATTTATAAAATTTTCTTCTGGACTGTCTACTTGATTTTTAAAAGCTTCTACTTTACTAGCACTTTGATCAAGACCGTATTTATCTTCGGCTAAAGCATTTCTTGGTGTCAGTATTGACGAAAGTAAAAAGAAGCTAATAAAAAAAACATTTAAAATAATAATGACATTTTTAGCTTTTAAAATAGACATATTAAATATTATTTTTATATCCCGTCTCCCTGCTAACCAATAATGATTAACAGAGAGACGGTCCCTGTCTTAAGCAAGGACCGCTTTCTAAAACTAATTCTAGAAATAACCTATGGAGTAGCAATATTAGTACCTGAAGCTGAAACAATTTTCTCAAGAATAAAGGTGGTGATACCCCATGCAGAGAGGATAATAACTAAA
>Ga0265294_10002288_pt1 | contig 25246 bp, 27 predicted proteins | sample MunlanPumphouse3_FD_192504 | JGI IMG/M metagenome (GOLD analysis project Ga0265294, IMG submission 192504) | Groundwater microbial communities from a municipal landfill in Southern Ontario, Canada - Pumphouse #3 | ecosystem: Environmental > Aquatic > Deep subsurface > Groundwater | place... | reverse complement strand
TGCCATAGGCGCCGTCTTTGCCGAGATAATCCCAGCCGTGGCATTCCTTGCACCGATAGGTGTCATATCCACTGCGCTGGTTCGTGCTTTGCTCCATCCACAGCGGGTGGCTTTTCTCGGGTTTATTCGCATCCATCGCAACCTTCCACCAGTTGTCATAAAGTTGTCCGCCCCGGCTGATGCGTATCAGCTCATTTAAACGGGCATCTTGTTCCGGCGAATAGGGTTGTGAATACACCGGCGGCCCGCCCATCCTGCCGCCTTCCATCTGGGACCATGCGGTCATGCTGAAAACCGCCAGGATCGATAGCGCAATGGCAACCTTTTTCATGGCGTCCTCCTCCGTGATTTGAATGGTTGTTGGGGAAAGAAAGTTTTGACTTTTTAACGGCAATGCAAACTCAATTGCACAGCGCATTTTAGCGCGTCAGACAGCGGCATGGCATGGGCGCTTGAGAATTTTAAAAAATTGGATAGCAGAAAGCCCCTGGAAAGTTTATATCAAAGGATAGGCGATGGCCTTCGGCGGAGTCAATATTTTTGTATGGTCCTTCGCCGCCCCAAAAAAAGGAAAACCTGGGGCGGCGACAGGTGAACGTCATTTGCCGTAAGGGTTGGATGCGATGATTTTTTCAGCTTCCGTCCGCGCGCTTTCAAACGGGTCGGCGGCGATTTTGAATGCGGCCGGCGCTTCAGCGGGTTGAAAGAAGACAAAGTAAAGCGACTGGATCAAAAAGAACATCCACACGCCCAGTGCCCAACTCAGCGGGGTTCGGGGCGAGAAGACGGCAATCAGGGCGCCGCCTCCCAGGGTGAGCGGCAATTCGGCCGCCAATGTTTTAAACAGGCTGCCGGGAAAACAGATCCCGCTTCGAATCCAGCCGAACACCGTCAGACACATGATCCAGAAGGCCGGCCGGCAGGGCAGGGCAAACACGGGAAGCAGAAGCGCCAGCAGGGGAAAGAAAAGCGATGCCGGGTTTTTCCCGGCCCATCGGCAGAGCAGCAGCCCGTAGACGGCCGTAATGGCCCATATCAGAAGCGAAAGAGAAATGGCTCGATAATAAAAGCCGCCGGTTGCGACATGCATGATAAAGGTTGCACCGGCGCATAAAACGCCCAATGCAAGGGTGGTTCGAAAGGGTCTCATGCGGTTTCTCCTTTCATGGCTTCCTTGCGTTTGATCAGTTCCAGCTCAACTTCCTCGGCGCATGGTTCCTGGAAAAACGACTCGATGGGAGATGCCTTCAGAGAGGCGGTCCATGGTTCGGCGTCCGTTTTCTGCATGAAGGCCGATGCCCGCAGTTGAAGGCGTTCAAACTCGCCGCGCCGACGCTCCAGGCATTCGGAAATCTCCCGGGTCTGATGGTCAAGGTCTTGAATCCGACGGCTGAGCTCGTCTTTCAAGGCCTGATGGGGTTTGAGTTTTTTGATCAGAATCCGGGCGATGTCGTCTTTTTCTTTTTCAATTGCCACGGCAAGGTCCTTTTCCAGGTTGTCGCAGGTTTGAACGTTCCGGGCGTGATCGCGGCACAGCGCTTCGCGTTGGGCCCGAATTCTTTTGAGTTCCAGCGCCTTTTCATCCAGCGTTTTTTCCATTTCCCTCAGATGCTGGCGAAGCAGCAGGGCCGGGTCCTCGATCTGGTCCATGACGCCGTGCATGTCGGCTTTGAACAGCCGAAGAATGCGGGTCAAAATTCCCATGGTGTTCCTCCTTTTTAGATGAGAGTTCTGTTGCCCCGCCCTGTCCCCGAAGATCCCGGAGCAGGGCGGGGAAGCAATATTTTGAAAAGTCGTTTTATTCCTGACTTCGGGTGGATTTGTAGCCTTCGTACTGAAGGGCCTTGGACTGGACCGCCTGTTTCCGGCGGACCGCTTCGGCCTCTCCCTTGAAGGTTTCCTCGACCACTCTGGAAAGCTGGGGCAGGGCCTGATTCAGGTTTTCGTTCACGGCGGCCGACCCCACCCTTGCGTTGAGCTCGCTCTGGCGATCCCGATATGCATCGATTCGGTCCATGGCTTTTTCGCGGTCTCCGGATTTGATGTCGGATGCGACCTGCTCCTTGAGCCGGCCATAGTCGTCCTGAAGAACCTTTTTCTCCCAGGCGTCCTTCTGAATGGAGGCGGCCACCTTTTCGGCATCCGGTATGCAGGCGATCTCAAAGGCCGGGTTCAGAACGATTCTGTGTCGAGCCCCGTCCGCCATATAGCCCACGGCAATGGGGCCGATCCGGAAACCGGCAGCCGAATCGGTGGGTATCTGAAAGCTTAAAAACAGGTTCCGGCTCTGGCCGGATCCCAGGGTTCCCGGATAAAAAACGGCTTCGCCGTCTTTGTATTCAATGGGATAACCGGCGGCATGAGACAGCCGTACGCCGTCGGATGCCGGCACGTGAACCGAGATTCCGCTGACGGCCACCAGGCGGGTCTGCCGGCATTCATTTTCAAAGGTCCGGGCAAAGGCCGCCGGGTTGTTCAAAAAATAATACCGGCCTGCGCCGCGGTCGGCCAGAGACGTCATCAGGCATTCGTTAAAATCCGCGCCGACGCCCACCGTGCTGACGGAAAATTCTCTCTCAACCGCAACGGAGGCCATGTTGCTCAGGGTTTTCACATCGGTGACGCCCCGGTTGGCAAGCCCGTCTGAAATCAGGATCAGCCGGGCGGCATTTCTCCGGTCTCTGTCTGCCAGAATCAGGTTCAATCCTTCCTGAAGCCCGGCGCCCAGATTGGTGCACCCGGCAGGCTCGATGCGGCTGACCGTTTTCTGAAGCCGGGCCATATTGGCCGGAGTCACCGGAACCAGCGAACTTTCCAGTCGTACCTCATCCGAGTAGGAGACCAGGGCAAAACGGTCTTCGGCGCCGAGCTGTTCCAGAAGATTCAGAACCGCCTGGCGGGCGTACCGGATCTTATCTCCGTTCATGGAACCGCTTCGATCCAGGACCATCACCAGATCCACGGAGTTTGCCGGCGAATCGGATTCAGGCCCGAGAATATCGGCGGCGTTCAGGGTCAGGGAAAGCGAGACCGGTTGGTTGGAGCCGACCAGCACCTTGTCCTGAACCAGTTTTCCGGAAACCGAAAGCCGGTCGGAAGCGCCGGCAAGGTTTGTCGTCAAACCGCTGAAACGGGCGGCGGCCGTCATGGCTGCGCCGGTCAGGGTGATCAGGGAGATAATGAGTACAAGACGAATTCCGGGTTTCATACATGCCTCCTTTGTCGAGTTGTGGGTGAACGATCGTGTGCTTTGTCCTGATGCTAGGCGGAAGTCCGGAGGATTGCAATTCAAAGAAACGTAAATAAATCGATGGGATATTTTACATAAGTTTTACTTTGAATCCCGATGGGCTTGGTGTAGGATAAAATCGCGTTCTGAACGGAACCATCGGCGAAAAGCGCTGAAAACCCGGATTTGAAATGCGGCGATGAAACGAGAAGATCATGAAGACCTCCAAAGCCAGAATACTGATTGTGGAAGATGATCCGCCCATATTGCAGGGGCTTTGCGATGTGCTGGTGTTTAACGGGTATGAGGCCTTCGGAGTCCCGGACGGCGTCGAGGGGCTTGAAGCCGCTTCGAATCAGACATGGGATCTGATTCTTCTGGATGTCATGCTGCCCGGTCTGGACGGGTTTTCCATCTGCCGGAAGCTTCGGGAGAAAAAACCTTCCCAGGCCGTTGTCATGCTGACGGCCAGGGGCTCTGAAGACGATGTGGTCGCCGGTTTCAAGGCCGGGGCCGACGATTACATCAGCAAGCCGTTTTCCCTGCGCGAGCTCATGGTCCGTGTGGAGGCCGTGCTGCGAAGAACCGGAAAAATTATGTCGAATGAGACCGTCGAGTTCAGGGAAGTTTGTTTTGACGGGCGCAACCTGACCGCCGGTTTTCAGGGCCGGACCTGCGAACTGACGCGCCGGGAGATGGATATTGTTTCCTATCTGCACCGGCATCAGGACCGGATTGTTTCCAAAAAGGAGCTTCTGACCCATGTATGGCATTATGCGGATGCGGACATAGAGACCCGCACCGTGGATATTCACATGCTCAAACTTCGCAAAAAGATCGCCTCGATCGCCCCGGATCTGCCGTTTGTTCAGACGATTCGAGGCGAAGGGTATCGTCTGGAGACAACCTCTTGAAACGCATCAATATTCTGATTGTTGTCTTTTTTCTGGCCCTGTCCGTGCCCCTGGCCTGGGTGATTGTGCGCACCTACCAGGGGCTGGCCCGCGAGGAGAGCGCCACCCTGCGCTATTTTGCCGAAGCCCTGTTTGATTCCATGGAGAAGGAACTGGCCCGGTTCGTGCAAACCGAAGAAGGCCGGGCCGTGGATGAGTACAACACCTGGTACGTTCCCGGCGGGCAGAGCGAAAAACGCCTTTCACCGATTTCCGGTCCTCCGGATCAACCCTTTATTCTGGGATATCTACAAAACAACCCGGACGGCTCGTTTCAAACCCCGCTGGCGGATATGGACCGGCAGAGCGCGATTTTCGCGCAGCTGAAGTCGGTCAACGAAATCTTTAACCGGAAGCGGTTTTCCGAGCCTGCCGATTATACGGCCCGGCGGTCCGTCGAGATCAGGAAGGAACCGGCGCCGGGTTTTGTCGACCGGTTCCTGGCAAAATCCCAGGAGCAGAAATCGTATCTGGGCAGAGCCGAAAAACGGGTGGAGGAAATCACCGCCAGCCAGGCCTTGAATATCGCGCAAAGTCCAGTCGCAAAGGGCGATTCGAAGATGGACTTCAAGGATGAGTTGACGGCAACGGATGCGGCGATGCCTCAAAATGAAGGCGAACCGGGCCTGGAGCGGCAGGAGGCGAGGCAGGATGTTCCTGAGACGCCTGCCGAAGCGGGTCTGAAAACCTACCAGGTGGAGATGGCCCCCATGCAGTCGGTTTTCATCGATGCCGAGCGTATGTTTGTTTTCCGGCGGATCATCGTCAACGGCAGGATCTATCGGCAGGGCGCGGTGCTCAGGGTTCGGGATTTTCTCGATTATCTGATCGGTCTGAACTTTACGAACCAGCCCATGGCCCGGTTTGCCAATATCCGTCTCAGCGCGGCCGATAACAAAGATTCGGTTGCCTGGGTTCAGGACGGCGCCCCTTCGAAAGCGCCGAGGTTTGAGCTGGTCCGCACCTTTCCGAGACCCTTTTCGTTTTTAAGCGCTTCGCTTTCCTGCGACCGGATTCCGGCCGCGGAAAGCCGGAAGACTCTGAATCTGATCGTCGTGGTTCTGACCGCCGTGTTGGCGGTGGGCTTTGTGGCCATTTATCAAAGCGTTCGGGCCGTGGTATCGCTTTCCGAACGCCGGTCCCGGTTTGTCTCCAGCGTCACCCATGAACTCAAAACGCCGCTGACCAATATCCGCATGTATATCGAGATGCTTTCCCAGGGAATGGCCCCTACGGTGGAACGGGAACAGGCGTATTTCCGGATTCTGGAATCCGAAAGCGCCCGGCTCACCCGTCTGATCGGAAATGTGCTGGATCTGGCCAAACTGGAGAAAAAACAGCGTACCTTTAACTGGACGACCGGAGATTTTTCGGAAGGCGTCGCCGATCTTTCCCTTCTGATGGGCGAAACCCTGCGACAGGAGGGTTTCGAATTTGAGGCGATTCAGATGGGAGAACGCCGATTTGCCTATGATAAGGAAGTGATGATTCAGGTGCTGATCAACCTGATTGAAAACAGCGTCAAGTTCGGACGGCATGCCGCGGTTCGGCGGATCACGCTGAAGGTGGACAGAAGTTCGAATCCGGTTCTGATATCGGTGTCCGACACGGGCCCCGGCATTGCCAGACATGCCCTGAAAAAGGTTTTTGAGGATTTTTACCGGGGCGATGATGCGGCGGCCCGAAATACGGGCGGAACCGGAATCGGGCTGGCGCTGGTCAAAAAGTTCGTCGCCGCCATGGGCGGAAAGGTGGGCGCGGAAAACAATGCCGGCCCCGGATGCACGATCGTCATTTCATTGCCCGCAGCCTAGCATTGCAGCTTGTTTTTCCAAAAGCGGGGCTGTTTTGTACAGGGGCCATTTCCCGGTCAAGAAACGCTTCGAAGCTTCTCAATCAATTCCGCCATGTCCTCGGGAACCGGCGCTTCAAAACCAAGGCGATTTCCGGTATCCGGATGGAAAATTTCAAGTCTGCGGGCGTGCAGCATCTGACGGCGGATGTTTTCCGGCAGTTCCTTGTCCAGTTTCCGGTTGCCGTAGACCGGATCTCCCATGACCGGGTGATGAATGGCCGCGCAGTGGACCCGAATCTGATGGGTGCGGCCGGTCACCAGCTCCACCTCGATCAGACAGGCATTCTGGAAACGTTCGGCGACTTTCCAGACGGAAATGGCGGTCCGGCCCGACCGGCTCAGGGTGGACATCTTTTTCCGATGCACCGGATGCCGCCCGATGGAAAGCTCGATCCGGCCCGCGTCCGCTCTGGGATTTCCGTGCACCAGGGCCAGATACTGTTTGTGAATGGTCCGGTCTTTAAACTGATCGGTCAGGCTCTGCAGGGCCGCCTGCGTCTTGGCGACCACGATTACGCCGCTGGTATCCTTGTCCAGGCGGTGAACAATGCCGGGCCGGATCATTCCCCCGATGCCTTCAAGGTCCGGACAGTGATACAGCAGGGCATTGACCAGGGTTCCGGAGAAATTGCCCGGCGCCGGATGCACCACCAGCCCCGAAGGTTTGTTGATCGCGATCAGGTGGGCGTCCTGGTACAGAATGGACAGGGGAATCGGTTCCGGTGAAAACCGGGGCTGTTCCGGCGCCGGGATTTCAATTTCGATTTTATCTCCCGTGTGGACCGCATATCCCGGTTTTTTGGTGTCGCCATTGACCCGTATGTGTCCGGCGCGGATCAGCCTGGAGATGCTGGAGCGCGACAGAGACGCCGTTATGCTCAGAACGCACTGATCCAGCCGGAGCCCTGCGGTTGAATCATCTATAAATGCAATGACCGGTTCTTGCTGGCATGCCATGCGGAAGGAAGCTGGAACTTATGGTTGGAGGTTGCTGAACAGGGACTCTATCTCTTCAATGATGGCGTCTTCATCCGCGCTTTTGGCAGTGGAAATTTCTTTGACCAGCAACGCCTGCGCCGTATCGTAAAGTTTTCGTTCTCCAAAGGAAAGATCCTTGGAAAACTTGAGCACATAGAGATCTCGAAAGACTTCAGCGACTTCGTACAGGGACCCGGTTTTAATCTTATCCATGTATTCGCGGTACCGTCGATTCCAGGTCTGATTGTCGCACATGCTGTCTTCATGATTTTTCATGATGTCGTACACTTTTTCGACGTCTTTTTTCTGAATCAGATCCCGGAGCCCTACCGAGGTCACGTTGCGCGTCGGAATCATGATGACCATGTCGTTTTCAAGGACTTTCATGATGTAGAAATCGTGTTTTTTTCCGTTGATGTCCCGGCTTTCAATTGCCACAATACGACCCACTCCGTGAGCAGGGTACACTGCCATGTCGCCGACCTGAAATTGCCGCGCCTTGCTGCTGACCAGAATGCTCGCTTCGCTCATTTTTTCTACCATTATTTAGCACCGATAAAATTATTTATTATTTTAACCATATACCATTCTTGTTTGGAACAATCAATGAAAAAAGGGTCGGCATATTTGCCGACCCTTTTGTAGACCGAAGCATATTCTTTTGTTTACAGAAGAAATGGCACCATCAGGAGTGCAACCACATTGAGAATCTTGATCATGGGATTGATCGCGGGACCCGCCGTATCCTTGTACGGATCGCCGACAGTATCTCCTGTGACAGCCGCTTTATGCGCATCGCTTCCCTTGCCGCCCAGGTGGCCGTCTTCGATGTATTTTTTTGCATTGTCCCAGGCCGCGCCGCCGGTGGTCATGGAAAGCGCGACAAAAAGGCCTGTGACGATGCTTCCGATCAGAAGTCCGCCCAGCGCGATCTTCCCGAGCAGAAGACCCACCAGAATCGGGACTGCGACCGGAAGAAGGGCCGGGATGATCATTTCTTTCAGGGCGAACTTGGTGACAATGTCCACGCAGTTGCTGTAATCCGGTTTTGCGGTGCCTTCCATAATTCCGGGAATGGTCCGGAACTGGCGGCGAACCTCTTCAACCACGGCGCTGCCGGCTTTACCCACGGCACGCATGGCAATGGAGGCGAACAGATAGGGCAGAAGTCCGCCGATGAACAGGCCCACGATCACCTTGACGTTGCTCAGGTCAAACTGAATGGCTCCCGAGCTTCCGCGGATATTGAATTCCTGAACATAGGAGGCAAAAAGCACCAGGGCTGCCAGACCGGCCGAACCGATCGCATATCCCTTGGTCACCGCCTTGGTGGTGTTACCGACTGCGTCCAGAGGATCGGTCACGGCGCGGACGCTTTCATCCATTTGCGCCATTTCCGCAATGCCGCCGGCATTGTCGGTGATCGGGCCGTACGCATCGATAGCAATGACCATGCCGGTCATGGAGAGCATGGAGATGGCTGCCATGGCAATTCCGTAAAGACCGGCAAAAGCGTGGGCCGCGAGTATTCCCAGGCAGATCAGAACAACCGGCGCCGCCGTTGCCTCAAGGCCGACGGCAAGTCCTGAGATGATGTTGGTTGCATGGCCCGTAGTGGATGCCTGCGCGATGGATTTTACAGGACCGTATATGCCGGTGTAGTATTCGGTGATGATGACAATGCCGACGGTGAGCACGAGACCGACCAGAGTCGACATATAGATTCCCGAGGCTGAAATTCCCTCGATTCCTTTCATCATCGACATGGTGAACACGCCGAAGGCGACGGCCGCCAGTATGGCGGCGCCGAACATGCCCTTGTAGAGCGCGCCCATAATGTACTGGTTCTTGCCCAGCCGGACAAAAAACACGGCGATCATCGAAGCGATGATGGAAATGGCGCCCAGCACCAGGGGAAATTCCGTGGCGATCAGATTGCCGGGATAAAGCAGGTGGCCCAGAAGCATGGCGGCCACAGCGGTGATGGCGTAAGTTTCAAAAAGGTCGGCGGCCATGCCGGCGCAGTCTCCGACATTGTCCCCGACGTTGTCTGCGATAACGGCCGGATTTCTCGGATCATCTTCGGGAATGCCCGCTTCAACCTTTCCGACAAGGTCTGCGCCGACATCCGCGCCCTTGGTGAAAATGCCGCCGCCGAGACGAGCAAAAATCGAAATCAGGCTTCCGCCAAAACCCAAGGCCACCAGAGCGATGACATCGTGGGTCAGGGCGTAGAAGCCGGCCACCGAGGTCAACGCAAGACCTGCCACCATCATACCGGTGACCGAACCGCCCTTGAAAGCCATGTTCAGGCCTGCGGCAAGCCCTCGTTTGGCGGCTTCGGCGGTGCGTACATTGGCGATGACGGATACCCGCATCCCGACGTAGCCAGCAATAAACGATGCGGTTGCACCCACCAGAAAGCCGATTGCGTTTCTGAATCCCAGGGTGGGGAGCATGATGATGAAAATAACGCCGCCGGCAATGGACATGCTTTTAAGCTGACGGTTCAGATAGGCAATGGCGCCTTCTTTAATCGCGCCGGAGATTTCCTGCATTCGTTCGCTGCCGGCAGGGGCGTTTTGAATCATTCTGGCCACGATGACCGAATACGCAACAGCCGATAGTCCGATCAGCGCACAGTACAGTGGTAAATTGCTCAACACTGCCTCCTTTCTGTTGAATCCTTGCTGCCTGGATGAGGGTTTTTTACGTTATAGGTATTCATTGCCGTCTTTGCTCCATCGCAAAGGATCAATTGTACGGTATTGCATGCCTGGACGATAACCTTTTCGAAAATTGATTGCTCGGCGGGGGAAAATGCGCCCAGCACATGATCCGAAACACTCGTGTCGGTTTCAGGGCGCCCGACGCCGACGCGAAGCCGGATAAAGCAATCTTTTCCAAGCGTTTCCAGCACGGATTGTATGCCTTTATGTCCGCCGTGTCCGCCGTGATCCTTGATCTTCAGTCTTCCCAGTTCAAGATCGATATCATCATGAATAACCAGCAACCGCTGGACCTGTATGTCGAAGTGGCGCAGCAGTGCGTCAACCGGGGGACCGCTGCGGTTCATGTATTCCATGGGTTTTGCAAGAATTGTCGGAACAGATGCAACGGAACCCCGTCCATAGATTGCCCCAAAATTCGAAAAGCAAAAAGGTATGGAAAAACTACAGGCAATTTTGTCCGCCACAAGAAATCCGGCATTATGACGGGTAAATTGATATCGTTCCCCCGGATTGCCTAATCCAACCACCAGATAGAGATTCGGTTCCCTCATAAATCGCTTGTTTCAGAGCTCTTCACGATTCAGTATGATGCATCAGAAAATTTTCACAGAACAAGATTGAACCGATAACAGGATCAGGATTCAGCAGATTCGTCCGCTGGTTTTTCGCCTGCTTCTTCAGGGCCGGTGCTTTTTTTGCCAAGAACCGTCGCTACCGTGAAATTTGCGTCGTCCGGCAATTCCGCTCCAGGGGGCATTTGAATGTCTTTGACATGCACGGCGTCTCCAATGTCCAGGGAGGCAACGTCGATTTCGATGACTTCCGGGATTTCCGAGGGCAGACAAAGCACTTCTATCTCCCGGCGAATCTGCTGCAGCATTCCTCCAAATTCAACGCCCTTGGCTTGGCCTTTCAGGACGACTTCAACTTTGGCGTGCACTTTTCGATTCATGTCGACTTCATAAAAGTCGATATGCTGAAATTGGCCTGTGACCGGATGGATCTGCATGGATTTGATCATGGCCATGCGCTTTTTCTCATCGGTTGACAGCGCGATCAGAGAATGCCCCCGATTCGTATTTTTGAGACAATTTTCCAGATCCTTCGCCGAAACCGATAGTAGGACCGAATCCGTGTCGGCTCCGTATAAGACGGCGGGAATCATGCCATTGCTTCGCAACCTCCGCGCCGGGCCCTTGCCCGCAGAGGATCGTAAGGTTGATTTGAGTTCGAACTGTTCCAAGAATACCTCCTAAAAAAATCTATAATTTAAACAAACAAAGTGGACAAAGAAAGTCCTTTATGGCTACGAATGATCGCCTCGCCGACCAGTTCGGCGATTGAAAGCGTCTTGATTTTATCACAGGCGGCGGCGTTTGCTTTCAAGGGAATGGTGTCCGTGACCGTGAGACTCTTGATGGGTGAGGCATTAAGCCGATCCACCGCCGGACCGGAGAGCACCGGATGGGCGCAGCAGGCATGAACCTCTTTTGCGCCGCTGGCCATAATGGCCGCTGCCGCCTCGGTCAGTGTTCCGGCGGTGTCGGTCATGTCGTCGAATATAATGGCGATCTTGTCGGTAACGTCTCCGATGACGGCCATGGCCTTGGCCTTGTTCGGGGCTTCCCGGCGCTTATCGATAATGGCCAGTCCTGCATTCAGCCGTTTGGCAAAAGCTCTGGCGCGTTCCACGCCGCCGGCGTCCGGGGATATGATCATGATCTCGCTGTGATCGAAATGGTTTTTGATGTGCTGGAGCAGCACCGGCGCCGCATAGATATTGTCGACGGGAATGTTGAAAAAGCCCTGAATCTGACCGGCATGCAGGTCCATGGTGATGATCCGGTTTGCGCCGGCCGTTGTCAACAAATCGGCAACGAGTTTGGCGCTGATAGGAACCCGCGGCGCAACCTTTTTGTCCTGGCGTGCATATCCGTAGTATGGCATGCAGGCGGTAATGCGGGCGGCTGAAGATCGTTTGACCGCGTCGATCATCAGAAGCAGTTCGACCAGATTGTCGTTGACCGGCGAGCACAGGGACTGAATAATGAAGATGTCTTTGGAACGGACATTGTCATGGATTTCGATCTGAATCTCGCCGTCGCTGAAGGTGTTTACCTTGGCGCTGCCCAGTGCAATGTTCAGGTAGGTGCAGATTTTTTTTGCAAGAATCGGATTGGAGTTGCCCGTAAAAATACATAACTCATTCATATTTATACCTATTTCATGCCTATGTCATCGCGCTTTTTGACTGTGAATAAAAGTGGCTGGGGCGGGAGGATTCGAACCTCCGAATGCAGGAACCAAAATCCTGTGTCTTACCGCTTGACGACGCCCCAGCAGGGTTAAATAAACAAATCAACCTCCACAACGAGGTCGCGCCTGCTTCTCAGACGATCAGTTTGGCAATAAAAAAACGCCACCTTTTGTTGCCGGAAAGATGATCATGGGCGCGTCGAAGATCCTTTTCGCCGGAAAACAGGCCGAAAACCGCAGAACCGCTTCCCGACATCAGCGCCCCTTTTGCCCCCTGGTTCAGCAAGGCTTGCTTGGCGGCTCCGATATCGGAATGCCAGCGCTCCGTTACCGTTTCCAGATCATTTTTCAGGTGGCGGGCAACATCGAATTCGTCTTTGTTGGCCGCGGAATCTTTAAGTTTTTTTTCCGATTTTGTCAATCCCAAATTCAGATTATTATACACCTCGGCGGTTGAGACATGAATCTGAGGATCGATCAGAAGAACATGGTAAGGGAACAGTCCGGAAAAAGGCCTCAGCTTTTCACCGATGCCGGTGGCAACAGCGGGTTTTCGAAAAAGGAAAAAGGGAACATCCGCTCCGAGACGGCCGCCCATTATCATGAGTTGCTGTTCTGAAAACGGATATTTGAAATGACGGTTGAGAACGGATAAAACCGCGGCGGCATTGGAACTGCCTCCTCCGAGGCCGGCGCCCAGGGGAATTTTTTTATCAATTGAGATCACCACTCCTGCGGATGCATTGCATTCTTCCATAAAAAGGCGGGCCGCTTTATGGGCAAGATTGGTTTCATCCTCCGGAACCCCGGGAAGATTGCAATGTACGGAAATGCGTTCGCCGGTGAACTGCAGAGTCATTTGGTCGTAAAGGCTGATGCGGCACATGAGCGTTTCCAGCTCATGATATCCGTCCGGCCTTTTGCCGATCACGCGCAGGAATAGATTGATCTTGGCCGGCGAGAGAATGTGAATGGTCTGATCTGGCCCCTGATGCATCTTTTACATGTCTTTAACAGGCTGTTGAAAAACTGCGCCTGAGGCCGCTATTCAGCGTTGCGCGGCTCTCACCAATGCTCACATATGCTTGAATATGCTGCGCTTGTCGTATCGCCGCGCGCCTTGCCTGACGGCCTGATTCTTGTTTTTTAACACCCTGTTAATGGCTCGGTCCGCCGGGGCGCCCGCCAGCTCATGCAGATTCACGGCGACGCGGCAAGGTTTGGCGTAAACAAAACCGCATCCGACCGTTCCGGGCCGCCGGTCGCCTAAGCAAGCTTTACATACATCAGCCTTAATTCGTGGAGAATATTCTCCAGCAGCCTGGCCTCGTCATTGGTCAGATTGCCCCGTGTTTTTTTCTCCAGCATTCCGATAATATCAATGGTCTGTTTGGCCAGGGGCAGATCCTTGGCCGGTTTTCCGGTGGCCGGATCTTCCAGGACGCCCAGGTGAACCAGCGCCGAAGAGTTTAAGGAAAACACAAAAGTCGAAAAATTGATTTCCGGCAGGCTTCCGGACTCAGAGGTTCTTTTTTCGAAGGATGTCTTTTCAGAGTTCTTATCAGAGGCCTCGGGCACTGGCTTTTCGTTGCCTGTTTCTTCCGGAACACTTTCAGTTTCCTGGGCAAACCTTCTTCGATCCTTTACGGTGAAACCTTTATCTCCCTGTTCCTGCTGGCTCATAAGGCGCTCCTGATTTTAAAAATCCACCCAAAGGGGCCGAAGTTTTGACGCTTGCAAATTCGGCGGAAAATCCTTTTTGTTCATGTATATTAAGCACGGGACCGGCCTCGGTCAACTCGATCCGGTCCCGTGAAATATTGATTTCCTGCCGTGGGAGCCCGGGCTCAGAGTTCCAGAGGAATCACGCTTTTGATCATCGGAAGGTGACGCAATTCCTCAAGGACGTTTTCGGGAATCGGCGTATCGGTGCGAAGGAAAACAATATTATGATTGCCTTCTTCTTCCTGTCCGACCTGCATGCGGGCGATATTGATGTTGTGTTTGCCCAGGGTCGTGCCGATGCTGCCGATGGCGCCGGGTTTATCCAGATTGTTGATCAGGGCAAGGTGCCCTCTTGGGCTCATCTCGACCCTGAATCTGTTGATTCGAACCACCCGGGGGTCTTTCTTGCCGAATATGGTGCCCGATACCGTGCTGGTCATTTTGTTTGTTTTGGCCTGAATGGTGACCAGGTTGGCGAAATCCTCGGATTCGGCGCTGTTGGTTTCGGTGACCTTGATGCCTCTTTCCTGGGCGATGATGTGCGCGTTGACGAAATTCACGTCATCTTGAAGGATCGGCGCCAGGATGCCTTTGATGGCAGCGGTTGTTACAGGGGCCATGTCCATGCCCTGGAAATCCCCGGTATATTCCACAATCACTTCTTTTAAAGGCCCTTTGAAGAGCTGGGCCTGGAGCCGTCCCATGCTTTCCGCCAGGGTCAGATAGGGCGACATCTTCTTGAGCAGCTCGCCGGTTACCGAGGGGACGTTGACGGCGTTTCGAATGGTTCCGTTCTGCAGGTAGTCGATGATCTGATCCGCCACGGCAACGGCTACATTGGTTTGCGCCTCTTCGGTGGATGCGCCCAGGTGCGGGGTGCAGATCAGGTTGCTGAATTCAAGAAGCGGTGATGAACCCGGAGGCTCGTTTTCAAAGACATCCAGAGCCGCGCCTCCGACCTTTCCGGATTTGAGCGCATCGTAAAGATCCTGTTCGTTGACGATGCCGCCGCGTGCGCAGTTGATAATCATCACGCCGGGTTTCATTTTTTCAAAGGCCGCCTTGTTGATCAGGCTGATGGTGTTTTTCAGCTTCGGTACATGGACGGTAATGTAATCCGATCGCTGAAGCAGTTCGTCGAAGGGCACGCTTTCAAATCCGGCCTTTTCGATGAGTGCGGGCGTTACATAGGGGTCAAAAACAATCACATTCATTCTCAGGCCCCTTGCGCGGTCGGCGACGATGGCGCCGACTTTTCCGAAACCGATAACGCCCAGCGTTTTATTGAAGATTTCCCGGCCCTGAAGGCTTTTTTTATCCCATTTTCCGGCTTTGAGAGATGCGGTGCCGGTGGGAATGTTTCGGGTCAGGGCCATGAGCATGGCAATGGCGTGTTCGCCGGTCGTAACGACATTTCCGCCCGGTGTGTTCATGACGATGACGCCGCGCTTCGTGGCGGCGGGAATATCCACGTTGTCCAGCCCGATGCCGGCACGTCCGACCACTTTCAACTTTTTGGCGGCGTCCAGGATTTCTTCCGTCACCTTGGTGGCGCTTCGAATGACCAGTGCATCATAGTCGCCGATAACTGATTTAAGTTCTTCGGGGCTCATGCCGGTTTTGACGTCCACCGAAATTCCTTCGGCTTCCTTGAACATCCTGACCCCGATATCCCCGAGTTTGTCGCTGATTAAAACTTTCATGACATCCCCCTGAAACGATTGCAAGATTTGTCGAATACGCATGCGCATTCGAGTTTAATGCATCAATTTTTTCATGCCGCAGCGCTCATCCGACGGAAGACTCGGCCGCTGGTCCGGGTTGCGGCATTCAACAAAATATGCAAATAGCTTCACGATCGACTGTCCTGACGGTGTGCCGTCAAGAAAGTCGATATTATTCCGCTCTGAAGGTTTGTCAAGGATAAATTGCATAAATTTTAAGCGCTTATCGGTTCGTTTATGAACCATGCCGATGACGCGGAAGACGATTTCCGCAATACCTCCTTAAAATGACAGGATATTTGAGCTGATCATATCCGTAAGGGTGCATGCATGAACCATCCGGGTTTCGCTGAGGGCCGGGGTACAGGTTTTTCGAACCTGATTCCAGGGATTCTGATCCGCCGTTACAAACGGTTTCTGGCCGATGTCCGGCTGCAATCCGGCAAGGTCGTCACGGCCCATTGCCCCAACCCCGGTCGCATGTCGACCTGCTGTGATCCGGGCAGTCGGGTCTATTTGTCCCTTCATGATTCGATCCGTCGAAAATATCGATATACGTGGGAGCTGATTCAAATGCCCGGTTCCATGGTCGGTGTAAATCCGGTGACGGCCAACCGGATTGTGCATCAAAGCCTTTGCGCCGGGCGCATTCCTTCGCTTGCGGGTTACGATGCGATTCATGCCGAGGTCTCCGCAGGACAGGGAGTCCGGCTGGATTTTCTGCTGGAAGGCGCAGAAAAATCCTGCTTTCTGGAGGTCAAGAGCTGCACTCTGGTCGAAAATCGGGCGGCCGGTTTTCCCGATGCCGTCACTGCCCGCGGCCTCAAACATCTTGTCCACATGCAACGGCTGATGTCCGATGGGTTTCGATGCGTTCTGCTTTTTCTCGTTCAACGCACGGACGCTGAAATTTTCAAGCCCGCCGACGATGTGGATCCGGTTTATGGAAGGCAGCTCAGGGCGGCGGTTTCCCGGGGGCTGGAAATCCTTGTGTATGATGTGAGATTTGATCCGGATGGAATTGTTTTGAACAATCCGCTTCCGATAAATCTTCAACAGGCCGATGTGCGAACCCTTTAATGCAAGGTATTTATTCAATCTGCTTGAGAACCGATCGGGTTTCTGGTAAATATTAAATATTCATTCCGGTCGTCGGCATCTATTGAAATCGTCGTATAAGCAATTATTGTAAAAAATATTGAACCGGCAAGTTGCGGGACCCTGGCTTTACCCTCGGTTTCTTAATGCGTTGAAATGTTGTTTTGCCTTGCCCGGTTTCGACAATAAAGAACTCTTTAACAAAGGAGATGCACGCCATGATGAAATTAATATCTACCCTGATTCTGCTGTTCTTCAGTTGTACGTTTGCCTTTGCCGTCGATGTGGCGACTCCCAAGGAGGGCGAGTCTCTGCCGGAGATGCTGTTTCCGGCGATCGAGGATGCCGGTGTGCAAAAGTATCTCGGGGTGAGCGGGGGCGAACCTTTTTCGGTGAACGATATACAGGGCGAGGTGGTGATTGTTCAGATTTTCAGCATGTACTGCCCCCATTGTCAGGCCGATGCGCCCTCTGTCAATGAACTGTACAAGAAGATTCAGAATTCTTCTCAAATCAGAGAAAAAATCAAGCTTCTGGGAATCGGCGCGGGAAATTCCAATCTTGAGGTGGACATCTTCCGTCAGAAATACAAGGTATCTTTTCCGTTGTTTGAGGACGAAAGATTCGTGATTCACAAACAGGTCGGCGAGGTCAGAACGCCGTACTTCATTGCCGCCAAGAAAAATTCAGAAGGCGGCTGGAGCGTATTTTACTCCAAACTGGGCGGCATCGAAAATGCGGACAGCTTTCTGAAAACCATTCGGCAACTTTCCGGACTCTAGTGAGGAGGTGTGATGATGAAAAAAGCCTTTGTCGCCGTTATGACGGTTGCGCTCTTTTTGATTGCGGCGCCCCTGACGTATGGATTGTCGGAGGCCTTTAAAGACAGCGTTTATAATCCGGGTGAGCTTAAACCCGTTGACAGCCAGCTCAAGGTAAAGGTCGGCGAACCTGCGCCGGATTTTACGCTGCCCTCGCTGTCCGGAGAGAAAATCACCTTAAGTTCTTTTCGAGACAATAAAAATGTGGTTCTCTCTTTTGTTCCGGCGGCCTGGACGCCGGTGTGCTCCGATCAGTGGCCGGGATACAACATCGTCAAGGATATATTCGATCAAAACGATGCCATTCTTCTCGGCATAACGGTGGACAACATTCCGACGCTGTATTCATGGGTTCGGGAGATGGGGCAGCTGTGGTTTCCCGTGCTTTCCGATTTCTGGCCCCATGGCGCTGTTGCGGATGCATACGGAGTCCTGCGTTCCGACGGGGTGACGGAACGCGCCCTGCTGTTCATCGACAAGAAGGGCGTCCTGCGTCATGCTCATGTTGGGGACATCAATGTCAGGCCTCCCATGCAGGTAATTGTCACGGAACTTGAAAAAATGAACCAGGCGCCCTGACGGTTTTGAGTGAACGAAAAAGACTTTTGGGGGCGTCGTTTGTATCGGGTTTCGGCAGGCCGGATGATAAACTGCCGGCAGATTTTTTTTGCGGTCGGATGTTTTCGCCCGGTCGAAACCCTGTCCGCGCCCAAGTGACTTGAGCCAGATTGTTGTGAAGTTTGATTAACACGCTCGTTTTCACACGCGAAGAGGAGAAGAAAATGACATCCCTGCCGGTAAAAATTTATTCATTAAGCACCTGCAGTCACTGCAAGGCAACCAAACAGCTACTGTCCGATTGCATTGTCAAATACGATTTTGTCGATGTCGACCTGCTTGAGGGCGAAGAAAGAAAAGCCATACTGGAAGACGTCAAAAAATTGAATCCGAATTGCAGCTTTCCTACGATCATTATTGGCAACAGGGTGATCGTCGGATACAGAGAAAAAGAAATCAAGGAGGCGCTGGGTCTTTAATGAATTCGGAACAACTTTATGAGATGCTCAGAAAGACACAGGAGCCTCAAGGATACTATTTCAGCGCCGACCGCCGGTTCGTATTCGATCTTCTTGAAGCCCTGATCATCAACAAACAGCGTTATGGATACATGTGCTGCCCCTGCCGGCTGGCGTCGGGCGACCGGCAAAAGGACAGGGATATCATCTGCCCCTGCGTCTATCGCGAACCGGATGTCAGGGAATACGGCAGCTGCTATTGCAACCTGTATGTTTCCAGAGAGTGGAATGATGGAAAAATTCCTCATTCATATGTTCCTGAACGGCGGCCCGCGGAAAAGACGGCATGTGAATAATTGTCCTAAAAAACAAAGTTTATTCAAACAGATAGAAACTTTTAATCACTTTATTTCTTGACTTTTCGGCGAATCGTATTCATATTTTAATTACTTCAACAATAGCTTCATTTTCCTGATTTGTTTTTTCCTATTTTGAGGCGACATTAACAACAAGAGGAGGGATTTCCGATGGCCAAAACAGTACTGAAAAAAGTATGTATGTGCGAAAAATGCGGCAACGAGGGTGAAATGACCATTACCTGCTCTCTGGAAGAGGTGGAGGTTGCGGAAAAGAAGAAAAAACATGAAAAAGTTCATGGTACGGGCGTGTGCACTACCTGCGGCAACGAAGCGGATCTGTGGATTGATCTTTGAATCAGTCTGAGTGCATTCCATGCTCAACAGCCCTACAGCTGAGCTGATTGAAAAGGATGTATCAATCGGATGCCTCTTCGGGATCATGGATAAATTTTCCCGAAGAGGTATTCGGCTTTTTGGGCAAAAGCGAACGTTTCTTTCCGGATTTAGAGTTGCCCCTGCATGGTTTGCATCATCTGTATCTTGAATCCACAGGCCTGTATTGAACGAATTGAGAAGAACTGCGACTGATGCGGGGAATGACTGCGATCATCGATGAAAGGAGACCGGGATGGCTGAAAAACTCCAGATTTACAAGTGCGAAATTTGTGGAAACATCGTCGAGGTGCTTCATGGCGGCGACGGTGAGCTGGTGTGCTGCGGAAAGCCGATGAAGCTGCTGGCCGAGAACACCACGGACGCGGCGACCGAGAAACATGTGCCTGTGATCGAAAAAGTGCCCGGCGGGGTGAATGTGAAGGTCGGCGAAGTGGCCCACCCCATGCTGGATAAGCACTATATTGAATGGATCGAAATAATTGCCGACGGCAAGGCCTGCCGGCAGTTCCTGAATCCCGGAGACGCTCCCGAGGCGACCTTCAAGGTGGAGGGCGCCCAGAAGATCATTGCCAGAGAATACTGCAACCTGCATGGACTGTGGAAGGCCTGATAAATCCGACGCCTTTCTCTGCACAAAGGAGAACGGTTTTGTCCGCGATACAGGCAATCAGGCGAGGCGTCTCATCTTACAAATGCCGGAAAACGATGCCCGCAATCGGGGTATCGAGGAAAGAGGGATGATGAAGAAGCGATGGATTCTGGCTTTTTGCGGCTTGATGCTGGCGGCATCGGTTTCTCTGGCCGAATTGAATACCGGAGACGAGGCGATGATCCTTCCGGGAGGCAAACCGGGCGATGTGGCTTTTCCTCACAAACTGCACCAGGACGTCTTACAATCCTGCGATGCCTGCCATTCCATGTTCGGACAGCAGGCCGGCGCCATCAAAGCTCTGATTGCCGAGGGTAAATTGAAACCCAAACAGGTGATGAATTTCTGCACGGATTGCCACCGACAGCAGGCTGCCGAGGGTCGCAAGAGCGGTCCGACATCCTGTAGGGGCTGTCACAGCCGATAAGGAAGATGCATGAATGTTCTGGGCCTTCAGGGAAGTCCGAGAAAAGGCAACGCCTGTTTTCTGCTTTCCGAATTCATGTGCGCGGCTGAAAAGCTCGGCGCGTCGGTCGCGACGGTAGACGTGCGGAAGAAAAACATCCTTCCCTGCAAAGAATGCAGGACGTGCGAAACCTCCGGTTTTTGTCCCATTGATGACGACATGACCGTCGAGGTCTATACGCTGCTGCGCGAGGCCGATGTCGTTGTCATGGCTTCTCCTGTTTTTTTTTATTCCGTGCCGGCGCAGCTTAAGGCTCTGATTGATCGCTGCCAGGTTTTGTGGGCCCGGCGATACCGGCTCGGGCTGGAAGATCCCGGACGCAGATGGCGAAAAGGCTTTCTGCTTTCCCTGGGGGCGACCCGGGGAAAAAGGCTTTTTGACGGCATCCGGCTGACCGCCGAATATTTTTTCGATGGTTTAGGCGCCCGGTTTGCAGGGGCGCTCGTTTACCGCGGCATCGAGCATCTCGGCGATATGGAAAAACAGGAATGTGTGGCGGCGGATGTTGAAAAGGCGGTGAAAGAACTGCTGCATCCGTTCCGGTTGCGCAAAAAGATCCTGTTTGTCTCCACGGATAACGCCTGCCGGAGTCAGATGGCCGCGGCATTTGCCCAGAGACTTTTCGGCGACAGGCTGGACTGCCTCAGCGCGGGCATCCGGCCAGCGGATCAGGTCAATCCCGCGATGGTTTCGGTCATGGAGGAAAAAGGCATGGATATGGCTTTTCGCAGGACCCGTTCTCTGGATGCGGTTTTGCAGGCCGGACTTCCGGATGTCGTGGTCGTCATGGGGCCCGGCGAAACCTGCACTCCGGTTCCCGGAGCGGTGCGAGAGAACTGGAATGTTCCGGACTCTGCGGGCGGGTCGCTGGATGCGATGCGGCGGGTTCGCGACCATATCGAACAACTGGTGATTGAACGGATCGGACATATCTAACAGCCTGCCAAGGGCCTTTTCAAAGGAAATTATGAAACACTATGTGATCGTGGGAAACGGGGCTGCGGGAACGAACGCGGCGGATCAGCTGAGAAGGCTGGATGCGGAAGCCAAAATCTGCATGATTACCGAGGAAGCATTTCCGTTTTATTCCCGAATTCGTCTGATCGATTACATCGCCGGGGATATTCCCAAAGAGGCACTGGTGATCAACAAGGATCAGTGGTATTTGAATCGCGATATCGAATTGCGTCTGGGCGTTCGAGTTGCTTCGGTCGATTCAGCGAATAAACGCGTTCTGACCGGGCAAAACGAGGCTTTTTCTTATGACAGACTGCTGCTGGCCACCGGCGCCCATTCCTTCATGCCGAATATTTCCGGAATGGAGAAAAGAGGCGTTTTTACGCTTCGAAATATCGAAGACGCCGAAGCGATTCGCTCTTTTGCGGATTCAGCGCAGCACGTGGTCATGATCGGCGGCGGTCTGCTGGGGCTTGAAACCGGAAACGCCTTGCGCAGGCTGGGAAAAAAGGTTGCCGTGGTGGAATTCTTTCCGCGCCTGCTGCCGAGGCAGTTGGATGTGCCGGCTGCCGACCTGCTTGCCGGAACGATGACAAAAATGGGATTTTCGTTATATCTTGGCCGGAAAACCAAAGAGATCGTCGGCTCGAATCAGGTCAAAGGTGTGGTGCTGGAAAGCGGGGAAACGCTTCCCGCGGACATGGTTGTTGTTTCGGCCGGCGTCCGTCCGAACATGGAACTGGCGGCGTCCTTGAAGCTGCGCTGCAACAAGGGGATCGAGGTGGACGAGGGCATGCGCGCCTCATCTCCGGACATTTACGCGGCAGGCGATGTGGCGGAGTTTAAGGGCGTTCTTTACGGCATCTGGCCTGCCGCCATGGAACAGGGTAAAATCGCGGGTTCCAATATGGCCGGCGTGAATGCGGCGTATGAGGGAACGACGGCTTCCAACCAGTTGAAGGTTGCCGGCATCGACCTGGCCGCGGCCGGCAATATCGATCCCGAGTGCGCCAGCGAATCCAGAACATTTCAGGAGGACAGGGTTTACAGAAAGTTCGTCTTTGAAGACAATCGGCTTGTCGGATGCATCCTGCAGGGAGACACCCGCGGTTTTCAGGCCATGCTGCGCCTGATTCGGCAGAAGCAGGACGTATCCGAGTACAAGGATGACATGGCCTTGAAAGACTTTGATTTCAATGCGATCTGATGCGCAGTCCGCATCGGCGTCGCACCGAAAGGAGGAAGGTGATGGCGAAATACGTCTGTACGGTTTGTGGTTATGTGTATGACCCCGCCCAGGGAGATCCGGATAACGGCATCGACCCGGGCACGAGCTTCGAAGATCTGCCGGCTGACTGGGTTTGTCCCCTGTGCGGCGCTTCCAAGGACGAGTTTGAAAAGGAAAAATAGACGAACGGCGAGTGTTTTCGACAAGGCTTGAAATGCCCTTTACCGGCGAAGTATTTCGCTGAAAAGGGCATTTCTTTCAGAATGCAATCTTTTTTGCGGCAAGGAGACGACTTTGCATGAAACCGATTCAGATCGCAGAAAAAATTTTCGATGTCGGCGTGACGGACTGGAATATTCGGGATTTTCACGGGTATTCGACCGAGCAGGGCAGCACGTACAACGCCTTTTTAATTCTGGATGAGAAAATCGCGCTGATCGATACGGTCAAAAAAGAGTACGCGGATCAGCTGTTGAGCCACATCTCGCAGATCGTGGACCCCGCAAGGATCGATTACGTGATCAGCAATCATACGGAGATGGATCATACCGGAGCTCTCGCTCAGGTCATGCAGGCCGTCGGCCCGGATACGCCCCTGGTCTGTTCCAAAATGGGCCACAAGAACCTTTCGGCGCATTTTCGAAACGCCTGGAACTATCAGACCGTGCAGAGCAAGGATACGCTGAGCCTGGGAAGCAGGACACTGAGCTTTCTGGAAACCCGCATGCTGCACTGGCCGGACAGCATGTTCACCTACCTGGCGGAGGATAAGATCCTTTTTTCCAGCGACGCCTTCGGGCAGCATTATGCCGGTCCTGAAAAATACGATGATGTGATGGGCGAGGCGGTCATGCCCCATGCAAGGAAGTATTTCGCCAACATCCTGCTGCCGTATTCGGACCTGATTTTAAAGCTCATTGAGCAGGTTGGCCAGATGGGTCTGGAAATTAAAATGATCTGCCCGGACCACGGGGTCATCTGGCGCAAACAGCCTGAAAAGATCATCGAGGCCTATGGGCGGTGGAGCCGGCAGATTCCTGAAAAAAAGGCGCTGGTGGTTTACGACACCATGTGGCACAGCACGGAAAAAATGGCGGAAGCCATTGTGGCGGGCTTCATCGAGGCCGGTGTGTGGGCCCGCCCCATTCATATCCGTTCTTCGCATCGAAGCGAGATCATGGCGGAGTTGATGGATGCCAGGGCGATTGTGATTGGTTCTCCCACCCTGAACAACGGGCTTTTTCCCACGGTCAGCGACTTTCTGACCTATATGAAGGGGCTTCGTCCCAAAAACAAGATCGGTGCCGCTTTCGGTTCCTACGGATGGAGCGGCGAGGCGGTGAAGCTCGTCAACAGGGAGCTTGAGGACGCCAAGATTCAGCTGGTGGATTCAGGTTTGAAGATCGCTTATGTTCCCGGTCCCGAACAGCTGGAACAGTGCGTGGATTTCGGAAAGAAGATCGCCGCCGCCGTTCTGGCGGATTAACCCTGTCGGTTTCCGGATCAGGGGGCCGCGTCGGTCCCCGGCGGTTGCATGTACTTTCCCTGCCGGGAATCTCTGGCTTCCAGGGTCTGGCGGACCAGATTCAGGGTTTCCGTTTTTTGCAGGGCCCATTGCGGCGCCAGAAGCTCATCCGGATGCGGATCTCCGGTCAGCCTTTGAATCACCGTCTGTTTTGGAAGCCTTTCCAGAAAATCGCAGACAAGGTTCACGTACTCGCTTTGTTCCAGACATTGATAGCTGCCCTGGCGATACATCGATTCCAGAACCGTGCCCCGGACGACGTAAAGCAGGTGAATCTTGACGCCGTCGATGGCCAGGTCGGTTAAAAAATCGGCTGTCTGAAGCATATGGTCTCTGGTTTCACCGGGCAGTCCCAGAATCACATGGGCGCAGACCGGAATTCCGTGCCGCCGGGCGGCGTTGGCGGCCCGGACGAAACAGGCCGCATCATGCCCGCGGTTGATGACGGAAAGCGTGGCGTCATGAGCGGATTGCAGCCCGTATTCCAGCCAGATCAGGCATCGGCGCGCATAGCCTTCCAGCAGCTCCAGCACCGGTTCGGGCACGCAGTCCGGACGGGTGCCGATGGAAAGTCCGACCACCCCTTCGACGCTCAGCGCTTCTTCGTAAAGGGCTTTGAGCCGGTCAAGGGGAGCATAGGTGTTGGAATAGGACTGAAAGTACGCGATAAATTTATCGGCATGATACCGCCTGGACATGGCCGCCTTGCCCCGAATCAGCTGTTGAGTTATGGACAGCCCCCTGCCGGCGTCGCCGGTTCCGGAGCCTTTTAAATTGCAGTAAATACAGCCGTTTTCTGAAAGAGAACCGTCGCGGTTCGGGCAGGTCAGCCCGGCGTCCAGGGTGATTTTCTGCACCCGGCATCCGAAGCGGTTTCTTAAATAAGCGTTCAGATCGTTGTACCGTTTTTCCATGATCGTCTTGACCCGAATCCCATCCGGCTATATGGTGATTGCGCTTTTTATTTTATTCCGTTCGTTGCATTGTGACGGAAAAGCGTTATCGTTTAAATAATTTTAAATCAATGTATCATCGATGGGATATTCAAAACAATACGATATTGTCGTAGTCGGCGCCGGTCATGCGGGCTGCGAGGCCGCACTGGCCGCGGCGCGCATGGGATGCAGCGTATTGCTGACCGCTATCGATCTGGACAAGGTGGCTGCCATGCCCTGCAGCCCATCAATCGGCGGAACCGCCAAGGGCCAGATCGTCAAGGAAATTGACGCCCTGGGCGGAGAAATGGCCCGGGCGGCCGATCAGACCGCCATTCAGTACC
>Ga0265294_10002287_pt1 | contig 25248 bp, 19 predicted proteins | sample MunlanPumphouse3_FD_192504 | JGI IMG/M metagenome (GOLD analysis project Ga0265294, IMG submission 192504) | Groundwater microbial communities from a municipal landfill in Southern Ontario, Canada - Pumphouse #3 | ecosystem: Environmental > Aquatic > Deep subsurface > Groundwater | place... | reverse complement strand
AAATTGCCAAAACAACAGGCCTGGAAAAAGTTGCCGTTCAGAAAGTTGTGGAATGCTTTATGGATAACGTAAAAAACTCTTTGGTTCAGGATAATAATGTATACCTTCGGGGTTTTGGTAGCTTTATATTGAAAAAACGCGCCCGCAAAACGGCTCGTAATATATCCAAAAACACTACAATAGTAATTCCTGAACACTACATACCCGCTTTCAAGCCGGCTAAAGTTTTCATGAATAAAGTGAAAAACAGCGTTAAATAATTTATTATGCCAAGCGGAAAGAAAAGAAAAAGACATAAAATGGCGACGCACAAACGTAAAAAACGTTTGCGCAAGAACCGTCATAAAAAGAAATAAGCCATCATATGTCTCATGAACCAAGAAACCTAAAGCAACTTTTTTCGAAAAGACTCTTTAGGTTTCTTACTTTTACCACAGAATGGAGAAAAATTTAATTATTGATGTTACTCCTTCCGATGTCACCATAGCGTTGCTGGAAAACAACAGGCTAACGGAACTACATAAGGAAGAGACTAGTGACAATCATTTCTCGGTGGGTGATCTGTGTCTGGGCAGGGTCAAAAAGATCATGCCTGCTTTGAATGCAGCTTTTGTTGATATCGGAGACGATAAGGATGCTTTTATTCATTACCTTGATCTGGGCTACGCTTTTTCGGCAGTCAATTATTTTACCCAGCAGGTGATCGCCAAAAAGAATTCTCCCCAGGAAATCTATTCAAGTCTGAAACTGGGCTCAGTATTGCCTAAGGAAGGCAAGATTTCCGATGTTTTAAAAGTAGGGCAGCCGGTTTTGGTGCAAATTGTCAAAGAACCCATTTCCACAAAAGGATCCCGCCTTACTTCCGACATTTCCATAGCCGGAAGAAACCTTGTTTTATTGCCTTTTTCAGAAAAGGTTAACCTGTCATCCAAAATTACGCTCAAGGAAGAGCGTGGAAGGCTGGACCGTTTGGTCCAGAGTATTCTGCCTCCCAATTACGGACTCATTGTCAGAACTGCTGCCGAAGGAAAAAAGGCAGCAGTTTTGGATACTGAGCTGAATTCCCTGATCCATAAATGGGAAGAATCCTGGGTTTTAATGCGCAAAGGAAAAACCCCTTCCAGATTGTTAACAGAAAACAGCCGTATTACAACGGTTATACGCGATCTGCTGAACGATACCTTTAACAGTATTCACGTTAACGACACAGTCGTATTTGAAGAGATCTGCAGTTATATAGCCACTATAGCTCCGGAAAAGGAGAAGATTGTGAAGCTGTATAAAGGAAAAGATCAGATCTATGACGCTTTTGACGTCAACCGTCAGATAAGAAGTTCGTTCGGACGTGTTGTCCCGTTAAGACAGGGGATCTATATTATTATAGAACACACTGAAGCCCTGCATGTTGTAGACGTAAACAGCGGGATTCGGTCCAAGATGGGAAACGGACAGGAAGAAAATGCATTTGAAGTCAATATGCTTGTTGCCGAAGAACTTGCCCGGCAGTTAAGATTACGGGATCTGGGCGGTATAATTGTCGTCGACTTTATTGACATGGATTCATCCGAACACCGGCAAAAGCTTTATAAGAAGATGCAGGAACTGATGACCACCGACAGGGCCAAACACAATATCCTGCCTCTTTCAAAATTCGGGCTGATGCAGATTACCCGTCAGCGGGTACGTCCGGCAATGGAGATCAATACCAGCGAGAAATGTCCTACATGTAACGGAACCGGGAAAATTGCCCCGAGTTTGCTATTTACGGAAAATATCGAGAATCAGCTGGCATTTTTTGCCAACGAGAAAAAGCTCAAAACCGTTTTACTGGAAGTACATCCGTTTATTGAAGCCTATTTGACAAAAGGCTTGGTTCCCAGGGCGAAAAAATGGTCCCGGAAATACGGATGTAAACTGAATGTAAGAATTGCCCCTGATCTTGCAGTGACACAGGCTCGCTGGCTGGATGACAAGAATCAGAAAATGGAAGTTTAGGCTTTCATTGTTTTGGCAAACGAATCCTTCAGGGTGCAAATACGGTTAAAAACAGGGTTTTCCGAAGAAGTGTCGTAATCCGGCACAAAATAACCAAGACGTTCAAACTGAATGCGGGTACGTGTATTGTCCCGGCCCGGGACGGCTTTGGTTGCAATACCTGCTGCATCCCTGTCTATGAGACCTTGAACAATTGTCCGGGATTCCGGGTTCAGGTAGTCTTTGTAATCTTTGTCTTCCGTGATATTTCCCATATAGGGTTCCGTGAACAGTCTGTCGAACAAACGGATCTCACTCTTTACGGCATGACGGGCCGATAACCAGTGAATGGTCCCTTTTACGCTTCTCCAGGCCCCGGTACCAGGACGGGATTCCGGGTCATACGAACATTGCAGTTCTGTGATCCTGCCGTCCCCGTCTTTTATTACGTTTTCACAGCGGATGATGTATCCGTATTTCAAACGGACTTCTCCGCCGGGTCTCAGGCGAAAGAATTTTTTAGGGGGATCCTCCATAAAATCATTGCGTTCAATATAGATTTCCCTTGAAAACGGGACTTCTCTTTCTCCGGTATCGGGTTCTTCCGGGTTAAGGGGAGCTTTCATGAATTCTTCCTTATCCGGAGGGTAATTGGTTATGACCAGTTTTACAGGATCCAGTACGGCCATATAACGGGGGGCATTTTTGTTGGATTCTTCCCGCATACACCATTCCATAAGGGAAATGTCTATTACATTATCTCGTTTTGCGACACCTACCTTTTCAGCGAATAAGCGAATGCTTGAAGGAGTAAAGCCCCGTCGTCTGAGTCCGCATATGGTTGGCATACGAGGATCGTCCCATCCCTGAACCAGCCCGGCTTTCACCAATTCAAGCAGTTTCCTCTTGCTCATTACGGTATGGGTAATGTTCAGACGTGCAAATTCGTACTGGTGTGAAGGGAATATCCCGAGTTTTTCAATAAACCAATCGTAAAGCGGTCTGTGCACGTCAAACTCCAGCGTACAAATGGAATGGGTTATGTTCTCGATGGAATCACATTGTCCGTGTGCGTAATCGTACATAGGGTATATACACCATTTAGTTCCGGTTCTGTGATGATCCGCGTGGATTATCCTGTACATCAATGGATCACGCATTAGCATGTTGGGATGTGTCATGTCAATTTTTGCGCGTAAAACACGACTTCCGTCCGAAAATTCCCCGTTTTTCATACGGGTAAACAGATCGGCATTTTCCTCAACGCTCCTGTTGCGGTAAGGACTTTCGGTCCCGGCAGAGGTGATCGTACCCCTGCCTACGCGAATTTGTTCCTGGGTCTGATCATCTACATAAGCCAGGCCTTTGGCTATGAGTTCGTGTGCCCACCGGTATAATTGTTCAAAATAATCGGATGCATAAAATTCGCCGGCCCACCGGAAACCCAGCCAATGAATGTCTTCCTTGATGGAATCCACGTATTCCGTTTCTTCTTTAGTGGGATTGGTGTCATCAAAACGGAGGTTGGTCTTGCCTCCGAATTTCTGAGCAAGGCCAAAGTTCAGACATATACTCTTGGCATGTCCTATATGAAGGTAGCCGTTGGGTTCGGGAGGAAACCGGGTTACTATGGAATCGTATTTGCCTTGTGATAGATCATTCTGAATGATCTCTTCCAGGAAATTCAACGGGCGTTCAGGGACTGTATTGATCGTTTCTTCGTTCATATGTCTGAAAAGTTTACGTACAAAAGTAAGCATATTAATGTATATTTGTTGAAAATTTAAGCAAATGATACGCTCGATGACCGGTTACGGAAAAGCCGAAACTTCTTTTTCCGGGAAAAAATATACCGTGGAAATTCGTTCGGTTAATGGTAAAACAGCTGATATAGGTTTCAAAACTTCCCAGATCCCCAAAGAATTCGAATACGATCTGCGGCAAAGCCTTATTAAACGTTTGCAAAGGGGAAATATTGACCTGTTCATTTCCGTTGACCAGGAAGAAGAAATCCTGGAAAGTACTTTTAATGTATCACTTATTAAGCAGTATTTTAAAGAGTTACAAACAATTTTCAGGGATATGGACCAGGAAATCTGTTCTACAGATCTGGCGGCGGCACTTTTAAGGATGCCCGAAGTCCGGGAAGTTCAAAAAAAAGAACTGGACCCTCAGGTCTGGGATTCTTTAAAGACATGTATACACGAAGCTGCGGAAAACCTGGACGAATTCAGAAAAAGGGAAGGAGCGCGATTGGGAGAAGATCTTTTGTCCCACATAGATAATATTGAAAGCCACCGGGAAAAAGCCGAGACATTGGACCCGGAAAGGATAGTTGCCGTGAGAAAACGGCTGGAAGACAAACTGGCCGGACTCAGTGAAGAAATTTCCATAGACAAGAACCGCCTGGAACAGGAGTTGATCTATTACCTGGAAAAGGCCGACATCAGCGAAGAGCGTGTACGTTTGCGGCAGCATTGTAATTACTTCCGTCAAACACTGGATGAAGATGAATTTGCCGGGCGAAAACTGGCCTTTATCTCCCAGGAAATGGGCCGGGAGATCAATACCCTGGGATCCAAAGCGGCCCATGCCGGTATGCAACAATACGTAGTAATGATGAAAGATGAACTGGAAAAGATCAAAGAGCAGGTGCTCAATGTGCTGTAAAAATATATTCCTGCCGTTACTGTTTATATTGATCCTGTCTTCATGTATTGAGAGGGAAGACTATACCTACACCTATGTGGTGGAAGGGGTTATTAAGAATATTGTGAATATGCCTGTTGAGGGAATTGAGGTGGTGATGTTCAAGACGTACAGATCATCGCTGCATGCCGATACAGCCTATACAGATGCTGAGGGTAAATATATTGTGTCACTTACACAAAACTCACCTCAGCGTGAATTTATCGTGGATTATTCCGACCCCAATCTTAAATACAAAGATACGTTGAGGCAATTTTATTTTGAAGTTCTCCGGGAAAAAACGGAGCTCCATCAGCAGTTTAAGGTGTCCGACACAATGATCATCCCGTCCAGAACGCCGGTAAATCCTTTTTAAACAAATAGATACACTTAGGAAATTTTACTGAAGTCCACGGTGTGCCTGGTCAGTATCTCCAGTTGTTCCTTTAAAAGTTTATTTTTTTGCGATTCCAGCAAAGGGTCTTCGTTTAGAATGTTGACGGCTTCCATCCGTGCCCATTCCAGGATCTGACCGTCTTTTGCCAGGTTTGCTATATGCAGGTCAAATGCCAGTCCGCTCTGGGCCGTACCTTCCAGATCGCCGGGACCCCTGAGACGCATGTCGGCCTCGGCAATTTCAAACCCGTTGTTGGTTTCACACATAAGCTTCAAGCGTTCTTTGGCTTCTTTGCTCAACGCATTGCCGGTCATCAGGATGCAAAAAGAAGTCTCGGCTCCGCGTCCTACCCGGCCCCGTAACTGGTGAAGTTGGGAAAGCCCAAAGCGTTCCGCACTTTCGATGACCATGACCGTCGCGTTGGGAACGTCTACACCTACCTCTATGACAGAAGTTGCTACCAGTATCTGGGCATTTCCGTTAACGAACATATTCATATCAAAGGCTTTGTTTTCAGTCTTTTGTTGTCCGTGTACAACAGCTACTGAATAAAGGGGAGCGGGAAAGGCGGCGGTAATATCTCTGTAGCCAGTTTCCAGGTTTTCGTAGTCCATTTTTTCGGATTCCCGTATAAGAGGGTATACAATGTAAACCTGGCGTCCCTGCCGGATCTGTTTTCTCATGAAAGAATAGACCGTGCCACGACGTGATGCTGAATAATGAATGGTTTGTACGGGTTGTCTGCCCGGAGGTAATTCATCTATAACCGATACGTCCAGATCTCCGTATAGTGTCATAGCCAATGTCCTGGGAATGGGAGTTGCCGTCATGACCATTATATGAGGGGGGGGACCGTTGGTTTTTTTCCAGAGGCGAGCGCGCTGTTCGACCCCAAAACGGTGTTGTTCGTCAATAACCACAAAGCCGAGGTTGTTGAAAGTGACGGTGTCTTCAATCAACGCATGGGTGCCGATCAGCAACTTTAAAGATCCTTCACGCAGGCTTTCATGCAGTCTCTTACGTTCAGCCGTTTTAGTGGAACCTGTAAGTAACCCGGTGGAAACATCCTGCTCTTTCAGAAATTTGGATATTGTGTTGAAGTGTTGATTGGCTAATATTTCTGTGGGGGCCATAAGACACACCTGGTATCCGTTGTCCACCGCTATCAGTGCACTTAACAGGGCCACCAGTGTTTTGCCGCTGCCTACATCTCCCTGCAACAAACGGTTCATCTGGCGCCCGCTTTTAAGGTCCGAGCGGATCTCACGAAGAACACGTTTTTGTGCCCCTGTCAAAGAAAAAGGAAGTTTGTTATAGCAATTGTTGAAGGCCTGGCCTATTTTTAAAAAGGGTAACCCGTCTCCGGCCCTCATCCGGACAGACTTTTGCCGGAGTAATCCCAGCTGGATGTAAAACAATTCTTCAAATTTCAGGCGGGTCTGGGCAGCCTGTAGACTTTTAAGGTTTTTGGGAAAATGGATCTCTTCCACTGCCAATGGTAAAGGCATCAGCTTTAAATGCTTGAGCAGGTACTCCGGGAGTGTTTCCGGGAGGTGTCCTTCCATAGCGGTAAGCGCACGGGCCACAAGGCGGGAGAACAGTTTTTGGGTAAAGCCTTTATTCCGTAATGATTCAGTAGATGAATAAACGGCCTGAAGGCCAGCACTGCCCGGAAGACTCTGGCTGTCGGGAATATCCATATCCGGATGAACCAGGTTTAACTTACCGTTGAAAACGGTGGGCTTTCCAAACACAATATAATCGGTATCTGTTTTAATTTTATCCCTGATCCACTTAATGCCTTTGAAAAAAACAAGTTCCAGAGTACCTGTGGGATCGGCAAACAGTACCACCAGTCTTTGTTTACGAGAACCGGCCCCGATAATCTTCATATCCCTGACCACTCCCCTGATCTGTATGTATGCCAGATTGGGATTGATCTCATTTATGGCATAAAAACGGGTCCGGTCAATGTACCTGAATGGAAAATGCTGTATTAAATCGCCGAAGGTTTTGATATTCAGCTCTTTCTCCAACTCTCTGGCGCGTTTTGGACCTACCCCGGTCAGAAATTGTATGTTTGTATCCCGAACGGAAATCATAGCATACAAATATAAGGATATCTTGCGTATATTTGCGGTATGAACGTTTTGGGAAACATCATCTGGCTCTTGTTCGGTGGTTTTATGATCGCCCTGGAGTATATCATTTCGGGTGTCCTTATGTGTATGACAATAATTGGAATCCCCTTTGGAATACAAAGTTTCAAACTGGCTGCATTTGCTTTGTGGCCCTTCGGGAAGACTACCCAGGTAGTTGAATCAGGTACGGGATGCCTGAGCTCGTTTTTGAATATCCTGTGGATATTCCTCGGCGGTATCTGGATAGCCCTGAGTCACTTGGTGTGGGGTGTAATTTTGTACATTACCATAATTGGCATTCCCTTCGGAAAACAGCATTTCAAAATGGTTGCCCTGGCTTTCACGCCTTTCGGAAGGACCATAATCAATAAAAATCAAAGGCATTATGCATAAAAAGATCATAGTTGGAATAACGCAGGGAGATACAAACGGGATAGGTTATGAGGTGTTGATCAAAGCCTTGGCTGACAGTCGCATTAACGAATTATACACTCCTGTGATCTACGGATCCTCCCGGTTGATGGGTTTTTATAAAAAAATGTGTGTGGGTGTGGAGAATTTCAATGTTCACATAACCCAATCCGCGTCGGATCTCCATTATAAAATGGTTAACCTTGTGAATTGTGTGTCCGATCAGTTTATGGCCGAACCCGGGAAAATGACCGAGGACGGCGCTCAGGCTGCCCTACAGGCACTGGAAAGAGCTGTTGACGATTTGCGTAGCGGAAGGATACATGTACTTGTCACCGCCCCGTTCAACAAACAGAACATGAGCCGGGAGGGATTCGCTTTTCCCGGACACACCGAATATCTTGCCAATGCTTTTGGAGAAGCCGAACCCCTTATGATCCTGTGTAACGAATCCTTACGCGTAGGTGTAGTTACCGGTCATATCCCGGTAAGCCGGATTCACAAGGAACTGACTAAAGAAAAGATTCTGCAAAAGATTCTGTTGCTTGATAAGACCCTGAAACAGGATTTCACTATACGACAACCAAAGATCGCCTTACTGGGACTTAATCCCCATGCCGGTGACGGAGGACTCATTGGTTCGGAAGAACAGGAAATCATTACTCCTGCCATTGAAGAAGCCGATAAATCGGGAGTTTTGGCTTTCGGTCCCTATCCCGCAGACGGTTTTTTTGCAGCGGCTGAATACAGAAAATTTGATGCCGTACTGGCCATGTATCACGACCAGGGTTTGATCCCGTTTAAAGCGCTGTCTTTTCACCAGGGCGTAAATTTTACCGCCGGACTTCCCGTTATCAGAACATCTCCCGATCACGGAACAGCATACCGGCTTGCAGGAGAGGATAAAGCATCTCCTGAATCCATGCTGGCGGCTATTTTTATGGCTTGTGACATTTACAGCAACAGACGACGGAACCAGGAGATTGGATCGGAAAAACTGCATGAAGGTTGAAATCTTTACTGACGGTTCTGCACTGGGCAATCCCGGACCGGGTGGTTACGGAGTGATACTGCGTTCCGGCAGGCATTACAAAGAGATCTCGGCAGGATACAAACTGACCACCAACAACAGGATGGAATTGTTGGCCGTAATCATCGGTTTGGAGGCATTGAAAAAACCGGGAACCGATGTCTGTGTGTATTCAGACTCTACATATGTGGTAAAAGCGGTGGAAGAGGGATGGCTCAACAGCTGGAAGGCCAAAGGATTTAAAAAAAAGAAAAATGTAGATCTCTGGAAACGTTACCTGGAAGCAGCTCAAGAACACAAGGTCCGGTTTGTGTGGATTAAAGGCCACGCGGGCCATCCACAGAACGAAAAGTGTGATCAATTGGCTGTTAAGGCGGCTTCTGCTCCGGAAGAAGAATTAATGGAAGACCTTGGTTTTATGGAAGCCCGTTTATTATTGCATCCAGAACATCCGGATGAAGGACCTGGTACGACGAACGGCTGAACAATCTGAAATCTTCCGCCCCGTTATCCCAATAAAAAGGAACCATTCCGTAATCAAGAGCCGCCCGGTTAACATATCCCGTATAATAGGCCCGACATCTTTTATGATCCTCAAGTGCCTGACCGTTTAAAGCATAACGGTAGAGAGCTCCGTATTCACCCAATATTACAGGAATACCTTTGCCTGTGAATTTCTCTTGCATTTTGCCGAATTGCTTTACCACCCAATTTTCCTGACCCCATGAGGTTACCGCTCCGGTTGCCACGGATCCCCACTGGGTATCGTACGGTTGGTCTTCTTTAAGTGCAAATTCATATGGATCGTAATAGTGGACTTCCACCATCAGCCGATCCGGTGTGGGGTCAGTCGGAATAACTAATGAATTATAGGCCAGATCAATGTTTGTCAGGTAGCTTTGTACCACCAGAAAGCGTTTGAGGTTACGGCCTCCCGTCGCCCTGACGGCATCTACGAATGTCTGGTTAAAAGAATTTTGTACAGCGATGTATGCGGCAGGAGGGTTTGAAGACCAATCGTTTTCCATATGCACTTCATTGGATCCGGCAAAAAGCAGGCGGTCGTCATAACCTTTAAAATAGGTGGCGATCTGTGTCCAGATAGCATGGAGCTTGTCGTTTATGGCGTCGCGGCTGCTTTCCCTGGGATCGTTCATCCATCCGTTGTCCCAATGAATGTTAATGATAGCGTACATATCATTGTCTATCACATAATTGACAACCTGACCCACGCGTTGCATCCAGGCATTGTCAATCTTGTACGTTGCCGGTTCCGTGATATGAACGGACCATGAAACGGGAATCCGGACAGCATGAAACCCGGCCTGTTTCACTGCTTCAATAAGTTCCGGCGTTACTTTGGGGTTTCCCCAGGAGGTTTCCCCACCGGTCGCTTCCAGGGTATTGCCCAGGTTCCAGCCTGTTCCCATTAATTGTGCAAATTCTGTGGCCGTTATGTCCCGCATTCCGGGATCTTCTTCATTTTTTTCACCATTGCAACTGCAAAACAAACCGCAGGCCAATAACAGAATTGTGAAAGTTTTCATAAACAATTATCTTTGAATAAGAAATAATCTAAAAACAAATATATGAAAAAACAACTGGCAGTCCTTTTTGCAGGACTTGTTTTGATGTCGTGCAACAGCGCATTGACCGTTGACTCTGACCGCGTGGTGGTAAGGATCTCTGATCAATCAAGAGTGCGTATTGAACCTGTAAGTGAAAAAATATTCCGTATTTCTGCCGTTCCGGCAGGTGAAAAATTCTCAAAAAGGCCGAGTCTGATGCGTTCGCAGGAAGACCTTCCTTCCGTGCCCTTTGAATGTACAGAGGAAGATGATTTTGTATCCGTAATGACCGAGTCTGTTACTGCCCGGGTAGATCGCCATAGCGGGGAAGTGGTTTTTTTGGATGAAAAGGGAAATGTGATCTTGCAGGAAAACGAGGGAGGCGGGAAGTCTTTTTCTCCGATAGAAGTGGAAGGAGATAAGGGTTACACCGTAAGACAGGTCTTTGAATCCCCCGTCGATGAATCCTTTTACGGACTGGGACAGCATCAGTCCGATGAATTCAATTACAAAGGCAAGAACGAAACGTTGTACCAATACAACACCAAGGTTTCCGTTCCGTTTATAGTATCCGGCAAGAATTACGGATTGCTGTGGGACAATAATTCCCTTACAAGATTCGGCAATCCCGGGGATTATATGCAGCTGGATGTGTTAAATCTGACCGATACCGATGGGCAACAGGGAGCATTGACAGCCGTTTATTCCAGCCGTGACGGCAAAACAGAATATTTAAAAAGGCGCGAATCCATTCTGGATTATTCGGATCTTGAAAAAGTAAAGAATTTTCCGGAAGAGATTCCGTTCAACGACGCCAAAATCGTATGGGAAGGAAACGTTGCATCCGATGAAAGCGGGACACATCGGTTTTTGCTTTATTATGCGGGTTATACCAAAGTCTTTTTCAACGGGGAAGAAGTGGTGGAAGAACGCTGGAGAACTGCATGGAATCCCAATAACTACAAATTCCAGGTGGAAATGGAAGCCGGCAAACAATATCCCATACGCATTGAATGGCTCCCTGACGGAGGAGTTTCCTACCTGGCTCTTAAGTTGTACACTCCCGTGGATCCCAAGGAACAGGAAAAACAATCCTGGTGGTCGGAAATGGCCGATATGATAGATTATTATTTCATTATGGGAGAAAACTCCGATGAAATTATTAGCGGGTACCGCCTGCTAACGGGAAAATCCCAGATCATGCCCAAATGGGCCATGGGCTTTTGGCAAAGCCGGGAACGTTACAAAACTTCCGATGAATTGCTTGGAGCACTTAAGGAATTCCGTACACGTCACATTCCCATTGACAACATTGTTCAGGACTGGTCCTATTGGCCGGTGGATGCCTGGGGCAGTCATGAATTTGACCGCGAAAGATTCCCTGATCCAAAAGCCATGGTAGATAGTGTCCATAAACAAAATGCCAGGATCATGTTATCAGTCTGGCCAAAATTCTACCATACTACGGAGCATTACAAGGAATTTGAAGAAAAAGGATGGATGTACACCCTTGCTGTTGAGGATAGTATCCGGGACTGGATATGGCCCGGATATATCGGTTCATTTTACGATGCCTATGCAGAAGAAGCGCGAAAATTGTTCTGGCAGCAAATGGAAGACCATCTTTATCATTTGGGATTTGACGCCTGGTGGATGGATGCTTCCGAACCCGATATTCTTTCCAACGCCAGCCCGGAATACAGGAAAGCATTATCCACCCCTACGGCATTGGGCTCCTCGACGCGTTACCTGAACGCTTATGCACTGGTCAACGCGCAGGCTATTTACGAAGGACAGCGGCAGGAAGATCCCGATAAACGGGTGTTCCTGCTGACCAGGAGCGGATTCCCCGGATTGCAGCGTTATTCTACAGCTACCTGGAGTGGGGACATCGGCACATGCTGGGAGGACATGAAAGCCCAGATACCTGCCGGTATCAATTTCAGCATATCGGGGATCCCTTACTGGACTATGGATATTGGAGGCTTTTGTGTACAAAGACGCTTTGAAAGGGCACGGGAAGGTTCGGAAGATATGGAAGAATGGAGGGAGCTGAATACCAGGTGGTTCCAGTTTGGCGCATTTTGTCCCCTTTTCAGAAGCCACGGACAATATCCGTACCGCGAAATTTATAATATTGCCCCGGAGGATCACCCTGCTTACATAACCATGTTGCAGTACGACCGGCTGCGCTATCGTTTAATGCCTTATATCTATACGCTGGCAAGCCGTACATGGTTTATGGATTACACTATTATGCGGGCACTGATCATGGATTTCAACGGAGACAAGACCATTACTGATATTTCAGATCAATATATGTTCGGGGAAGCCCTCATGGTATGTCCTGTATATGAGTATAAAGCCAGGGAACGTGATGTATACCTGCCAAAACAAAGTGACTGGTACGATTTCCATACCGGTGAATACATATCCGGGGGAAAATGGATCAAAGCCGATGCCCCCCTGGAAAACATGCCTCTTTATGTCAGGGCGGGAACCATTTTACCTTTTGGACCGGAGATTCAATACACCGGAGAAAACCCCGGGGCTCCACTGACATTGTGTCTCTACACGGGAGCAGATGCCCGGTTTACACTTTATGAAGATGAAGGGGTAAACTACAATTATGAAAAAGGGTATTACAGCAACATTCCTTTTAGTTACGATCAGCATACCGGGACTTTTACCATTGGTGCCCGGGAAGGCTCTTTTTCAGGAATGCCTGCAGAAAGGGTTTTCCATATAAAGAAGATCACCCCGGAAAAGGCCGGAACACCTTTTACGGGCGGAGAACCTTTGGTTACCGTTCAGTATAACGGGGAAGAACAAATCATTCAATTGTAAAAATCATGAAATACGCATACATCTGCCTGGTGATACTGCTTACCGTTTCTTCATGCAACCGGGATCCGGTTCGTATTATCCGGGACTTCAACCGGGAATGGGAATTTGCACTCACTCAGGAAATCGATGACCAGGTTTCCTGGAGAGCGCTGAATTTGCCTCACGACTGGAGTATAGAAGGAAATTTTCACAAGGACCATCCCGCGACTCCCGGGGGAGGCGCCTTACCCGGCGGCAAAGGAACGTACAGAAAGTTGTTCGTTTTAGGGCAGGAAACGGAAGAGAAACGGGTATTTCTGGAATTTGACGGGATCTATCGTGAAAGCCGGGTTTTTATTAACGGACATCCGGCAGGTTACAGACCATGCGGGTATTCTTCCTTCAGTTATGAAATCACTCCTTATTTGAACGAATGCGGGGAAGAGAACCTGGTGACAGTCACGGTTGATAATTCCCGGCAACCGAATTCCAGGTGGTATAGCGGTTCAGGGATATACCGGAACGTTAGACTTGTGATTACTTCAAAGGTACATATACCTTACTCGGGGACTTATGTTACCACACCACGGGTGGATAATGAAAAAGCCCTGGTCACAGTCCGGACAGAGATCTCCGGAGCCTCGGGTCAGGAAAAGAATATTTACCTGCTGACAAAAATTCTGGATCCCGAAGGAAAAACCGTAGCCGAAGATTGTAAACATATTGATTTTGACGGAGATACGGATGTTTTCATGGAGCAATCCCTGGAAGTGAAAGACCCTGTTCTGTGGGATGTGGATAATCCCCGTTTATATGCAGTGGAAAGCAGGGTGCTCAGGGGTTCCGGAGTCATGGACGACTACAGGACACCGTTTGGGATAAGGACCTTCCGGTTTACCTCCGACTCGGGCTTTTATCTGAACGAAAGGCCTTTGAAAATACAAGGCGTTTGTATGCATCACGATTTGGGAGCACTTGGCACGGCCGTGAATCAAAGGGCCATGGAAAGACAATTGGAAATACTCAGGGAGATGGGATGCAATGCCATTCGCACGTCCCACAATCCTCCGGCTCCCGAATGGCTGGATCTGTGTGACCGGATGGGATTTCTTGTAATGGACGAATCTTTTGATGTCTGGCGGAAGAATAAGACCGCATATGATTATTCCTTGTTTTTTGGGGATTGGCATGAAAAAGACTTACGGGATTTTATTCGCAGGGACAGGAACCATCCTTCCGTGATCATGTGGAGTATCGGTAATGAAGTGCTGGAACAGTGGAATAATCCGCAGGCAGATACCCTGGATCTGCAACAAGCCAATTTGTTGTTGAATTTTATGGCCCGCCAGGACAGTCCCGTTACGGGAGAGCTGCCATTTGATGCGCTCCTGACCCAAAAACTCGCGGATATAGTAAAAGAACTGGATCCTACGCGACCGGTGACGGCCGGATGCAACGAACCGGCTCCGCACAACAACTTGTTCAGGGCAGAAGCATTGGATATCATAGGGTACAATTACCATGAAAAGGATTACCTGAAGGTGCCCGTGAATTTCCCCGGGATGCCTTTTGTGGCTGCGGAAACCACGTCATCGCTGCAGACTCGCGGTTTTTACCAGATGCCTTCGGACTCGGTAAGAAAAGAACCCAGGGAATGGTGGCTGACTTACGATACCCCGCACCACTTTTGTTCCGCATACGACAACATGCATGCTCCCTGGGGAAATACCCACGAATCGGCCTGGATAAACGTACGTGACAATGATTTTATTTCCGGAATGTTTATCTGGACAGGATTTGACTACCTTGGGGAACCCACTCCTTACTGGTGGCCATCCCGCAGTTCCTATTTCGGGATTGTGGACATTGCCGGTTTCCCAAAAGACATCTATTATATGTACCAAAGTGAATGGACAGATACTCCTGTGCTGCATCTTTTCCCTCATTGGAACTGGCCGGAAGGGGAAACTGTGGATGTCTGGGCTTATTACAACGGCGCCGATTCCGTAGAATTGTTCCTAAATGACAGGTCTTTGGGCATAAGCAGCAAGACAAAGGAACGTCTCCATGCTTTCTGGAGGGTTGATTACGAACCCGGTATTCTTAAGGCCGTTTCCTACAAAGACGGGAAAGAGTTTTTGCGCCGCTACGTCAAGACCGCAGGAGAACCCTATGGTCTGGAACTGACTGCAGACAGGGAGGTGTTTAAGGCGGACGGATCCGATCTGAGCTTTGTGACCGTCCAGGTAATTGACCGGGAAGGGAATCCCGTCCCTTATGCCGATAATATGATCCACTTTTCTCTGGAAGGCCCGGCAACTATAGTTGCTGTGGACAACGGGAGCCAGGTAAGTCATGAATCGTTCCGTGCTGATAACAGAAGGGCTTTCCACGGGAAATGCCTGGTAGTAATCCGTGCCGGGACGGATCCCGGAAATGTGACGTTAACCTGCCGTTCAGAGTCGTTTGCGGAGGAGATTACCCTGAGCCTCGAAACCCGGCTTGTTCAATAGAGCGAACATATTTTTCTTGTAGGCTTCCACACCTTCCTGGTCAAACGGATTGACACCAAGCAGATATCCGCTTATGCCGCAGGCTTTTTCAAAGAAATAAAGCAGGGCGCCCAGGTAATAAGCATTCAGGAGAGGAATTTCTATATACAGGTTGGGTACGCCGCCGTCCACATGAGCCAGGCGTGTTCCCAATTCTGCCATTTTGTTGCATTCGTTTATGTGTTTGCCTGCCAGGTAATTCATCCCGTCGGCATTATCTGTGTCTTCCGGGATTTTTAGAGAACGGTTGGGAGACGCTATGCTTATGACGGTTTCAAAGAGATGCCTTTCCCCGTCCTGGATATATTGTCCCATGGAATGAAGGTCGGTTGTAAAATCAACCCCTGCCGGGAAAATTCCCAGGTGTTCCTTGCCTTCACTTTCCCCGAACAATTGTTTCCACCATTCGGTAACGTAATGTAGTTTAGGGTGATAATTTACCAGGAGCTCAATCTTTTTCCCGTTTCTATACAGTGCATTTCTGCATGCAGCATATTGTATAGCGGGATTATCCGTGTTTTTTTGAGCCGTGATTTTTTCCATATCTCCGGCACCTTCCAACAGGGCTTCAATATCTATTCCGGCCAGGGCAACAGGAAGCAATCCTACAGGGGTGAATACGGAAAACCTTCCTCCCACGTTATCGGGAATAATAAAACTGCGGTATCCTTCCCGGGACACCATATTGCGAAGAGCTCCCCGCGAACTGTCGGTAACGGTTACAATACGCCGTTTAGACGCTTCTTTTCCGTAAATCGTTTCAATGTGTTGTTTCACAATGCGAAAAGCGATGGCCGGTTCTGTAGTGGTCCCGGATTTTGAAATGACTACGCAAGCAACAGACATTGTTTTCATCACATCTTTCAGTTCCGCCAGGTAGTCTTCACCAATGTTATGGCCCGCAAAAACAATGCATGGTCCGTCTGCAGGAAGCAGGGTGGAAAATGAATGAGTAAGAGCCTCTATAACGGCTTTGGCTCCCAGGTACGAGCCCCCGATTCCTATTACCACAACCAGCTTTACATCTTTTTTCCAGTCTTCAACAATATTTTTTATATTTTCAATAATTGTAGGAGAAACTTCCGAAGGCAGGTTTAGCCATCCCAGGAAACCCGAACCTTTTCCCCGGCCCGATTCCAGGGTCTCCAGCGCCTGAAGAGCCTTTTCTTCCCACTGCCTGGATTCGTTTTCTTTCAGGAACGAAAGAGCGTCTTTATAGTTGAATGATAGTATACTTTTCATCTTATTTTAATTGTTCACTTAATGCTTTGAATACAATTGCCGGAGACCGGTATTCGTGCAAGACCTTGTACATGGCTTCTGCTATGGGCATATCCACGTTGAATTTTTTGTTCAGTTCATGGATACAGGATGCAGCGTAAAATCCTTCTGCTACCATATTCATTTCCAGTTGAGCTGCTTTTATGGAGTATCCCCGTCCAATCATATTCCCGAAGGAACGGTTGCGGCTGAATTGCGAATAACTGGTCACAAGCAGGTCTCCCAGTATTCCGGAGAGAGATGTATTCCTGGTTTTGTCCGGGTACGTCCGGTTCAGGAAAGAACGGATCTCCTGGTATGCGCAGGAAACAAGCACAGCCTGGAAATTATCTCCGTATCCCAGGCCACGGCTCATCCCGGAAGCTATGGCATAGATGTTTTTCAGCACTACGGCATATTCAAGACCGTAAATATCGGTACCTATGGTTGTTTGTATATAGGGGCATTTAAAGGCTTCTGCAAGCTTGTGGGCTGTTTTTTCTTTTTTACAAGTCACACTCAGATAGGAAAGCCTTTCCATAGCAACTTCTTCCGCGTGGACTGGCCCGGCAATCACACCTATATAATCGTAAGGAATGTTGTGAATACGATTAAAGTACTCGGTTACTGAAATATTCCTTTCAGGAATCAGGCCCTTGATGGCCGTTACAATGAACTTCCCTTCCAACGATTCAGTGAGAGGGATCATTTCACTTATAAAATACGTAGAAGGTATGCAGAAAATGAGCACATCAGCGTCCCGGATAATCCGGTTGATGTCAAAGCTCATGTTCAATCGTGACGGATCCAGTGCGGCAGCCTGAAGGTATTGCGGATTATGGTTGTTTTCCTTTATGAAATCTATCATATGCTGATCCCTGACGTACCACAGGACTTCATCCCGCGTATCCTGCAGGATCTTGATAAGTGCGGTGGCCCAGCTGCCCGATCCGATGACTGCATATTTTGTATTATAATGAAAAATACTCTTCATAGAATTTGCTGTAACAACCCACAAAGATAAGCTTAATTTGTCTACCTTTACAATTTAAACCGGATTATGGCACACTCTTATTGTTCCGACAAATACCAGTATACAATGGGGAAAACCTTTGTAGACGAGGGTTTGGATAAAACTATTGCCATTTTTAACATGTTTTACAGGACCGCTCCAGACAATAACAACTGGGCTGTAGTGAGTGGTATAAACGAAGTCCTGGAAATGATAGCCGGGTTCGGCTCCCGTCCTGAATCTTTTTTCAAAAAATTCCTTCCGGAAGAGAGTTACGCAAGTTTTTGCAAAATGTTGCCCGAAGTACGGTTTACCGGGGATGTGTATGCCATGGAAGAAGGTCAGATCGTGTTCCCGCGTCAGCCGGTCATAACCGTGGTGGCCCCGCTGCTGCAGGCCCAGATACTGGAAACACCTATGCTGACCATTATGAATCACCAGATGGCGGTGGCTACGAAAGCTTCGCGTGTTACCCGCAGCACCAATAAACCCATCAGTGAATTCGGATCACGCAGGGCTCACGGACCGTGGGCAGCAATGCATGGAGCCAAAGCAGCATATATAGGAGGCTGTGTGAGTACTTCAAATATTTTGGCAACGACTGAATTTGGCATACCCAGTACGGGAACTATGGCTCACAGCTTTGTAACTGCTTTTGGATGCAGTGTCAAGAGTGAATATGAGGCTTTTGATGCGTATATTAAAAGCCACAGGGGAGAGGGTCTCATATTGCTTGTGGACACCTATGATACTCTTAAAAGCGGAATTCACAACGCAATAGCGGCTTTTCGTGAAAATGGCATAGACAATTCATATACTCCTTTTTATGGGGTGAGACTGGACAGCGGAGACTTGGCCTACCTTTCCAGAAAATCCCGTGAAATATTAGACAGGGAGGGATTCAGCAAGTGTGTTATATTTGCGTCCAATGCACTGGATGAATACCTGATATCTGATCTGGAGCGTCAGAATGCTGCTATAGATTTTTACGGTGTGGGAGATGCCATAGCCACAAGCAAACACAATCCCTGCTTTGGGAACGTCTATAAAATGGTGCAAATAGGGGATACCCCCGTTTTAAAATTGTCCGAAGACAAAGCCAAAGTCATCAATCCCGGATTCCAGGTAACTTATCGAATCTATCAGGAAAACGAAAACAAAGCGGATGTTACCTGTCTACGCGGGGACACGTTTGCCGTCGCCCTGGAAAACCGTAAAGAGATAGTGCTGCGCGATGAGTACGACCAAACCCGCACAACCGTATATAAAGAAGGTACCTACACAGCCGAAAAACTGCAGTTTAAGTATATTGAAAACGGGATACGCATTAAGCCGGAAAGTACTCAGCAGGAAAAAAGGGACAAATATTTGTACGAACTTTCCCGTATGAATTCAACGGAACGCAGGATCATCAATCCCCATTATCATAAAGTTGATATATCGGATGATCTTTATAATCTAAAAATGAGGTTAATATATACAATTAAAGAAGAGTTGAATCATGTATGAACATCCCAAGACCCATATAGTAGTGGATATGCTTAACGATTTTATATCGGGATCCATGGCTTGTCAGAATGCGGAGAACGCCATGTTCCACAGCATCAATTACATCAATTTGCATCCCAACGATAACGTGATATACGTCTGTGACACCCATCCCCATAATCATTGTTCTTTCAGCGGTTACGGTGGACAATGGCCTCCTCATTGTGTCATGAACACTTCGGGACAGGAAATACATCTTTCCTATTATACACGCGTGACAGATCCCAACAAACGGCCCCACCTAATGCGCATTTTTCGCAAGGGAACATCTCCTTTGAAGGAAGAATATTCAGGATTCAACGCCGTCCGTTCGGACAAGACCCCTTTGAACAAGATATTGCCTGAACAGGTAATAGTCAGCGGAGTGGCTACGGAATACTGTATATTTGAGACGGTGAAGGATCTTGTAGAAGCCGAATATGAAGTTCAGGTATTGATGGAAGGGCTGGGATATGTGAATCAAAAAGACCACCGGGCTGCAATAGAAAACATGAAAAGCCTGGGTGTTAAATTTATCTGATACTTTTTTATGCAGGCAATTGGTATTGATCTGGGCGGGACGAAGTTGCACGCTGCCCTTTTTAGTGATTCCGGAGATATAATTAAAGACAGAACTGTATTGCTGGAAGGGCGTACTGGAGCACGTGTCGCGGAACTTATCGCAGGCTTATGCGTTGCTATACTTGAAGAGAACAATATCCCCGCGGATCGAGAAAAAACCATAGGGATATGTGTCCCGGGCATAGCTGAAAAACATACACAAAAAGTATGGGCCCCGAATATCCCCGGGTGGAATAATTTTCCATTGAAACAATATATATCCGATGCTATTCCAGCCTCTGAAGTGATTGTAGCCAGCGACAGGACCTGTTATATTCTGGGAGAAACCGGAATGGGTGTGGCCCGGGGTCTGTCCGATGCGGTATTCATGAGCGTGGGCACAGGGATAGGTGCCGGGATTATGACAGAAGGCAGGGTGCTCCATGGCAGCGCTGATATTGCCGGGGCGGTTGGATGGATGGCACTTGAACCTCCGTTCATGGAAGAATACGGGAACAGCGGATATTTTGAAACACATGCATCCGGAACCGGAATAGCAGCCCAGGCCCGGAAATTATCCGGGCAGCCCGCCGTTTATCCTGATTCCCGTTCTGTATTTGAAGCTTATGAAAGGGGAAATACAGTGGCGCTCAGGGTCATTGATAAAGCCGTGGAATTATGGGGTATGGCAGCTGCCAATATGGTTAGTATATTTGACCCTCAAATGATCGTGTGGGGGGGAGGAGTATTTGGCCCGGCCCTGCAATTCCTGGACAGGATTTATTATGAAGCCTGTAAATGGGCACAACCCATTAGCATCCGGCAATGTCGTTTTGAAGCCTCGGGTCTGGGGCAGAATGCCGGCCTGATTGGTGCCGGACAACTGGCGCTTAACGCAATAAAAACAAATGGAAAAAAATAAAGTTGAATGAAAAACAGCAAGGTTCTGGCTGCCGGTTACGCCGGCATTGTTTTTTTTGGGATTTCATTTCTCACCCTGGGGTCTGTTCTCCCGTCACTCAGAGAAACACTTCATTTAAACATGGGACAATCTTCAGCCCTTGCCGGCATATTGCCGCTGGGGGTTTTGGCAGGATCCATGGTTTTCGGACCCTGGTGCGATCGCTACGGATTTAAAACTCCTTTTCAGTTTGCTTCTGCCATGGTTGTCCTGGGCTTTTTGGGACTGGCCTCTTTCCGGACTGTTCCCCTGCTGGGAACATGTGTCTTTGTGATCGGAACGGGAGGCGGAATTTTAAACGGAGCCTGCAATGCATTGGTCACTGATGCTTCTGATGATCGCAGGAGAAGTTCCAATTTGAGCATCCTTGGTGTTTTTTACGGACTAGGGGCCTTGCTGATGCCCCTTATCCTGGGAATATTCGATGACGTTCCTTATACAAGAATACTTAGGTACATGGCAGTTTTCCTGTTTCTAATCTTTGTTTATTTCAGCATAATCCGTTTTCCCGAGGCCAAAGTCCGCCAGGGATTTCCTGTAAAGGAAGGATTGCTGTTGCTGCGTCAACCTGCGTTGCTGTTTTTTAGTTTTATTCTCTTTTTCCAGTCTGCACTGGAAGGATTGTGCAGCAACTGGATTCCCGTTTTTTTACAAGACAGTCCCACATATGGTCTTCCCCAGCAGGAAGCTTTATTCTTGCTGACGTTTATGGTCGTGGGGATAGCTTCCGGAAGGATCCTATTAAGCTGGTTGTCCCTGCACTATGCACCGTGGAAAATATTGTGGGGGTATTTGTTGCTCATAGTGGCGGGTTTTACTGGATTGTACGCAGGGATACATCCCATGATATCTGTAATCCTTATAGGGACAGGTCTGGGCGCGACTTTCCCGGTCATCATATCTTATATAGGAACCGGATACAAATCGTTGTCTGGAACCGCCATAGGGATAGCAATGGTTATTGCGCTGGGCGGTAATACTTTATTAAATTATTTAGTGGGTTTTCTGCCCATTCGTGTTTTTCCCTTATATTTGCTGATAATATGGGCAGCTATGACACTCCTGTACTTGTTTATGTCCCTGAAGGGAAAGATTGACAACCAAAAAAAATAACTATGCTGGCAAACCTATGGCTCGATAATGTACGCCGTCTGCAGGATAAGATCCAGGAGACACAAACAGAAAAAATACGCAAAGCAGCTGCCTTGATGGCAGACAGTATTGAAGCCGGACGTTGGGTACATACTTTCGGTTGCGGCCATGCCACATTGCCGATAGAAGAAATGTACCCGCGAATAGGTGGATTTGTGGGATTTCACCCCCTGATTGAGCAACCCCTGACTTTCTTTACCCGTATTACGGGAGAAAGCGGGATTCAACAATTTCTTTTTCTGGAAAGAACGGAGGGGTATGGGAATGCCATCATGAGTTCATGGAATTTTGATCAGCGAGATACCGTGTGGCTTTTTTCCCATACCGGCATCAACGCAGTCAACATAGATGTAGCCCTGGAAGCCAAAAAACGAGGCATGAAAGTCATCGTATACGGATCAGCGGCAGAGTCCAAGGATAAAAAACCACGTCATTCCTGTGGAAAAAACCTGTTCCAATTGGCAGACATAGTGGTGGATTCCTGTGCTCCGCTTATAGATGCATCCGTCCCCCTGAAAGATCATTTTGATAAGATCGGTCCTGTTTCCACCATGTGTTTTATTACTTTGGTATGGATGACAGTGACAACATGTGCAGAGATATTGGCAGACCGCGGAGTAAAATTACACATACATCCATCACACAACGTTCCCGGTGACACTACGGCCAGGGAGCGGCTGGACGGATGTATAGATGAATATAAAAAGAGATCGTTTGGATTATAAATTTAATATGAATTTTTTATGAAAAAATTGGTTTTTAGTCTGCTTCTGATGCTTATGGTCGTCGGTGCTTACGGGCAAAACTACAATCCTGCAAGGGAAAGCTGGTACAGGAATGAACTTTTCCTGGAACCCATGCGCTTTTTTGAAGGAACATTTGCCCTTGGTTACCAGAGAAATTTCTACAACTCGGCCTTTTCTCTGATGCCCTCTGTGACCCTGATGGGAGAATCGATTTTCCGTAACGAAGATAGTTTTTTCAGCGAACTGGAAGGATTTGGACTGGAAGGAATATATAAGGTCTTTTTTGCCCGTATGCCCCGTAAGGTACAGGTTTATGCAGGGCCTTATGTCTCCTACCGTTTCTTAAAAGAAAAGAACAGGCTTCCTGACTACATTGACCCGCAGGATTTGCCCAATATTACCAATAGTGATCTGTATACCCGTTATAACACAGTCATGGCGGGTGTGTTGTTTGGAGTTCATTTTATGTTTGGTCGTTTTACCATGGACCTGAACGTAGGGGGAGGTCTGCGTTATCCCACCATAACCGGCTTCCGGACCAGGTATCCCTCAGTAGTATCTGTTCCTACCGGTTTTGGGGAATTCGGATACAAAGGAGTGGTTCCTAAAGCTAATTTATCACTTGGTGTAGCGTTTTAATTATGCGAAAATTATTGCTTAGTTTTCTGGGGATACTGTTGTCTTCAGTGCTATCCTATTCACAGTTTATAGAGCAGCCTGCTTCCTGGAATTACCAGGTAAATCTGTTGGAGGAGAACCTGTTTGAAATACGGTTCACAGCCACACTGGAAGATCCTTGGCACATGTATGACCTGGGCCCTTACGAGAACGGGCCCCAGCCTACCAGGTTTTCCTTTGATTTGCCGCAGGGTGTTTCCCCGGCAGGGGAAATGTTTATGGAAGCACCTCCTGCCAAAGAGTACGATCCTCTGTTCAATATGGATATCGGATCTTTTGGGGGAACCGGTACATTTGTACAGAAAGTTCGCCTGGAAATTCCCTCGGCAACTATTCGTGCCACGGTAGAATGGCAGGTTTGTGACGGAACGTCCTGTCTGCCGCCGGAAGAAGAGTTTTTTGAAATTTTCGTGGGAGATGCAAACGCCGCGGTTGCTGCCGGAACTCCGGATGCTCCTGTAAAAGACGCATCTGCTTCTCTTTGGAAAATTATATTACAGGCCATAGCCTTTGGCCTGGTTGCCCTGGTTACCCCTTGTGTTTTCCCCATGGTGCCCATGACGGTCTCTTTTTTCCTCAGGGGTAGCGGGAACAAACGCAAAAACCGTCTGAATGCAGCATTATACGGTATTTTTATAGTGCTTCTTTATACCCTGCCGATAGCAATTATTATTGGTATCACGTATTTTACAGGCGGAGCCTCCGTAACGGCCAATATTTTTAATTGGCTGGCCACGCACTGGATCCCGAATATTATTTTCTTTGTTTTATTCCTGGTTTTTGCTGCTTCGTTTTTTGGTGCCTTTGAATTGGTCCTTCCTGCAAAATGGACTACAAAAACGGATGCGAAAGCCGATAAGGGAGGCATTCTGGGGATCTTTTTCCTGGCGCTGACCCTGGTCCTGGTATCGTTTTCCTGCACAGGTCCTATCGTGGGCACTGTTTTGATAGAGTCCACCCAGGGAGCGGTATGGGAACCTATCGTGACCATGCTGGCTTTTTCCATTGCCTTTGCTTTCCCTTTTACCATACTGGCGTTTGTGCCTTCATTGCTAGAGCGGTTGCCGAAATCCGGAGGTTGGCTGAATTCAGTAAAAGTGATCCTGGGTTTTATTGTATTGGCACTTTCCCTGAAATTCCTCAGTACCATAGATCAGATATACCAATGGAGCCTGCTTGACAGGGAAGTATATCTTGCTTTATGGATCGTGATTTTTTCACTGCTTGGATTTTACCTGTTGGGCAAGATCCGTTTTCGCCACGATTCTCCTTCTGAGCACGTGGGTGTGTTTCGTTTTGGTTTGGCTATTGCCGTTTTTTCGTTTGTTGTTTACATGATACCCGGGATGTGGGGAGCTCCCTTGAAAGCCATATCGGGCTACCTGCCGCCCCTTAAAACACAGGATTTTGTGATGGGCGCCCCGGCTGTAATCCCTACGGGAAATGTTCAGAAAACATCCGGCAGATCGTATACAGATATCTTTGACTTGCCTTACGGACTGGATGGGTTTTTCCACTACGGAGAAGCCATGGAATACGCAAAAGAAAACAATAAGCCTGTTTTTCTGGATTTTACAGGACTTGGATGTGTTAATTGCAAGGAAATGGAGGCACGGGTCTGGAGCGATCCGCGTGTACAGAATTTGTTACGTAATCAATACGTGATACTGGCTTTGCATTCGGATGCCAAAAACACTGCCCTTCAAAGCGATTGGATTACAGATGAAAGGGGACGGGAACTCAAGACGCTGGGAAGGATAAATT
>Ga0265294_10002286_pt1 | contig 25255 bp, 51 predicted proteins | sample MunlanPumphouse3_FD_192504 | JGI IMG/M metagenome (GOLD analysis project Ga0265294, IMG submission 192504) | Groundwater microbial communities from a municipal landfill in Southern Ontario, Canada - Pumphouse #3 | ecosystem: Environmental > Aquatic > Deep subsurface > Groundwater | place... | reverse complement strand
CTACTCTGGCGAGTTTCATTTCAAACTTTTTATATTCATCTTCATCGATGCTGTTCATTCCCACTCCTCTCTGCATTTATCGCAAACTGTTTTTAGCCAGCCCCTGCGAGAAACCGTTTCTCCTTTTGCGCCACAGTTCTCACATATTTCTCCTGACTGATGTTCGTAATAATCAATCAGGTCAAAGTACCATTCTGGTGCACTTCCAACATAAAAACGGAGTGTCCCATACTTTTCTTTTACATTAACAACATATACATCTTTAGGCTTAGCATCGTACAAATTGTTTATTATTCCTGCCCAGCCCTTGCCTACGGCACCAAGAGCACCTTGTCTATTTATTCCTGTCATTTCTGCACCTCTTTTCGCTCAACAAAGTTCTTGCATGTGTCGTAAGTGCGCGTCATAACTAAACGCTGATTAAACTTGCCGCACCTGCCAAACACATCTTCAGGGTCAAAGTCCCATTTATGCCACCGCTTGCAATTCTGGCACGTCTCGTGTCTTGCTTTTTCAGTTCGTACCGATTGTTGGCTCATTCCCGCACCTCCCGCTCATTTATGTGAATTCGATAATCAATTAATTGCCGCAGGATGATTTTGCCTCTTCCTTTGCAGAAAGAGCATATTGCTTTGATGTCGTCACCGTCTACGATGTCAATCGTTTCAAGCCCACTTCCGCCGCAAATAAGGCACTCATCCCAATAGATAAGCCGATGTCTCATATACATCAAATTTTCAAGAAACCAATTACGCACTCTTGATTTGAACGAGAATTTAGGTGGGTTGTCAAGGTGTATCATTCCTGCACCTCCTCTTCTGCTTCTTCCGCCAATGGGCAGACAAAACAACGCCGTGTAATAAAGCTAAGCCTATCCATACTGCCTCGTTCACCGGTAAGATCACATGTAACTAACACCTCACCACGAACAGGCTCCCACTCATGAGATGCATATTTGCATGCAAGTGCACTCTCCGGCAACTTATCTACAATGACCGTGATTATGTTCATTCCCGCACCTCCGGCGGCTCTGGAACATGTTTCCATGTTTCTCTATTTTTTATTGCTTGAACAGACGATTTATTGACTCCATAAATACGCGCAAGTTCTCTTGATGATTTATTCGATTGGCGTATATCAACTACATCTTTTTCAGTTAAACGACAAGTCGGGCTGTGTTCACCAAAGAAATGGTTATTTCTATTTTTTTTCTCTCTGTCGTCAATATTATCTTGTTGTGTACCAATAAAAAGATGTTCTGGATTTACACAGGCAGGATTGTCACAATGGTGGCAAACAAAATGCCCGTCTGGTATTTCGCCCTTGAAAACAAGCCAAGAATATCTATGAGCCGTTTCACTGTGCCGAGAACCATCGCTTCTACTTCCGACAATTAACCTGCCATATCCATTGCGTTTTGAACCCGTCCATATCCAACAACCATTGTCGTCAATGGTGATATGCTTTTTGATTCTTTCTTCTGGAGGATATACATACTGTCCCCTGATTTTCATTTGTCCTCACTCTCTGGGTTTGGAGGAAGCGGCATCCAGTGGGTGACGTCAAGCATAAACATTCCATCACCCCAGTTTATACCGTCATACATTGCTCTGAATGGGTAGCCTCTGTCTCCTTCACAAACAAGAAAGGGTATATACTCGTGTGTCTCGTCACGATATTTCTCCGGCAACTCTCCATCTGCAACAACACGCCAGCGCTGCGCCGCCTCAAGCTCGGCAATGCGGGCTTGAAGTGCATCAATCTCATCACACCTGGTTTCTGCAACTTCCGCCTCAAGCTCGGCAATGCGGTCAAGAAGTTCAGCCGCCCGACCCCTCCACATAAGTAACTCTTCAACGAGGTCGTTTGTGCTGCTGTGTAACAATGTCATTCTTGTTTCGTCGCTCATTCCTGCACCTCCGGGTCAATACACACCTTATATTCAGAAAGATATTCACGTATTTCCGCATCAACCTTATAGAATTCTGCCTCTGTGTCTGGATTATCCCAGTGAGCGAAAATACAAAACATTCTCAATCTTCTGAAAAAGTAATTTATCTTTTCATTTTCCGCTTCAAGCTCGGCAATATAGTCTTCCAAGTTATACCTTACCTGATTTTTATAAGACGCGCCACCCGGCATCATGTAATCACTAACGGCATCTTCAGCGGCATATTCAAACTCGTCAATTAGGCGTGTCGCTTCTTCGCTAATTTCGCTCATTCCTCACGCTCCTGCAACACATCATCTGCTTCTTCTGCCATTCCACGCCAGTCAATCGTTTCGTCCAAATACCCGTCGTAATCCTGTTCTATCAGGTCGCGCATTTTGTTACCAACCTCAACCAACTCTGCTAATTTCTCCTCAAGCCTGGCAATGCGCTTATTCAAAGTGTCCTCAATCGGGCGGGTTTGCCAAATTTTGATTGGTATCCAGTAGCCCGCTATTGGGCAATCGTCACTCTTGCAGGTGCAGTCAGTAACTTCATAATCTACAGGATTACCATCCATGCCAATTGGCAATCTTGCCTCACCTCCACAAAACGGACAGGGTTTAAGCGTGTTCATTCCTCACTCTCCTTACCGTACACAATTGTTTGCGTTTGTGTATCGTTAGGTGACTTATCATCCTGCCGCTCGATGTCACTATGAACGGTAAGCTGGTAAATCTCCGCTTCCAGCTCGGCAATGCGGGCACGGAGCGCGTCCTCGATCGGGCGGGTTTGCCAAATAGCAAGCGCGTCTCTGTCAGACAGAAACTTGTTACTAACTACTGACGCATTACAGTCCGGGCATGATATTAGTGATACATAACGATTCTGCATAACGGTATAATGTATCGGCAGTTCTTGCCCACAAAACGGACACGGTTTCAATATCTCACTCATTGCTCACGCTCCTTTATTCCATTCTCTAATAGCATCAATCACAGTCATTCCTGCACCTCGTCTGCATGAAAATTTTCTGCTTCTTCCACCAATGGGCAAGCGGAACAGCGACGCGTAATAAATTCAACTTTTGACATTCTGCACTGCGCATGGTCACATTCACATTCGACCAACACTTTTCCGCTTACATGTTCCCATTCGTGATTAGCAAAATCGCATGCAAGTGCGCTTTCCGGCAACTTATCTACAACGACCTTGATGATTTTCATTCCTGAACCTCTGCTTTACTAATTGCGTTCGCCATTTCATTCCTCCACAGGGTAAGAACATCGTTGTCAGTTAGCTTCTTTTGAAGAACTTTCTCAAAATAAAAGAGACCGTCCCACTCGTTCAATTTCAAAATGCCATAATCAATGGCTATCTTGACGATGAACTGGTTGGACACCCGATTTTTGAGCGTCTGAATTAACTTTCTAAACTCTCCCAACATCAAAGTGTGTTTGTAGAAATTGCACCGTCGGCAAGAAGGAAACAGGTTTACAAAGTTATTCGTCCCGCCCATGTTTCTCGGTATAAAATGGTCAACTTGCATTTCCTTGATTGTGATTTCTTTGCCACAATAAGCGCAATGACCATCGAATTTATCGAAAACGGTTTGACGAATCATTGTTCTCATTCCTGCACCTCCGGCAATTGTGGGCGCTCTCGCCAATGGGTTACATGCTCAGTAACATCAACAAAACCTTCATCGCAAATGTCTTCATTCCAAGTTTTATTTATGTAATCCCACGATAGCAATTGCACCATTCTCCCGATACCGCCGTCTATGGAATCAAACTCAATGACGGTGTCAAATTTATCGTAAACAATCTTGGTATCCGGCAGCCTCTCGCTGACTGGTATCCAGCGTTGAGCCGCCTCCAACTCGGCAATATAGTCTTCCAATGATTTAGCGGTCATTTTTCACACTCCTTAGCTCTTTGTAAATCTTGTCAAGTACGCCTTCTTTCATCCAGACAGAAGACGAGACTTGTAAATCCTGAAAGTCTGGAAGCACAAAACACCAAGCATTGCCGTCTTTGAAAACTCTCATCTCACACTCTTTTTCCGCTTCCAGCTCGGCAATGCGGGTGGTGGCTACTTTCAGTTCTTCTGCAAGGCTGTCTACTCTTGCGCTTAATCTCATCCGCAGAATGACAAGTTCTCTGTATTCCTCGCCCTCAATCCATAGGTTTCTTTGTTCGAGAGCCTCTGCTAATGCTTCCGCCAATTTCCTGTAATCAATCGTTTCTTCGCTCATCTCGTCCTCCTAATCCACGCATGTCTTGCCGATAAGATTCGCTCACGCGCCAGATGTCTGAAAGCGGGTACTTGTAGACCCACCCACGATAGTTGATACAGTAAAAGCTCCCTTTTTCGTATGATGTACAGTCCGTATAGATAAACGGAGTGCCATTGTTTTTCAGCCAGATACTCACTGTGTACTTCTTTGTTTCGCTCATCTCATCCCTCTTTCCACAAGCTCATCCCATGCTATTCTGCCGCCCTCATATTCGCTACACTCAGCTAATAACTCCCCCGCCTCAATAAGCTGGTCGATGAACACTTTCAGCTCGGCAATGCGGTCACAATACGAGTCTTGTAATTCGTGACATTTTGTTACTTCCGCCTCAAGCTCATCAATGCGGTATTCGAGGTCATAATAATTTTCGCATTCGACAGAACAAAAGCCATGTATCCTGTCTTCTTCCGCACCACATCTTTTACAACACATTTTTCTCATCTCGTCCTCCTTGCGTACGTACGTAAGTAAGCATCGTTCTTGGAACAACAGTTTGCAGACTTGAATATGCGCCCCATATACTTCCGCGCATAAACGGCTCGCCAATTAGAGATTCTATTGCCACATACCCATTGGCGAATGATTTAAGAATAACAACCTCTACATCCTGGCTATCAACGGATATCGTAAAAATATCTTCACCATTTTTTGGAGTAAAGTTCACTTTCCGCATCATTGTCCTCCTCTTCTGCATGGTCGACTGCATCGAGAGTTTTGGTATCAATTATCTCGCCAATCATCCCGCGTATAATTGCAATATCTTCGCTCAGCAACGTTAGCGGGACATCGTATCTAATAGAGAAGTCTAATGCCTTGATAATATCTTTTTTACTTCTCACTCTCCACCTCCTTTACACAATAACTACTCGAGCAAAATTCATCGAATATACATGCTCTGGAACATCGCTTGGTCGCTCAGAGAGTATGTCAGTTCGTCTTACATCACCAAGCTCGTCCGCGAGTTTCATACTCAACAGCGCCACGCGCGCCAGTTCTAACTCGTTTGTTTTCGCTGTGCTATCTTTGTAACATTCTTTTGTCATGCTGGCGCTCCGAAAATGAGCGTGTATATCAGAAGCCCGATGATGACGACAAAAAGTATCACCAACGCGCAACTAAAAACTCCTGCATCAACTTCATTGTCTGTTAATTTTGTCATTTTACACACTCCAATATACTTATTCCGATGAATGAACACAACCCATGGCTTTTACGCTTGGGGAAAGGAGACTTTGCGTCTCGACAAAATACTATACGCATTACTGCATATACATTTTGTATAATTTGTTAAGGTTTCTTGCGAAATACGGAGACTTGACTCCGTTAACAACTTCATCAAACACAGACTCTATCATGGTGGGGTCTTCTGAAACGAGCGCTATCATCAGCCTCACTGACAACTCTATCACAGCGGAGCCGTAGAGCCCCGTGCCTTTGCGAACGTATTGCTCAATCGCGCGATGAGTGTCTTCACTAAGCGTCAGAGAATACCCATGCCTTTTGCCAAGGTGTCCTCTATTCTTTCTAATCCTTGATGTGTCAAAATATTCTATTGGTGACATCTTTCGCACTCCTTGCTTTTAAGTGCGAAGAGTTCTTGTTTCATCATTCCAGCGCCATTGCTAAGAAGCGAATGACGTCTTACATGAACTCCACAAGCGTTACTTTCCACATGTCCTGTGGTAGTTTGATTACTCATAGCATAACCAATCCTTTACTTAAAATATTAATACTTGCATTACAATCCCTGTCATGGTGTATACCACAACTCGGGCAGTCCCACTCACGAACTGAAAGGTTTTTTACGAGTGGGTTTTGATAGCCACAAGCAGAACACGTCTGACTTGACGGATAATATGTAGGAACCTTTATAAGGGTTCCGCCATGGTCGAGCAACTTGTACTCAAGCATGTCAAAGAATGTTGACCACGAAACATCAGATATAGCCTTTGCAAGACTATGATTCTTCATCATGTTCTTTATTTTCAAATCCTCGATGCACACAACTTGGTTCTCGCTGGCGAGTGCAGTTGAGGTTTTATGCAAAAAGTCCATTCTGATGTTAACTACCTTCTCGTATGCCTTCGCGACCCTGATACGAGCCCTGTTGGAATTATTGCTTCCAGCCACCTTGCGCGAAAGTCCGCGCTGTAATTTAGCAAGTTTCTTTTCGTGCTTATACAATGTCCTCGGATTGTCGACAATATTGCCATTAGAGTCTGTATAGAACTTTTTAATCCCTACGTCAATGCCAATAACGCCTCCAGCATTTGGCAAAGGCTCATTGTCAAATTCAATTCTAAGTGTCACGAAGTATTTACCACTTGGAACCATCTTGACAGTTGCGTATATTATCTTGCCATCAAAGTCACGGCTGTTCTTTATTTTTACCCAGCCAAGTTTAGGAAGTTGAATTTTGTCACCACTTACACGAATGCTATTGTGATTATTTGTTGTTTGATATGACTGCTTTCCTTTTTTGCTGCGAAACTTGGGATACCCAGCGCGCTTCGCAAAAAAGTTCTTATATGCAGTATCAAGTTTGTGCAAAGCTCCGCGAAGAGCATTAGTGTCGATGTCTTTCAGCCATGTCTTTTGCTTTTTGAGTTCTGTAAGCATTGCGCATGTGCCAAAGTAGCTCAGCCCGCGCCCTGTTTCTTTGTATGCTCTAATGCGCTCTTCAAGAAAGTAGTTGGACACAAAGCGACAACAGCCAAAAGTGTTTGCAATAACATCGCGCTGTATGCTATTGGGGTACATTCTATATTGATAACTTTTATAAGTTTTCACCAACTGCCTCCTTTTTTTAATAATTATTATATCTCAAAACATGCCCACTTGTCTATTGGCATACATCTTCTCCAAAATACAGTCTAATAACATTAAAGAACCGCGCATTTTTTATCATTGGGTCCAACGATGCATTTGATTTGTTTATCCTGTCAACAAGCAAGTCAACAGACTCGCGGTTATACTCAAGTCCATAGAGAAAGTGTTCGTAATCAGTGTCAGCGAGTTCGGCTCTCGCGAGCTGAACTATTTTCTTCGCATTGTAGTCTTTATTCTTCAACGCTCTCTCCTTTCCTGTCTTGGTATTCACAAACACAGTGCCCTCAAGACATGGTATCATTTCTTTCATATACACAACATCGCGATAATTGAACAGCGCGCCTATCTCAAAACCATTTGGAACTGTCTTTACAACTTTCCAAGTTCTGTTGTCGAAGTCATCAATTGCTTCTGGCTCGTCATCGAAATCATCGAACTCATCCGTCATATTGTTCACCTGATAAATTCATGGGGCTTACTGGCGAAAGCCCCATGAACCGCGCGAATACGCACATAGTAGGAGTCATTGTCATTGCCATTGTCAACGTGCATTACGGCTGAATTAAGTGCCAGTTTGATACTTGCCGTCATAATGCCCTTCCAGAGAGTTTACCCGATACTTGCTCGCGTATTTTAACACGTCGGGAAGGAAAACTCTGAACCCGCATCTTGCTTGTCTTAGATTTTGTTTATACCCCTATTATAGCGCAAAGAACATCCGAAGTCAACGGTTTTCAACCTCAGTTTTTGCTTGTTCATTCTCAGTTTCACTTGACTCCGCCGCTTTCGATATACCATCGAAGAACGCCCGCATTACATTAAGTCCGGACTGCTCATATGTTGCCGTGAACATTGCCAGAATGCCAAGAATAGATGCTGCCTTTTGCGCAATCCTACTCACCGCGCCGACAAGGACGAGTATGCACTGCTGTAAATACAGTAGCGCAAAAAAGGCGAGTATCTTTTCCTGCACGCCAATCGCATCATTCATAACAAGATAAGCTACCACAAGTATAATCAGCCCAAAGCCGACCCAAGATACTCGCCCGACGCTCTCGTGCGAAACTACACTTTCGGTCGCGATGATATCTACGACATTGTCTGCGATTTTTTCTTCAGCACTTGCGTAGGTTTTTGGCTTCTTATCGCTTTTGGCGTTCGTCATGAGATGCAGTCTTCCTCGTAATAATCGAGCTCTCCATCGAGCGACCACAAGTGACTGTCTGCAAACGTATCAATCATTTGCGTATAGAAAGAGAGCCTCGCCTTCCATGCGGACAGCTTCGCCTTGACGATATCGTAATTGGCGCGAGCCGTATTTGCATTGGACTCGAGTATGACAAGGTCATCGTATTCAGGAATTGCTATCCATGCATTCGCCGCGCGCTCCTCGGCATTCTTGCCGACGATTTCTCCAGCCGATATCATCTTGTTCTTTTTACTTTCAATGAGATGCCTCATCGTAAGCAGCTGGTCTTGCGCCGAAGCGTTATCGGCAATACACTTGCTCAAGTCGTCGTACGCCAGCGCCACCTGTTCAACGGCATCTGCCGCAAGGTCTGTGTAATCATTTACTGTTTTTTCTACTGGGTTTTCAGTCATTATTTTGCTCCTTTTCTTCAAAAAGTTCCACGCCCACAATATGAGACTCTTCCCAGCCATGCTCACAGCATACAGTTCCAGGATATAGATACTGCTCCATTGCGTCCTCTTTGGTATCGACATTCTCCACCGAATAAGACACTTTTCTAAACTCAATTACCGTTACAATTGCTGTGCTCATATTGTTCCTCCTTAGAATGGCAGGATTTCTTCATCTTTTGAACCATCAGACGTAGCGATGTTGATGTCTGCGCTGTCAGCACCCGCCCGCGATGCGAAAAGCGCCACGATAATCTTAAGCGTAAGCAGAAGCTTATTAAAATCACTGTCCGCATCTGCCATGTCAATACCAAACTGCGCAAAAATTTCAGGGAACGATGCAATAGCCTGCACAAAGCTGTCTATGTCATCGCGCGGAATGAACGGTCGATATTCAACCATTACGAGTACGTCATCGCCAAACTCTATCCTGAACGAATTGTTTTCGTTAGCGATTACCACGCCTTTAGTGACAGGGAGCCCAAAGCCCTCTGCGATTTCTGTCGAGATAAGTCTTTTTTCTTTGTCGAGTTCTTCTTGGCTTGTCATATTGTCCTCACTTTTTCAGAACCTCGATTACGTCCTTGACGGTGACATTGTACGCCGCGGCTATCTCGACGTAAGATTTGCCATTATCTTTCATTGATTGCATGTCAGCTTTCATTAGAGCGGTTCCATCTTCCTCTTCGTCATTGATATTGCTACCGCTCCCCTTGAGAGAAAGCTGCATAACGAGCCGCTGGTCATCGGTCAGGACAGACGAATCAAGCATTGACATCTCAAACTCGTTCGGCATCTCCTCGTGTGTTAGCGGTCTATTGCCAATGGGGTTATCCCACAGCGCGCGCATCTTAGCCCAGTTAAGGTTTTCTACCTTACGCGGCAAGACACTTACCGTTTCGATGCCGTTTTCTGTTACTGTCCGCTTGCCAATGCGTTTAAGCACCAAGCCTGTGGGCACTGGCGAGCCATTGTCAGAATGCCTGAACATAATCCTGAGTGTACTTTTGATAATCACCGGTTTCATACAGTCAGGGATGCGCTTGCCGGTCTTAAATCCGTTGATGTTCTCGTCTTTCATGTGGCTTGTGATAATCACAAGCGGCACTTTTGACTGCAACATATCAAGCACCTGAGACTCGTATTGCTGAGCGGCAATCCAAATCTCCGAACCGTGAATGACGCCGCTTGGGCTCCAACGCTCACGAAACTGACCTTGATGCGTCAAGACCCAAGGGTGAAATGACTTCTCAAACCTTGAGAAGGTGTCCCAAATGATGACATCGTATTTGCCTGGCTCGATTTTATTAATCATATCAATGCAATAGGCATGAAAGTCTGTTTCCTTCATGCCATTGGTTTCATCGACCAAATTAACATACTTGCCAAATGGCGTACCGGCTTTTGCCATGTCATTGGCGATAGCCTGCCCCTTAACATCATCATCGATGAATAGTATTCTGTCCGGCATTGCGCCAGACTCGAGCGCGAATGTAGTTTTGCCTACATCGGACTCGCCACACACATTGACGATGCCGCTAAACAGAATGCCGCCTTTGCGCGTGTCTTTTGGTTTATTCTTGTCTGTCAAAATGCACCTCCTGCATTATTCTTTATTTTCTGGTTCAAGCGTAATGTTCCAGCCATCTGGAATGCCGAACCACTTTCGAGTGCCTTCGCATATAGCCTGCGAGCACAAATCTTTGTCCATCTTTGACCTGTTCGTATACTGCTCAATCAAGTCTATCAAGTTTGGCGCTGTCCCATTGGCTCTCGCTCTTTCGTAAATCTGTTTAGCCAAGTTTGTTCTGATAACAGGAACAGATGCAAGCGTAAGACTGCCATCGCACAATGGCTTGTAATCTCGCAACTCAATTGGAATGAACTGCGATGCATTACCAATGATACTTTCTACCTCGCGCACATATGTGTCAAGATAGTTCTCTGATATGACAAGAACTTGCGCTCCGCAAGACGTAATGCCAACGACCAGCTTGACATACTCGCTATACGAGCCGACGTAGCCATCACGGTACCAAGCCCTATCACCGCCAGAGTCAACTACACCACTCAAAAAGACAAACTGCTTTGCGCGCACGCCAAGCTCAATAAACTTCTTAAGCCTGTCCTCGACTCTGGCATCTGGGAACTCGGTGAGTGCGATAAATACCGAGTTCCCAGTAGCATGTTTCGCAACAAGGTCGCCAATCGGCGGAAACGCCTTGTCGGAAACTATGATATCGGCTCCGGTGCTTTCGGACAGACCATCAATGGCCCTTGCGCCCGGCAATGGTGATGGGTGTATATTGAGCACCTTAGAGTCCGCAAAAATCATCCCATTGCCTTCACGACAAATGACACTGGAATGTCGTACGCCTTCGCAACTTCGGCGGGCGACTTTGTCTTGGTTTGCTCGCGGATATCTTTTACAGCAAAGTTCCACGAATCAAGGTCCCATCCATCTGGGAAGTTTGCGCCGGTTGCACTCGCGCCGGAAGGCGCGGAACCAGCTGGAGCGGTAGAAGCTGTCTTTGCTGTTGTCGTAGCGGTAAAAGGGACTGGCGCGTTCTCCTTGCCAATCATTTCCGCTTCGATAACGCGCATTGCCATTTCCTCGCTCTCGAACTTTTCGACCACGTATGGAACGAGATTCGCGACTTCTTTTTCCTCGCCAGTGAGCTGGTCAACAGACTTGCGGGTTGGCTTGTACGGGTCAGCCTTGAAGCCAATGCGCACCCACTGCACGCCGAGCTGAGCATCCGCGCCCTTCAGAGACGGCTTGAGAATTTCTTCGTAACCCTTTGTGTAGGTTGGAAGCACAAACCATCGGTCACCCTGCCATCGCGTCGTGTCGTACAGGTACGTCTTGTCTTTTGGAAGAATGACAGCAATCGCGGCTGTCGGCTGCTTGGCGCCCACTGCGCGCGCGAAGTCAGCGGCAGCTTTGCGTGCCGCTTCCCTGCTCGCCGGAACCGCCACATCGAACTTGAAAAATGTTTCCTCATTGGTGCGACCGGCGATAAAGACCTTATATCCAAAGACTATTTCAGCCTTAGAAATCCAGCCGTTACCTCCTCCTTCGCCTTCGAATGATTTTACATCATCCGATTCCCACACACTTACTGCAACAGCGCTTTCGATAACTTTGTCGTCTGACATTTTACTCCTCACTTTCATCTTGTTTATTCTTCGGGCTGAAAGCCCACAACATCGCGCCACTACATGCGCGCGCGTTTTTAATTATTTTAATCATTTAATATTTTTAATTCTTTAACTCCTTTTCTGTGTGCCGATATGCCCTTATTATACCAACAAAAATGGTAAAAGTCAACAAAAACACACATCAGTTTTTTGCTCAGTTTCTGCTTGCAAATGTTTCATAGTTCCCATTTTTTAGGGTTAATGCGTGCATTGGCTCCAAGCGAATTGAAATGCCAGGAGCCAATGCACCGTACATACTGTCCAAAATTCATTGCAAGGACAAGGTCACTCAAGCGTGTAAAGCGTAATTTTGTCCCAATGTCCATACAAGAACTCTGAAAGGTCGCGTACGATGGTTTCTACGTGAGTAACATCAATCGCGCGTGACTGATTATCAATGTACGCAATGTCTTTATCGAGCAGCACGCCAATGCTGTACGTAATGTCGATACATTGCCCGAGCTCATTAAGAACAAAGAACGAGCCGTACACAGAGCCGCGCGCTGTCTTTCTGCGTTTGAGAAATATCATCTTGCGCATATCGAGATGCTTGAGCAACAGCGCGTGCTCTTTTTGTTTATCGGTGCTATCCTTGCGTGAGTACATTGTCTGCACTCCTGACGCTGTTCTTGGCTACGATTTCTACAATCCTTTTTAGCATTGGAGATAAAGATACCGTGCCATTACCATCGTTATCTACTGGGAAGAAGTTGTTCTCCTTGCCGTAGATTCTGTCATTGTCATAAACGACATTCTCTGTCAGAGATATAGAGTAGACTTTGATACCTTCCTTGCGTAATCTTTCAGCAGACTCCCTGGTCATCTTGTCGCCACTGCGGTCGCTTCGATAACCACGGAAAGCTGGCTGTCCATCGCTAAGTACGATTAGCGTTCTTCCTATATCGCGCCCATCTTGGCTGAAGTGCTGTGCGACCTGGTCGATGGCGCAACTGTCTGCATTATTGCAACTATAAATTTTGCCAGCATCGGCGAACTCATTCATTCGGTTAAGAGAATATTGGTCCGTTAACTTGCAAATAAATGGTGTGTCGCCAGTGCCTGGAAGTGTGGAGTGAGCAAATACAGAGCAAATTACATTGGCTCTCTGGAAGCCATCAGCCATTGCGTACGCCGCCCCAACAACTCCGTCGTAAAGTGACATATATTTCAATTTGCCATCTACGCTATTGAACCTGAGAGAACGTCCTCGCATACTTCCAGACGCATCGACAAGAACAATGACTTCGCTGTCTCGCTCGGTTTCGCTCTCCGGAAGTGGAGAAAATATTTTTTCATCTGTGAACATGTTAACAATTCTTGTTGGGATTAATGCAATTCCAGAGCGAGCTGGCTGTGACTTCTCGATATCCATTGTCCGCTCCATAAACAAGTTGCGAAGTGACACCTTGTCAATGCTGTTGTACACATCAAGAATATTTTCCTTAAAATCGTCTGCGTTTCTCCCTGAATACGAGCCGACTCCAAGCTCCGCGAGAGTATTACAGTATTCTTGAACGCTTTGAAACGAGCGCGTCGCTGGAATGCTGGTAGCAATGTGGTCGAACTTTATTTTTCCGCTGAATGCCATGCGCATAAATTGCTCAAGCCAGTTTTTGCTGTCTTCAAGTTTTCCACCCCGCTCTTTTTTGTTAAAACTTAATATCTCCTGCATTCTGGCTTTGTCGTGGTCGATGGTCATGCGAGTTTCATCGCCAAACTCATCAAGTTTCTTAAAGTCACTTTCTTTCTTTGGAGCATTTTTTGCAACGTCTTGGTTGACAGGAGTCGATGCGTCGTTTGGGCTTAAGTTCTTTACCATTCCATTATCGGATTGATTCGGATTACTTAAATCGTCATCTTTTTTGCTGTTTTTACTCTTTTGTCCACCGTCATTTCCGCTTCCACTGCCATTGTCGGATTGTTCCTGATTTTGCAGTTGCTTGACTCTGGTAGTTCTTGCCTCTTTGATATAGGCGGCGAGCATTTCAGACGCAAGCACCTCTTTAGCAGTTTCAGAGTTGTCGACAACATTATCTGTAGTGCCAGAAAGCATCGCCTTGATAATGTTAATTCCAATAGATGTGTTTACATCAAGAATAGAAGCGGAATGCTTGGAAAAGCATCGAAGCGATGAAACGCAAGCGACAAGATTGTCGAGTGTGTCATCGTGCGAGATTAGTTCTTTGGCGTGATACGCAAAAGACTCGTCAAAGAACTCGCGGAATAGGAGCAGTGGGAAAATAATCCAACTCGCATTGCGATATTCGGTTAGGCACGACTTGATTGCAAGCATGTCGTGAATTGCAGAGGCAATGTAGACATATCTCTCATCAATCGCCATATCCTCATCGGGCACACTTGATGATGACTCGACAACGTATACAGCATCGAATCTTCTACCGTACCTTTTGGCTATATTTCGCAATGCATTACTAACAGTAGTCTCTCTTTGATATTCAGTAGCCTTGGCAATCATGTCAAGCGCAACTGCGCCATTGATAAGCCCAAGAGTGAGAACGAGCATGTCGCTCTCGCTCATTGACTTGACGGCAGGATGCCATTTCTCCATTTTGTCTCGGCTATAAAGCCAAGAGCCAACATGAACGACGGTATTCTCTGCGTACGGAGTAATGTAAGCGATGGACGGCATGTCTTCAACGACAATGTGTACTTTCTTGGATGCGCTTCCCATCCGAAGTGTCTTTGCAATAGCATTGACAAGACCAGTAATGCCTTCCGATGCCCGAATAACAGAGAATAGCGAACCACCCATCTGCAAGCCAAGGGCGCGATACCACGCCCTTGTCTCGCTGATGATGTCCCCGAGACCGTCGTAAGTTGGATAGGTCTCGACGATTTTTTCTGCCATTATGCCATTCTCCGAATGAGCGTGTTGACAGAATCGACGATATTTTTCTTTACAACGGCATCGTGGATGCTATTGTAGACGGCGTACTTGAGCGCCTCTTCAACAGAAAAGCCAAAGTTCGACATGAGTTTAGCAATTTTCATGCCAGTTCTCGTTGAAGCGTCAAGCCCCCAGCCATTTTGCATATCGAGCACACGAATTTGATTCATGATGTTCAAAATGGTATTTGCGATATCGTCTTGAATGACAGAAGAGTAGACGGCGAGCTCATTGTCTGGATAGTCGACTGTCACAAAGAAGTCAAAACGCTGGCGCAGGGCTTCGTCGAGTCGAAATGTTCCAGAATACTTGACTCCTTCGTTGATGGTTGCGATGAAAGTTGTTTTTGGATTGACCACAACAGTCTTTTCGTGAATGACAACTTGGCGAGTATCATCAAGGATGCCGTACAATGTCGATTGAATATAAGGCTGAACACGATTGAGCTCGTCAAGAATAATGACGGCACCTTCGGTAATTGCCTTTACAAGTGATGACGGCTCGAAATAAGTCGCGCCACCAGAAGCACCGCGCTTGCCGAACCACTCCTCTGGGTCGCGAACAGTCCCGCAGTCCATTTTGAGAACGGGTATGCCGAGTTGGCGAGCAATCAGCATTGGCATTGTGGTTTTGCCTGAACCAGAAGGTCCAAGAAGCAGGATGTTCCAGATGTTTTCCTCATCGGTCATCGCTGTCTTAAGGGTGGAGTATACGTCATCATCGATGACAAATACACCATGTTTATTACTTATTTGCATTTGTTCCTCCTTTGACTCCTACTAATGTTTAAAATGGTTAACGTTTTTTCTTGTAATCTGCTGTAAATAGTATCCAAAGAAATGCTAAGATGGTGAGCACAAAATAGACCTCGCATCCTGCACTATATTGGATGCCCAATCATACGAACTGCGAGAATGCAAGGCTTCTGCCTCATCTTCACTTATTTCATACAAAACAAATTGCTTGGTCTCATCGAGCGAATGATTTTTTATTGCATCTTCGCTGTGATGAACAGTAATTAATACTCGAGTTAGGTATGGCGCGCCTCCATTTACTGCTCGCGGAGCAAGCAGGTCGTAATAGTTTATTTCTTCCGAGCCGCTTAATTTATACAAACGCTTTTGCTTGCTCTCACTGGCATTACACTTGTAAATATCGTATGAGCAAGTATAGAATTGAGAATACGGCTTGGACAACTCGTTTCCACGCGCGCCGTAATTGTAATCTTGCGTAAATATCAAGTTGTCGGCATCATCTGGGTCGACAGTAACAAGCGCGAATTTTGTCCTTGTATTAAAAATCACAGATTCTAAACGGAAAGCGCCATTTTGCCTGTTGTTGAATGTGTGCAAGATGTCAACCGACGGAATTCCGTCGGAGAACAGGACTTTAAAATATTCCTGCTCCGCGAGTTCCGTTGCTGCTCCTGAATACTCATCAACATACTCGTACCTTACCGCAACCCGAGAGCCTTCGCGACGTGTCTGAATTTGTTTCCCGCTCTTTCCGATATACACAAGGTACTTGCGTATGCCAGCAATGTTCATTGGTTCAGCATTGTTAGTAGAACTTGTTCGAACTTCTGGGTCGCGAGCAAGACCGTATCTGCGGAGTTCTTCGAGCGAGCTCAAACTTGCAACTGAATGTTTATTGGCGCGATGCCTTGAAACAGCAAAACCGCCAGCCATTACCAAGTTGCATGTATTGCAAATATAAAAATCTGTCATAGTACCTCCTTTCTTAGAGTTATTTAATATAAAATGGCTGATAGTAATTAAGTATTACTTGTTTTTCAGCCTCCAGTAGTACTTAAATCTCGACTAATACTTAAGTACTACTGGAGGCTCTGGAGTTCAAACGACTCCAGAGCCTGTAAATCAGAGAGATTTGAAACAGCTCTCTGAACTACCCACGCTTCTTGTTGAACTTGTTGAACAGCTCGTTGATTTCATTGGTGATGTTGATTGGCAGCTCGTCTTTGAGCTTGCTCCCATCAAAGCCAGCGACGTGGCTCTTTTTCCAGTCATCGTACAGGTCTTCCATTACTTCGTACGGAACGCGAGTTACCGTACAGTCTTGGTCTTCGTACATTTTGACTGGAAGCGCCCAGCACCCGAGTGACTTTGGCATTGCATCTGCGAGCTCGAACTCGTTGTGACCAGTTTCCTCTCGGACATACTTCTCAACCTCGCGCTTTCTTTCAGGGTCGGCATCAATTGATATGCCTTGCTCGTGAACATAGACGAAAGAGTCCCACAAGAATGATGCGAGGTCTGTCCTAATTCTCGGGAAGTTCAGTTCGTCGATGTCTTCGCCCTCATGCTCAGCCATTGCCTTGATTGCAAGAACTGAATAAGCCATTTTGACACAAACGTCAAAGACGCTCTTGGCTTCTTGAACTTTCTTCGGGGTGTCGCACCACTCATCGAACAGCATGATGAGCAATGTCATGTATCTGGTGTTCTTGTCCTCGTCCAGCCCAAGCTCACCAGTTTCAACGAAATGCTCAAAGGACTCTACGAGGCTAAAGGCATTCGGGAGTGTAATGCCCTTAATCGCGATGAGTTGCTTTGACTCTGCCTCCATTTCGAGCGCGCCACTTTCGGGGTTGAACTCGAAGGTGATAACGGAAACATCTCCGTCATCGTCTCGTACTCTATATCTGTAAGCCATCATTCTCCTTTCATAGGCGTCGGTCGCTACAAGCGTTCGACTCGTATATGTCGAGTATCACAAGCGCCCGACCCGCTTCATTGAGTATTTTGCCCCTCAATGCGAGTAACTCAAAACCGCGCAAGATGATATAGCTCGGCAAGGTCGTTTTGCCCTTTGCGCTTAATATGAGCGTGCACCCTTTGCTCTCAAGCGAGCTGGCAATATCGATGAGCGAGTTTGTTACATCGCTATTGTCTCGCAGTCGCACTGACCCAACCTTGCGCGTTGGCATTTTAGCGACCTTTTTCCTGAATGCATCGTGCATCTCCTGCACATACCTCTGCATTTACTACCTCCTTCCGGTTTACATTCGTGAGTGCGAAGCCATCGCACTGTGTACATCTGTACACACCATTGCGCATGAGTGTTTGGCTCATGCGCAAGACATGCGCAAAGATGTTAGTTATATTGCTGTCAATCAATGCCCGCGCTTTACTGTCCATTCTTTCATCTTTTCGCCGTTTACGCCCCACTCGAAGTCACAACCAAGAACGACTGTTGCAAGGTGAATCAAAAAGACAGCAATAGCCATGCGTATTTTTGACCTTTGAGCCAAATAAGCTGTTGCTTCAACTATATTCTGTTTCATTCCTGCACATCCGGTGAGCCTTGATGCCTAATAAGATTGACCATATTTATGCTCACAATAAAAAGACCGCTCGAGAAGCGAAACAATTCATTCCCGCTCAGCCCAAGTGAACTGCCAATCAAATAGCATCCATATAGAACCAGTAAAATCAAAAGTATTCTCATTCTTGCACCTCCAGTGGTGTCGCTTTCTCCAGTTTGTGAAGTGTGCGCATCAAAGACGCGAGCTCCCAATCGGACATGTCGCTCGAAAGAATATCTATCAAGGCTTGGGCCGCATCGGCTACTTTTTGAAGTGCATCGACACGCTCCTGCATCATTCGAGCATCTCGGCGATAATCATTCGCTATTTTCGCAAGCGACGCTTTGTGTCTTTTAATTTCAAGCTCAAGCTCGGCTCTGTTTTTTTCTTTCATTTGCCAACTCCTTTCGGCTGTGTTACTTTATTAATGCGACGCTGATACTCTCGATAAAAGCTGTCGTCAATTTCTTCCAGCCTAATGAGAAAGTCGTTGTACGAGCCAATTTGCTCATTCCAGCGTTCTATACTTCTCGCGAGAGAGCGCCCTCCGAGAGATGACCGAATGTCATCTGGCAATATATCGAGAAGCACAGATGCGGAATACGCAAGCTGGCCGCCGACAACATCCATCAAGCCATTGCGCCTGAACAGCTCACACTTGAGTTCAATGTCTGTTCGAGTATCTATGAGCTGATTTTTCCAGCTTCCGAAGACATAGTGTCCTCCGACTCGCGTCTGCTTCCAGTATAGCATCCAGAAGACATGGTTTCCCTCGAGAGACCTGATTACATCTTTGTTGCCAGACCATCCGCCAGTGCTTACGAACCAGCATTTTGTTGACTCATCTTTGGTAAAGTAATCTGGATACAGCCACACTTTCGATGCCATTTGCAATAGCTTTTCACAGTCTTCGTCGTTATTAACGACAAAGTTCTTGATTGTCTCGAGAGTCTCATCGGTCGGATAACCGTCATCGTCGAGTTCAAGTTCAAATTCACCTTCCATAGCACCTCCTTTCTTGTGCACATCTGTACACAATGATGCGCAAGAATTTACACTCTTGCGCATTATCTGAACAGATGCTATTCGAGTGCCTTGCACTCGTAATCAAACTCGCCAATGTTGTTCTCGTTAAGCAACGAGCCAAGCATTGAACCGAGGGCTTCAGCCATGTTCACGCCGAGAGCGTCGATGCTGGTGAGGCTAATCTCGATGGCGATTCTTTCTTCGGTCTGTACATCGCCATTGTCGCCAACCACCGTGACATTGAGAGTTGCGGTGAGTTCGATGCGGGCTTGATTGTAGCCATCTCGCCGACATTTTCGCAGGTCTTCATAGACGGACTCGAGAAACTCCTGCTGTTGCTTCGGATTCTTGTTTATAATATGCTTAGTCATCGCGCAGGTCATCATTCTCGAACGCATCAAACAGCCACTCGGTAGTGCCATCGCGTATAATCTCTTCACACTCCCAGTCGTTAGAGTCGAGTGGCGCGAAGTTTGCATCGTCAGCGGATGCAGTATCAATGTCTTGCTGTAACTGCTCGCGTGCCTCGTCCTCGCTGTTGGCTCTGTAAACATTGCTGTACGAAACTTTAAACAACCTTGTCCTGTTTATCATCTTGCTCCTTTCTTAAACGCAAAAAGCCCCGACTCTCACGTGAGCAGGGGCTCCTGCATGTAAGGACTATTCGAGTTTTAACTCGCCGTCCTTAAGTTTGCGAACAAGCGAGCGCCAGAAACTCTTGTAGCCAGCTTGCATCCGATACCTGTCAACCAAAGATGTGATAGCAATGACACCGACTCGCTGGTCGACAGGCATCGCATTATACATCTTGTCGAACTCGGCTAACATTTCTGTGTTAGCCCTGTCCATCTCCTCTTTGAAGGTGGGCGATGGCGCAGGAACCTTGCTTTCATCCATACACAACTCCATTCTCGCGAGTAAGGCGATACTCGCACATCGGTGAGTGGTCTTGCTCACACGCCTGCTCGAGACTAATAGTCTCGAGCAGGGATACAAGTAAGACCTTGTGATATATATGACCCCGAGAGCAATGTCTCGGGGTCAATTGTAAGGAGAGAGCTAACTATTTGCTCTCGGCGACGGGAGCAGGTGCTGGCTTGGGAAGATAGGCTTTCGCCCAGTCGATGATAGACTGAACCTCTCCACCGACCAGCTCGAACTTGGTGTTGCCAAGTTGGGCGAACAACTCCACCTTGCCAACTTTCTGGATTTCTCCAGCGAGCGTTGCGATGGCATTGGCTTTCGACTCGGCTGTGATTGCATCACACTCGCCTGCATCGACTGCGATTCCGGCAACCTTTGCCATTAAGTGTGGCTTGCCAACCATTGACTTGACCAAGTCGAAGTTGCCCTCCCGCGCCTTGCGGGACACCTCGGCGACCTTTGCTGCGAAGGCATTCGATGCACTCACGGGGAGAACAATCGCATCGACTGTAATCTTGGCGTCGGCAGAGCCATCGTTGATGACCAGTTCTTTGCCATCGACTCTCGCCGACAACTTGACACGAGAGCCTCCGCCACCGCCTCCACCAACACTCTCGCGAGTCTTGGGGTCGACGCCATTGGCGACCTTGTTGCCAGCGGTAATCTTTGTGCCAATGGTAGGCGTTGCAAGATTCGCGAGGAACTCGATATCCGTTCCTGCAAGTTTGAACGTCTTTACCAGTGGGTGCTCGCTCGCATATTCAGCAATGACAAGCGGGCTCGGATAGGACTTGCTGCCATAACGGCAAGTTGTGTCGAGAACATCAATCGTGAAAACACCCTGCTCGACATTCATTGTACCCTTAAGATTTGCAGACATTTTAACCGCCTCCTTTGCGGTATGAGAGATATAGCACGATGTATCTCTCGATTGGTAAGGTGCGAGCATGACCCGTGCTACATTACATTGTCATGCTGTGTCAAAATCTTGACACAGGACTGCCCATGATAGGTATCATGGGCAGGGTCTGCGTTAAGATTTTCTTTTCATTTGGCTATACGCCAATTATACCACAGAGGGATTCTTGTGTCAACCCCCAGTTTTCAAACTGATGCCCTCTGCGAGCATTGTTTTTACCTCGCCTTGAGTGCATTGGCATACCGAATCGCGTGCTCGCGCTTTGCGAATGTATCGAGATATCTACCATCTCTGGTTGCGACCTCCCACTCATTGTGAGCCACCTCGTTGACACAAAACTTGCCGATGTAAACGGTCTTGCTTCGCGCCTTGACGGCGTGGTGGTCGAACTTGACACCAAGCTCAATTTCTATTGCGTTACTCATCGTACTGCTCCCTTCCAAGTATTAATACTGAACGATACAAGATTGCCCAGTTTGACAACTTGCTCAAGACCTGCCGCGAGTTGGTCCACAATGGCACTCGCAAGGTCTGACAATTTGAGAAAACGAGTTTGTGTCTGAACCTCGTCAACTCGCCAGTAGTACGCATCACTTGGTAGTACATCGCTGTCAGTCGAGATGCTCAAGTCAAACAGGACATTGATTGGACTGCCATCGAGAGAACTAATATCACTCGCGCTCTCGACCGCATATCGAACCACGTCTTCGACGATGGCGTTAAGGTCGCCATCATACCTTTCGAGATACTGCTTATACATTGCACGCCTCCTTGCGTGAGCAGATGTGAGTCCACCTGCAAAGACCGTGTGCTCTTGCGCACGTTCTCGCACACCACATTGCTGTGGTGTGCGATGTGCCTACCCAAGAACCTTACTTCATCAACTTGCTGGCATCGACCGCCTCGCCGACGTATACCAAGACCTCGCCGAGTGCCTGAGCAAGAGCATAGACGAACCTGTCAAGCATTGGGTCTACGCCCTCGTATACACCATCTACCATTTCGACCTCGCAGATTGAGTCACTTACCTTGTCAACGAGCTCTTGCAACAATTCCCAGTCCATCTTATTCCTTTCTGTTATCTTAAAATTCTCTCGGCAATGAACGCGCCGAGAGCCACTAATGCCAGCGCGAGAGCAATGTACCAATAAGTTGGCTCACGACCATCGACGGCAAAGACGATACACATCACGATGCCGAGTGCAAGACCTGCGTATAAACCATCAATTCGACTTGTAGGTTGCTTTCTCATACCAGCGCCTCCTCGCGCTATACTGTGTGAGTCCACAGTCAAGACCGTATACATCTTGTACACGTGCCTGCACCACATCGCTCGATGTGGTGCAGTATACCTGCACGAGATTACCGACTATTCAGCGATGCGAACAACAGCGACGAGTTTCTTGTGAACGTGTTCGATGTTCACGTGATGGCAGTAGCCCTCGGCAACGTGCTCTTTCGCGATGGCAATTGAACGTGGAAGCGATTCCCAGAACTCGGTCATTAGTTCTGTGCCATCGGCTTCGCATTGCGTGATGTCATATCCATCTTGCCACTGTTCATCAGGACTCGCGGTCAAGACCACCGGCTCGGGCACTACCACATCGATGTCGTGAATCAATGCCGACAGCGCCGATTGCAATTGCTTGATTCTTACGCCAATCAACTCGTCGGTGTTCTTTGCCTGCATCGCATAATGCAGGTAATCGCTCGGACAGGGTACATCCGCATCGATGGTCGCCTTGCCAAGTTCGTCTTTGGCAATCGCTACGCTCTCGCGTAGTCTTAACAAATCATTGTGTTTTATAGTTGCGCTCCTTACGCAAGACTGATTGTCCAGTCCTTAGACCGTAAGTCTTTGCTTACGCTGTTGCACCACATCGCAAGATGTGGTGCAAAGTGCCTAAGCATTACTTATTTGATGGTCATGTCCAGCAGGTCATCGGTGTAAGTAGAAACGTACTTGATGAACAGCCTCGAACACTTTCCTTCGACCAGCTCGTCCGTTGCTCGCTGCATTGCAGAGTCATATCCTAATGTGGTAAACTCTTCAATCAACTCGGGCTCAGTGTCAGCATCGTCCTGATTGCCATCGACCCGACGCCAGCCCCAAAGCTGGTACACCTCAGCGCCTTTGACATGACTTTCAACTGGCAGCTTGACCACCCTGCCACGAAGTTCCTGCCTGATTGCGGACTTCATGTCGAACAGGGCATCTTCGGCATCGTACTTATACCTACCCAGCCACTTCTCGATGTGTTCGAGATTGTTATCGACCACGACATCATGACGGCTAATCATCTCGATGTCCTTCGTGACGGAGTTGAACAGCCTGTCGAGCGATTCAAGCTTGTGGTGAAGGTCTAACAAATATTGTGTTTCCATTGCGTCTCCTTACGCGCAGGCTGATTGCCCAGCCTTGAGGCCGTGTACATCGCGCACACGTCTTGGCATACCACATCGCCAAGACCTGCACACCATGCACCGCACCACATCGCGCACCGCACTCGCGATGACATCGTGCAAAGAATGCCATCGCGAATGCGGACACACATTGGATTTGGAGACACTATAAAGGAGTATGTTAAGGTGCATCGTGATTGCACGGCCCAGCAGGCCCCCCCAGCCTGCTGGGCCCTGAAGTCAGGAATGGCAAATAGCCCGTCTCCGGGCTATTTGCCAAATATTCAATTGTTAAGATTCTGTCCTAATCATGGGCCTCGGCCTTGGCGTGGACTGCGGCCACCCAGCCCGCGACATCGTTAAGGCCCTCGTGTACGATCTTGGCCTCGCTCAGTAGGCCGTACTTATTGGCCTTGGCCACCTCAGGTAGTAGTGCAATCTGGGCCTGTTCGACTCCGGCCCCAGCTGGCACGGCCACCCTGGCCTCAAATCCATCGGCCTCGATGACGGCCCAGGTCTCGGCCTCGAAATTCTGGCCCAGCCAGGCCCCGTTCTTATCCACGACGACGGCCTTGACGAATGCCTGTGCCTTGCGAAGGGCCAGACCTGCGGCCTCGGCCTCAGTGTACCTGACAGCGGCTACCGAGACGTTGAGCTCAGAATCAATGCTAGCCACGGCCTCGCCGAGGCCGATACAGACGGCCCCATCGGCGGCCCAAATCTTGGCCACCTGGGCCTTGCGATTCCCGGCACCAGTAGGGCCAATAACCTTACGGGGGGCCTTGGCCTCAGACCACGTGCAGCCCTCGCGGGACATATTATTGGCCCGCGTGGCATACGTGCCCAGAGTGGCCTCAGCACCCGGCACAGCGGCCTTGTGCAGAACGGCCCCAGACTCAGTCACGAATTCGACGTGAGTGTAGCCACCGTCTTTTAGCAGCTTGAAGACTCTGGCATTGCCCGTGAAGACATTGCTGACGGCAGACCACTGGTGGGTCTTTTCTGATATAGAATTATTAAGGTGCGGCATTTCAGTTCCCGGCTCCTTACCGGTCTTATCTTGTGTGCAGGATTTGGTAGTACCTGCTCATCAACTATATATAGTATAGCCACGCAACATTAACTTTTTATCATCATTTTATTAGCATATTGAAAACGGATAATTAGAACAGCTGTTCTAATTGCTGGCACGCTTCTTGCACGGAAAATATGTGAATGCTATACGCATTAATAGAATATGCCTGAATATGGGTAAAATAGGCGGATAATTGCATTATATCCATAATTCAGACGCTGAATTATAGAATAATTGAAACGGGGCTTAAATTTCGTATATCCATATAATTAGAACTTTTGTGCTAACTGGAAAAATTTTTAGAAAATTTGTTCTATGGGGCAAAGGAATCCCCTCGCAAATGGGGCTCATTTTTCAGTTTCAAGAATAGGGGGCTCATTTTTCGAGTTCAAGAATAGGGGGGTTGAGTGAATTGTTGCTTGCCAAATTCGCCGAGCCAAGCGTGCCAACATCGCGTGAAAATTTCAAAAAAAGTTGTGCCCTTTTAATATATTAAAATGGGGACAATTGTTAACGTTTTATTAGAAATTTATTAACATTTGGCATTATACGCGAATTTCGCTTGATAAGTCGAATCGCTCATGGTACAATAGGATTGTTCCGTTCAACCGCCCCCACCATATTAAATAATAAGCGCAACAAGACTATGCTTCTGTCCCCAGAAAGCGGAAACTCATTGCCCATTGTCTCCGTGCATCTTTGTCTACTCATGTCTACTCATGTCTACTCATGTATAATGCTTAAGGCGCAACTTTTTTTTTTTTTTGAAATTTCT